>Ga0187217_1000352_pt1 | contig 19537 bp, 11 predicted proteins | sample 15SPOviralmetaG_FD_130165 | JGI IMG/M metagenome (GOLD analysis project Ga0187217, IMG submission 130165) | Marine viral communities from the oligotrophic San Pedro Time Series (SPOT) site, San Pedro Channel, CA, USA - 15 SPOT_SRF_2010-09-15... | ecosystem: Environmental > Aquatic > Marine >... | reverse complement strand
CTTCTACCAGTGAGACAGCCACTTGAATTATACTTAGCATAGTCATTAGTAGCAATAGTACCAGATGGTCTTAATGTACCTGTACATGAAGTAAAGCTTGAAATGTCTGAAGCAACTACTGTACCAGTACATGACGTAAAGCCTGCAATGTCACCAGCAACTACTGTACCTACACAATCAAGACCTGGACAAGAACTTTGATCGAAAGGTGTTAATGTACCACTATCGATACCTAAAGTAACTGCACCAGCAAGGGCTGTTCCGGATAGACCTGCAACACCAGCAACTGATGTTATATCACCTACACATAAAAGACCAGGGCAAGCACTTTGATTAAGACCATTAAGATCACTTGCTACAACTGTTCCTGTACAAGAGGTAAAGCCTGAAATGTCTCCTGCAACAACTGTACCAACACAATTAAGACCTGGACAACCACTTTGATTAAGACCAGCAAGACAATCACCATCAAGAGCTAATGTAGGTGTACCAGATGTACCACCGCCGGAAAGACCAGCACCAGCTGTAATACCTTTTATGTCTCCGGTAGGTCCAACACCAACAGATGTTATTCTACCATAAGCATCTAATACGATAGTATCAATTTTACAACCATCCTGTGTACTACCATACGTACCAGCACCAGCCCCACCAGTAGCCATATTAAGAGTAACACTACCACTTGAACCTCCACCTGTTAAATTTGTTCCTGCTACAACTTCACTAATGTCACCAGCTGCAGCTGTATCCCATTTTGCAGCACATGCACTATCAATACCAACTTCAACAGCACCAGAAGTGCCACCACCTGTTAAATATTCACCTGTTGTAACATTTGTAATGTCACCTACACATCCAATACCCGCGCAACCAGCAACGTTACTCGCTGTAGTAGCACCTGTATTCCATTTTGTATTACATGATGAAGTAATACCAACACTTGGTGTAGCTGTAGTTCCATCACTAACTGTTATACCAGTTCCAGCATCAATACCTGTTACATCACCTTGGCAAGAAGTAAAACTTGAAATGTCAGAAGCGACTACTGTTCCTGTACATGAAGTAAAGCCAGATATATCACCAGCTACTACTGTACCAACACAATCAAGACCTGGACAAGCACTTTGATCGAAAGGTGTTAATGTACCACTATCGATACCCAATGTAACAGCACCAGCAAGAGCTGTTCCAGAAAGACCAGCTATACCAGCAACAGATGTAATGTCACCGACACATAAAAGACCTGGGCAGGATGATTGATCTAATCCATTAAGGTCAGAAGCAACTACTGTACCAGTGCATGAAGTAAAGCCTGCAATGTCGGAAGAAACTACTGTACCAACACAATTAAGACCTGGACAAGCACTTTGATTGAGGCCAGTGAGGCAATCACCATCAAGAGCTACTGTTACAGTGCCAGCATAACCACCACCAGAAAGGCCATTACCAGCTGTAACTCCTGTTATATCACCGACACAATCAATACCAGGACAAGCACTTTGATTAAGATAATCTAAAGCACCACTATCAATACCAATACAAGCTATACCTGTACCAATACCACCAGAAAGTAAAGAACCAGAGTTAGTGCAAATGCCTTGAATATCACCTGTAGGTCCACAAGCAACTGCTGTAACTCTACCATAATCATCTACGGTAATGGTATCAATCTTTTGACCATTATTTGTATCACCATATGTACCAGCACCAATGCCGCCTGTGTCCATGTCAATAGTAACACAACCAGCTGTACCACCACCTGTTAAATTTGTTCCTGCTACAACTTCACTAATGTCACCTGCAGCTGAAGCATCCCACTTTGAAGCACATGCACTATCAATACCAATTTCACCATTAGTAGTAACACCACCTGTTAAGTATGGTCCTGTTGATACACATGTTACTGTACCTTGACAATTACTAAAAAGAGAGTTAAGATCACTACCAGCAGAAAGAATGTTACCATCTACTTCAAGACCTGTATCATTAATAAGCTTAAGAGCATCATGTGTCTGTCTTGATACAATAGTAGTTGTACCAGCTTTCTTAATAGCTGTTTCAATTAAACCATCCTCTTCTGTATCTGTAACATCAGAAGTCTTACCGGTAATCTTTGCATAAACAACTTCTTGATCAGCATCATTTTCACCTTTGAACTTAACCTGACCGAGATAATCACCATCAGCAGGTGTACCAGAGTTACGCTTCATTGTAATAACTGGAGCTGCATCAGCAGAAGATTGTGTTGTTGTAATTAGTAAAGCGTCACCTAAAGTATCACCAACAACTTCAAGTTTAGCTGCTGGATCTGTTGTTCCTATACCAACGTTTCCGGTGGGTTGAAAAATTGTGTCGGCTACTGAATTTATCCTTAAATCAATGCCATCTGTGGTTATAGTGCCTACACTTGATTCACTCCCAGCTGAACCATATTTAAAGTGCATGAAGCCAGCAGCAGATGTATTAACTGTAATATCACCGCCGGTTACATCTAACTTAGAGTCAGGTGAATTTGTTCCTAAACCTATGTTACCAGAAGTATCTATGCGCATTCTTTCCGCATTATCACCATCATCATAAACTGAAAAAGTACCACCATCATTAATAAGTCTAAATGATCCTTCTGTATTTTCTAAATCTAAACTTGTTTGGCTACCATCTACAGCTGTAACCTTCACAGCAACCGTTTCACCGCAATCGCTAACCTCAAGTTGTCGACCAGGGCTATCCGTTCCCATACCAACGTTACCAGCAGAGTCGATACGCATACGTTCTGAATCATCATCTAACCAGCGTAGCCCCTGATTTGAACCATCAACTTGCATTTCCCAGTAGCCGGAACCATTAGTCGCTCGGTAACCGACATAAGCAGAAGTATCGGTGCTTTCTGTTATTACTCTCTCCGTTGTTCTTGCTGATGATATATGTAATTTGCTTGATGGGCTTGCTGTTCCAATACCAACGTTATCAGTAGAACCATCAACAAATAAAGCATGTGTATCTGTATCACCTTCAACACGGAAGTCATTTGGATTACCAGGTTCGTTAATTACAATTCCAGTTGATGATATTCTATGCTGTTCTTCACCACCAACACATGTTAAAATAAGATCATCTGAAAAAGCAATTCTCGTATCACTATCACCTTTATGAAATATACTACTACCAACACAAATACTACCTGTAAAGTCTTTTGTACCGTCTATGGTTTGAGCACCAGTTGTTCTTACAACAGAACTATCAACAGCAATGTTAGGTGTAGCAGTAGTTTCATCTGTAATGCAAATACCATCACCTTGATCGATAGAAGTTAATGTACCATCGCATGTAGTATATACTGTTGTATCAACACTACCATCTGCTTTAAGAAACTGACTTGATGTACCATCATGTTTACAGAATGCATCTGCTTCAACTACACCACCTGCTGAAACTGTCGTATTGACAGTCAACCCATTTTTAATTTTGAAATTATCGTTTAAACTTGACATAATAAAGATTCACTATCCACTTTGTTACTATACATATTTAATAGGAAAGCCTGGTATTGCTACCAGGCTTTCTCTTTTAGTTAAACTTTAGTTAATATTAGTAAGTAGCAACACCGTGAATTACTGCTGTTGTTGCTGTTGAAGCTGCAGTAATTTCAAGATCGATTGTTGAAGTACCGACAACAATTGCTACATCAACAAGTTGTGAAGCTGTTTGAGCATCTACAATCGCGTAAGTTGTACCACATGCACCAGTACCATTATATACAGCATGTATTTCAAATGCTGTTACATTAACACCTTTAACAAGTGTTACTTCATACTTAACTGATTTAAGATTTGTCTTATTGAATGTTGTTACTGTTGTTGCTGTATTAGATACAAAAGAAGTAAATGTCTTCTCTTCTGCATATCTTGAACCACCAGTTGCATAAACTTGTAAAGCGTGATCAGAGTCAATTTTAGTATCAGAATCAATAGTAACTAATGTACCACTATCTGTAATTGCTGAATCACCAATCGTTCCATTTGTATTAGTTACCTTTGGAACGTTATTAAGAGTAATTGTTGATGAAGCAGTATCAACAAGCTGACATGTCCATACTTTAGGATCAATCTCATCTGATTTAACATTATTACCATCCATAACAAGAACAGTATTATCTGTTCCAGCTTGAACACCTGTAATGCTTAAACCAGCAAATGATGGAGAATCTGTAACTTGTAAGCCAAGATCAACGTCGATATCACCGCCACATTGACTTGTAAGTCTCATGGTACCTTGAGAGGCAACAGAGCCTGTTACTATATTATTGGCTGAAAGACCTTGGAGAACTGCTAATTGAGCATCTCTTGCTGAAACATCAACTCCATCAACTGTTCCTGTAACAGCAATGTTACCTGTTACAACAAGTTTCTCTGATGGGTTATCTGTAGAACCTCCAATACCAACATTACCAGTATCACCAATAACCATTTGACCACCTTCTGTATCAACAAACTTGGCAATTGGCTGTGAAACACCAGTCTGTTCAGCATAGAAGGCTGGACCTGTACCAGTATTAATTACGGAAAGAGCAGATGTAGTACTAACACTTGTATCAAGACATGTGAATGTACCCATTACAGACAAGTTGTCCATAACTGTTAAACCACCAGCAATATTAACATCACCAGCAGTACTTTGTGTAATAACAGTATCAAGGAAGCAACCGTTACCACTATCCCACATTGGAAGAGTGCAGTTAGATAAAGCACATGCACCAGCAATACAAATACTATCTGTATTTGCTGTTACAGCTAAACCAAATCCTGCTGTATCAGAGAGAAGGCAGCCGTATGAAGTAAACTTGTTACCACCATCGGCATTGTCTTGAATAAAGATTTTGTCAAGTGGGTCAAGGTCGTTCTTATTAACAGAAGGGAAGTTAACTGCAGTAGCAGTAACACCTGTAAGACCAGAACCATCACCGGAAAGTGTAGCTGTAGCACTTAAACCACCAGCAATTTGAATATCACCATTTAAGTCTTGAGTAATATTGGAGTTACCAATTGTATTACCATCAGACCATAATGTTACTTTACTTGCAGTACCAGCACCATCAACGAGTGTTGTACCCCATACACGAGAGTCAATAAAGTCTGTCTTAATAACACCACCATCACTAACAAGTACTGTATTTGATACACCAGCTACTGTACCAGAACCTAATGTTACTTCACCACATAAAGTAGTTTTGTCATCAATAATTACTGTACCACCAGCCGAGTCAAGTGTAAGGTTACCAGAAGTAGTATCAATTTCATTTGTACCTGTAACACCAATCTGAATGTTATCAGCAGTTACACCAGCAAAAGAAGGATTGTCTGTTGTTTGTGTACCAAGATCAATATTAGTTACATCACCATCAAGTTGAGTAATACTAAGTGAACCTTGACTACCAGAAGAGAAGGTTAAGCCATTGTCTCCTGAAAGCCCTTGGAGAATAGCTAATTGAGCTGCATCAGCTGCGATATTACGACCATCTACAGTACCATCAACAACAATATTACCTGTAGTGCATAAGTTATTAAATTGAGGAGAATCGTTAGTTTGTAAACCATTAACATCAATCTGTGAAGTGACACTACCGAGATTAGTAACAGCTACTTGACCCTGAGCGTTACCTTGTGCAGCACCACATAAAATTGAATTATTAAGATTAATCGTTGCATCAGCTGTAGTATCAAAACTAAAGCTATTAACACCTGTACCATTAGTTAATGTACAACTGTTAGATATTTCATCTTCTTGTAGAAATATATCCCAAAGATCTGTACCAGCAGAAAGAATTCTTGGTGTATCAGTTTGTGTTACAAAACACGCACTACTACCAACGTATAATGAGTCTTTGACTTTGAAGTCTGAATTGAGGGCCATACAGTTATTTATGGCTGACTACAGTCTTCTAACCAAATAAGTTACTTCTATTTCCCTTAAATGTAAAGTTTGACATGGTCTTTCCTTCTAATGCAACAGCTGAAAGAGATACTCTACCATTAATAACCTCTGCACCAAATTCAACGAATGGAAATACTGTTGTATGGTTAAGAGCATATTCTGTAGCAACTGCTATTGTACCATCAGATACAACGTTAATCTCACCATAGAATAGAGCACCATCTGTTTTATCTTCCACTTGCATTATATATTTAGAACTCTTAGCAGCAGATAATGGGATAGTATCAATAACAGTATAATCAGGAATACCACCTCTATAGAATAAGAAGTTTGGCTTAAGATTAACTTCTAACCAGTCGGAGTTAGCAGAGCCATCATTATCACCAAGAATATAAGCTGTATTAACTGCAGATAAAGTAATAACATCACCAGGTGTTAAACCTGTCTTAGGGAAGTTTGTAACGAAATCTGTAAGATCTGTAGCAGTTGTTATTCTATTTGTATCAAAGTTGTTAATAAGATAACTATAAAGACCTTCAACTTTATTTTCAAGAGTGCTAATATTTGTTGATTCTACTCTTCCAACAGCACTAAGTGTATTAGCAGCAAGTGCACCACCATCACCAATAGTTACAGAACCACCTTCAGAGTCAACAAACTTAGCAATAGGCTCACCAGCACCAGACTGTTCAGCATATAGGGCAGGAGCTGTTCCATTATTAATAACAGACAATGCTGATGTAACACTAACAGTAGAATCAACATAAGTAAAGTCACCAAGTACGGAAAGGTTACCATTAATTGTTGAATTACCATTAACTGTAATACCTAACCCATCAGCATCTTGTGTTAAGATACTATCACCAATAGCGGTATTAGCTGTAAAAATAGTAAAGTTGTTAATGGTTCCTGGACCCACTTCTCCACTACCACTACCACCAGAACCACCACCTCCGGATGTTTCTACTACCCATCTATTACCTTGACGTACATACGATTGACCATCATTTGGAGCATCGCCAATACCTCCACCACCTCCACCACCAAGCTCAACCATGCGCTTGATGTTCATCATTTCTTCGTTGAAACGCTTATTGATGCTTTGTTTAATAGTATCAGCAAATTTCTGACCTGTAATAGGGTCATGATACTTACCATCAGCAACTTCCTCGATCATCTCACGGAACTGCTTCTTAAGTCCTTGCTTATCGTTAAGCTCGGATAAGATCTTCGCTTTACTACCTGTAACTACTTTAAGAATTTCTGCACGACGAACAGGTGAAGTTATAGAGCCATCAACAGTTTGAAGTTGCTCATGAAAGTATTTTTTAACACGATCTTCAGCTTTATTCATGCTCCATAGAAGAGTCTCTTCAATAGCTTTAAGCTCGGCTTTATTTTCTGTAAGCTCCTTCTTAAATGTACCAACCCTGCTAAGTGCTTTATTAACACTCTTATCTGTTAATTCTAATGTCTCATTAACCTTTTTATTAGTAGAAGTGGTAGCCTCAAGAAGTTGCTTCTTATTAAGCTCAAACTCAGCATTAATATTAAGCTGTGACTCTTCTAAAGTATTAATATGAGCAGCAATCTTCTTATTCTCAAGTCTACGCTCTTTAAGTTCTTGTTGAGTATCAAGTAGTCTGCTTGTAAAGTTACCATACTCTTCATCAAGACCACTCTTTAAACTCTCATTAAGAGTATTAGCTAATTCAATATTGTCTACCTTAAGTTGTGATATCTTATCAACAACAAACTCACGAAGCTCTTTAGATGTCTTTCTACGGTAGTTATCATTACTTTCCGTAAATTCGAGAAACATTTCATCTCTTGCTTGTGTAATTACATCAAGATTACTTTTAGTCTCTTCACGGAACTTAGCAATAGCAGCTTCACTATCTGATTTGAACTCTTTAAGTACTTCTACTTTAACCTCATCCTTAATCTTCTTTGCCTTATCAGCAATAGACTTTTTAGGATTAATAGTGAACTTATTAAGATTAACAATATCAGATGTTTCAATAGTACCTTCCGTAAGCTCTTTTATGCTATTAGGCTTCTTAAGAACGATCTTTGCCTTTGTATCTCCAACAGGTACTTCAACAACTGGATTACCATTAAGCTCTTCGACTTGCTCAGCAAGAACCTTTTTACCATTAAGTTCGAATTCATATACACCAAAGTATAATTCCTCAAACTGCTCTACAACGAAAGTATTATTAGTTGGAAGATTAAAGTCCTCTGTAAGAATTGTCTCGTTTGGCTTAGTAGCACTTTCAACTACAGTCTGCTTCTTTCTAAGAGTTACCTTTGCAATAGCATCACCCATAGGTACATTAACAATAGGTGAACCATCTTTAGCAGTATCAACTTGTTCTGCTACAAGCTTACTACCATTTAGTTCAAACTCATATATACCAAAGTGAATCTCTTCAAAGCTCTCAACTACAAATAGAGGTGAAAGTTTAGGCTTCTCTTCTTTCTTCTCAACTTTCTCAACGACTAATTGTTTATCTGCCTCTGTATAAAAGACTTGCTGCTTACCCTTCATAAGGGTAAAGTTAGCTTCTGTCTTGTTACCATTAGCCTCAACTACAGGAACAGCTACTACAGGGTTGCCTTCATACTCGCCAACCTTCTCTGCAATTACTGTCTCATTATTTATCTTAAACTCATAAACACCGAAGAAGCTCTCTTCAAAGAACTCAACGTATAAGGTGTTATGATCTAAGTTAGTTGAGGTTGTTTCTACCTCTTCGCTAAACAATTTGATCATTCTATAAGTTATTTAATCTACCACATAGAAAAAGCCTACTCTTTCGAGTAGACTTTCTCATTTATTTTTAATCAGCTAATATTACTGCTTAGGAGTCTTAATATATGGAACGGTTACATCACTGAGAGTGTAATGCTTATTAGAAGTCTTAAGACGACGCTCTGGGTTAATATCAATACCACCACGACGAGCATACAAGCAACGTACAACAAGCTCTTCTGGATCGAGAGTATCGATAAGACGCTTAGTGAGAGCTTCACAAATCTCTTCGTGGAAGTGACACTCATCACGGAAAGATACGATATACTTAAGAAGAGAAACTGGATCTACAGCCTTCTTACCCTTAAATTCGATGTATACATCACCCCAGTCTGGCTGAGAAGTAACACGACAGTTACTCTTAAGAAGAGCACTATGGTAGCGAACAACACCATCGACAGGATTCTCAACTACTTCAAGAAGCTCTGGAGTCTCTTGATATACAGTAAACTCAATATCTTCAACAGGATATACTTCTTCAATAGTAATAAACTCTGTATCACGATGATCCCATTCTTGACGAGGAGTAACTTCAGCGTCAAGTACTTCCTTATTAGAGAAAATCTTAACCTCAACATTAACTTCAAGAAGCTTACTAAGGTCGATAGAAGCACGACGTGCAATCTCCTTACGAACTTCATCAGAGGAATCACCAAGCTTAGTCATATTGAAAGAGTTGAAGTACAACTTAATGGACTTGGACTCAACAATATACTTACCATCACATGGATAATAAATCTTACCTACACCTGCAACTGGAAGGCCATTATTAGTTAAACCTGAAACCTCATAAGCATTCCATGTATCACCACCAACGAATGGAAGATCATCATCTTGAAGACCAAGATGGGTACGGTTGCTTTGACGAGGCTCACGAACGAGCAAGCTCGGATCATAAGAGGACTTATACTTGGAGATTGAACCCAAGTGAACTGCAATATTACTGTTATCTAATTCTTGTAACGCCATAATTCTATTATATTATAATATCTATTTCTTTCTTATCAAGTACTTTCTTAATAAAAGTCATACGTTCTTCTACAGTACCACTAACTGTATAAACGTTATCTGCTCTATTCTCAATGATCAAGTCATACTTATAATCATCAAACAGATCTAAAATCTCTTTCCTAAAGTCAACGTCAATAGAACGCTCACCATCATCAACCAACGGAACATCAGCTGGATCAGTAATAAAAATAACATCATAAGCACTAATAAGCTCATTATAGATCTTCTTAGCCCAACTCAGTACTTCTTTACTAACTTTACCCTTGTTATACAACCAATGAGTATAAACAACACCGTCCATAGCACATCGATCAAGAATAACATCATTATCATACTTACGATATACATTAGCAATATGATCAGACATAATCATTGACTGAGTAATATCACCACCACTCTCATTAATAGGTAAGTTATACTCACGCTTAATACGACGAGTTACCTCATCAACAGAATCTAACCAAGGATTCTTATCCTTGATCTCATTAAGCAAAGTAGTCTTACCAGTAGACTGAGCTCCCGTAAACGAAACGATCATACTATATTATAATCTAACTATCTTCTCTTTCAACAAGTTTTCTATCATAAAAGATAGAAACTTCTTTACGTACAAGAAAGATATCACCTTCTTCAAACTTACGACCCTCAACATACTTTCTCGCAGCTGCTCTATTCGTAAACTCACCATGCTCATTAATAGGCTTAAATGTACCGTTATCTTGTTTAACAGCAAGCATATATACTAATTTGTAATCTGTACTCATAATTATTGTTTGTCAAAGAATTTAACCCAAGCGCTATATGAAGTGTGCTTCAACTTAGCAAAGGTATCATCAAGGTTATCGAATTCATCTTGATAAGTAGCAGTCCATTCAAGTACCTCACCATCATCAACTACAGGAGTTACTTTATGAACTACAGAACCGATAGTAGCATAACCAGCATCATAAGCACGAACTTGAGGATCTTTACCTTTAAGTTCAGGGAATGTAGTAATCAAACCAGGATGCCCATTTACAATCTCATATTGCTCGCAGATCTCTTTAGGTACGATACGAAGCCATCCATGAAGAGTTACAAGAGCATTCTTACCCCCTTCAATAGAATGAAGGAAGTTAGCGGTCTTAGCTTGAATAGAAGTCACAATCTTAATACGATTCTTTTCTCCATAACTCTTACCTTTCTGACGTAACTCAAGGAGTTGAAGCTCTTTACACCAAGTATCTTGATCAGTATTATTAGTTACAATAACATCAGGCCATTTACCTAAATGTTTAGCAAGAGCAGCGATTTCACTACCAGTTTGCGAGAACATTGCAATCCATCTCTTTTTCATACCTTAATTATATCAGAGTTCCTTAACATTGCCAACCACCTTTAGTCCAATGAGGATGTGAGCATGGTGCTTCTTTTGGTGCAGACTTATCTGTTACAGACTCTTCAACGATCTTAAATGTATCTTCTTGATTAATCCAACCGTGAAGCTCAACCTTCTTACCTTCAAGCTCTTTATAATGCTTGAAGAAGTTCTCAATGATATCGAGCAATAACGGATCAATATCATCAAACGTCTGAATATGCTGCTTACTATATGAGCGAACCGGGACACCAATCAACTTATAATCAGTCTCACCATCATCAACCATATGCAATGCACCAAGTACTCGAGTAGCTACAATTGTACCTTTGTCAATAGGCTCACCTGCAAGTACCAAAATGTCAAGAGCATCTCCATCATCAGCTAAAGTACTTGAGATGAATCCATAGTTAGCAGGATACACCATGGCACTCATCAAGCTTCTATCCAAGATGAACTGATCCCATTCAGGAATATATTCATACTTCTGACTACTGTACTTTGGAATCTCTACTACAGCATTAACAATCCTCGGACTTTCTTTGTGTGTTGGTATCTCGTATAATTTCATCTTCCAATTATTTTCTTAAACTCGCTTGTATTGAAAAGCACATCTTCCATCTGATCTTCATCTACCTTAGCAGCAATCATATCAGCAAGCATCTGGGAAGGCTTATGATTAAGACCTTGATTAGCCATATAACGATGACCAAGTAGACCAGCTACCACAGGATTAGAAGTATCAAGAGACCTAATATTGAGTTCCGAAGCAACGGGCGCGTATGTTGCAAACTCACGTGCAAGAGCAGCACCCAGAAGATGATGCGGCTTTCGGGCGTTCCATATACCATCATCAACAAGACGAGAGATAAGATGCTGACGACCAGCAGACCAACGATCAAGCATTCCTTCGCGACCGCTCCTATTAGTTGTAGTAACCGTTTCATACCATTTATAGTCAAAAGAGATAGCAATATAGTCAGCATGATCTGACATAAACTTGTAACAATCTACAAGCTCCTGATAAGTATTACCTTGAACAACACCAATCGCAGTACGACCTTGTAGATCTCTACCATAATTCAAAAAGAACTTACCCCATTGCGACATCGTACCTTGAGTATCTTCGAGAACATCAGGAACAATATAGAAACTGGGATTAAGTTCGGTAATGTACTTAATATACTTCTTAGGATCGAAGGATTCTCCAAGCTCGAAGATCGAATTATCAAGCAACACCTCACGACCGGCAGCAAGCGAACGTTTAAAGAAGTTATAATAATCGGGCTGAGTTTCAAATAAATGGACCAGAGCGTAGTCATAGTCGTTATACGTCTTAGATTCCTCAAGGATGCTAATGGGTGATTCATGGCTTACAAGCATAATACTATTATAGGATGGGCTATTCTGATAATCAAGCATAAATATATGTGTATGCCATTAATGTCGTCAGTAGGTAGATTCGTAAATGCAGCTAATATCAAAGCAGATCAATTGACTGCGGGTATTAAAGCTGCACTATGTCTACCATCTATTATAACAGGCTTACCTAATTTAGGCAAGGGATTAATTGGTGCTACTATATCTAATATCGGCTCTGTATTAGAGAATGTAACATCAACAGTACTTAACACAGTAACAAACACAATTAATGGAGCAGTTAATACAATTACAGGATCTATTGCAGGGGTAGTAGATTCAGCGCAGAGAGCTATTGATAATGTAGTTGGTTCAATAAATAAGCTCAAAGAGTTTAAAAACGGTTTAGGAAGAAGAGCTAAAGATATTGGTGAATTCACATCTAACAAAGAGAATTGTAATTTTGCAGCTGCAACAATGCTTAACTGTATTACTGCACAAGCTATTAATTCAGTATCAGATAGAGAAGCGGTTAACATTGCAAAAGGTTTAAAACCAGTATCAGACTTCGCAAATGAGGTTGCAGATAAGATTTCAGCGCCAGGTGGTGCGATTGATAGAACAGTAGAGAAACAAGCACAGCAAGTTGATAGGGCTACTAAGGTAGTTCAGAAACAGGACATTTTCTAATATGGCAGGATACAATTCATTATTTTTTGGTAAGGTAGTTCGTGATAGCGATCTACTCAATGCAGGCGATACAAGACCTTATAATAGAGTTAAGGTACTTATTGTAGGTCAGGCATCTGCTGAAAATGAAAACTTTCAACATCCACTTGGTAGTAATAATCCAAGTACAATGTCAAGTAAGCTTTTAGAAGTTATTGATAAAGAGGTTTATGCATATGTTATGCAACCAGTAACTGGTTCAGGTTCTGGTACAACGTATAATGCTAACAAGGATATCGTATCTGTAAGTGATACAGATAATATAGAAGAGCTTGATGGTAATCCTCCAGCAGAAGCTTATTATGGTATTACAGATAGTTTCGTTGGTGGTATGGGTTCAAGCTCAGCTGGCGTAAATACAACAGCAAGTGCTTACTCTCCAGATAATAGATCAAACGCTTATAAAGGTATGATGGCTCTTCCAGGTGTTGGAGCAAACGTTGTTGTATCTTTTATGAACGGAGTGCGTGGTATGCCTATAATTATTGGTGTGTTACCAAGTGCTGCAGATGTTGATTCAATTCATGGTATAGGACTTGGTGAGGAAATTTATCCTAACTATCCATTTGCTTATAGTAATTTAACAGAACAAGCTGAAGATGAGTAAAAAGAAAACCACAGTCAAGAAGGTTGAAAGCGGTACTGAGTTCGTAACAAAGCGAACACAGACTGTATGGAATACCGAAGGTGGTAGTATTGTATCAGATGGTACAACTGGTCAGAAGAAGATTCAAATTACAAGTGAAGGTGGTGGTAACATTAACCTCAACAGTAAAGTTAACTCTGAGTTTGCTCCTAATAATAAGCAGACATTAGTTCATGGTAAGAAGTTTGAAACCGTAGCAGGTGATAACTATGAGACTACAAAGGGTGGTAGAGAAATAAGAGTTGAGGAAGATTTAACCTTTATTACAGGTTCTGAGAAATTCTTCAATGAGCCAGTTGCAGAAGAATGGGTTGAAAAGAATCAAGAGATTGCTGCTGCTAAAGCTGCTCCAGAATATAATTACGGTGCTGTAGGTAACAATACTGAAACAGAATATGCTGACGGTGGTACTCGAGATAGTGAGAGCGGTGCTGTTGAAGGTGGTAGTTATACTCCATCAGATGCTCATGCAGACATTCCAGCATTAATGGAATCAAAGGCAGCGGACATTGCTGCTACAGAAGCTAAGATGGGTGTAGGTGGTAACATCAAGATGATGACTGCCAAGCACATGTTCATTAATGCTGGTACTAAAGCTGTTACATTTGATTCAGGTGTAATGGTACCAAATGCAAGAAAGGTAGTAAAACAATATGAAGTCGACGGAGGAGAGTGCAAGCCAGTTTATACAGCAGTATCAACTTATGAGTCTAAAGACACTTCAGGATCAGTACCTTTCGGTGATGTTCATGTCTCAGCTGCAAGTAAGTTTCGAGTGGTTACAGGCTCTGGTGGTGTATCTATAAAGTCTGCTGGTGAAGTTAATATTAACTCTACTGGTCGTTTAATGCTTGGTGGCTCAGAAGCTGCTATCACTGGTAGTAATAAGAGCAATACTGGTCGTATAACAATGATCAGTGATACAGATATGTTCCAGGAAGCTGGTGTTATTGCCACAAGAGTTGCTCCTAACATTAACGATGTAGCTTCTACACAACACACATTTAAAACTCCTAAAGCAGTCTTTACTGGTGACTTGCATATTGCCGGTAATGTAACAGTTGAAGGTCCTGATGGTATTAGAGTACCTGCTGGTGATGTTGTTGCTGGTAGTGTATCACTTAAGAATCATACTCATGGTGGTGTTGAGTCAGGTACAAGTAGTACTTCAGCTCCTAATGGTAGTGGTTCCTCTTCTTCCAGTAGTGGTGGTGGTGGTAGTACTGGTACTGCTGTTAATAAAATTATTGCAGGTACAAATGTTACAATCTCACCTTCAACCGGTATTGGTGATGTAACAATTAATGCAACAGGTGGTGGAGGTTCAAGCGACTTTAGTGGTGATTATAATGACCTTACTAATATACCTACAACATTCAATACAGTATCTTCCTTCTCCGGTTCATATAATGACTTAACTGATACACCAACACCCGGACTTGGTTCAGTAGCAGTACTTGCTGCAGTTGCTGCGGCCGGTTATACTACCTGTGACGGTACAGTAACTAATGTAACAACAGGACCATATTTAACAGGTGGTGGTACAACTACTCCAGAAATTGGTATTGATAGTGCTTGTGCTGCTAAATGGGATAGTGCATCAGGTGGTGGTATTGCTACTGTTACAGCTGGTACAGGTCTTTCTGGAGGTGGTTCTGGTGGTGGAGGTGGAGCAACAGTTGACATCGGTGTTGATGCTGCCCTTGTTTCATATCTCGATCAAAGTGCTTGCCCTGGTATTAATTGTATTGGTACAGTAGTTGCTTCAGACTTAACAGGCTTTACTTGTAATAATGGTACAATAACAACAGCAGGAGCTTTACTTTCAGGTGATGCTACAACAATAGGAGTTGATAGTGGTGCTTTAAATTATCTTAATCAAAGTGCTTGCCAAGGTCTTAACTGTCTTGGTGATATCACAGAAGTTACTACATGTGGTGATTATTTAACTGGTGGTGGTTTAACTGGAGCAATTAACATTGGTCTTAAAGCTGCATGTGCTGTAAAATGGGATAATGCCTCTGCTGGTGGTGTTACAAACGTAACAGGATCTGGTGGTATATGCTCAACAGGTGGCTTGACTCCAGATATATCAATCGAATCATCTTGTGTTACTAAGTTTGATCAAAGTACTTGTGCTGGTATTAATTGTGAAGGTACAATTACTGGTGTATGTGGTACAGCAGGCCTTAGTGGGTTTGCAAGTACGGGTATTGCAACAATTGGTATTGACAGTGGTGCATTAACTCCATTTGATCAGAGTGCATGCTTAGGTATTGATTGCGTGGGTAGTGTAACTGGAAGTGGTACAAATAACACTATTGCTGCTTGGAGTACATCAACCGGCCTTACAACGAGTAAGTTGAGACAAAACTTTACCAAGGTAATAGCTGGAGCTGCTCTTTCAGCTACTGGTGGTCTGGAGACAAGTGGTCAGATACTTTCAAGTGGTGTAGATCTATTCTCTATCTTCTGTGATGAATCTGGTAATAATGGTACTGTTGTAGGTTCTACAGCTGGTGCTTTACTTTCAACAAATGGTAGTAGTACATGTACACAGTTTGGTATTAATTCTGGTGCATTAGACTATCTTAACCAATCTGCATGTCTGGGTATTGATTGTTTAGGAACAATTACTGGTGGTGGAACAAATAACTACATAGCTGCTTATAGTACATCAACTGGAATTACAAATAGTAAGTTAAGACAAACATTTACAGATGTTGTTGTAGGTGCTACATTAAGTGCTACAGGTGATCTTCGAACAAGTGGTCAAATTCTTTCTGGTGGTTGCGATCTTAATACATTATTCGGTGCAGGTGGTGTAACGAGCGTTTCTGGTGTTAATGGTATAGAATCAACAGGAGGTAATACTCCTACACTATGTGTTAATTCAACTGTTGTAAGAACTACCTGTGATCAAGTAATTGGAGGAACCAAACACTTTACATCACCTACTAATTTCTTATCAGTTAGTGCTACTGGTTTAATAACTGGTCAATGTATTACAACTGGAGCGTTTATGGAGGCTAACGCTGCTTCACCTGAATTATACTCACAAGGTACAGTTCTTGCTCTTAACGAAGGTGGATGTGTTGTTGAGTCTACTGAAGCAAATAGCACAATGGTCTTTGGTGTTGCAGCAGGAGATAATAAAGCTCCTATTGTTATGGGTGCCGAGCCAGTATGTGTAACAGGTCAAATCAAAGTAGGTGACTATATCACAACATCAAGTTGTAAAGGTCATGGTAAAAAATCAACAAACCCTTACCCGTTCGGTACTATCATTGCACAGGCGATGGAGAGTGGTGAAGGTGATTCGTATGCTATTAAAGCAATGATTCGTAAAATGTAAAAATTAATTAATTATTATGTCACAAGAAATTAAAATTTGTTCAAATGCAAGCGCTTGTCTAATCGGTGGTTTAAGTGCAAATGATACCATCTACTCTGATACAATGGTTAAGTCAAATTGTATAGTTAAACTCGGTGGACAGTCATGTGAGTTTCTTAAAGCAGATGGAAGTATTGATTCAAGTAGCTATACAACTTGTCAAGGAGACATTACAAGTGTATTTGCTGTGGCCGGTCTATCCGGAACAACTTTTGCTGGTGATGCTACAATTGGTATTGATAGTGGAACATTAACCCCTTTTGATCAGAGCGCATGCGCAGGTCTTGATTATGTTGGTACAGTAGTTGCAGGAGACATTGCTGGGTTTACTGATTGTCTTGGTGACATTACTGAAGTTACTACATGCGGTGACTACCTTACAGGTGGAGGGTTAACAGGAGCAATTAACATTGGTCTTGATGCAGGATGTGCTCAGAAGTGGGACAATGCATCAGCTGGTAGTGTTGTATCAGTTACAGCAACAGCTCCTTTAGCATCTACGAATGGCACATCACCAGACATCTCTCTTGATTCAACTTGCGCAAGTAACTGGGATACAGCTTATACAGATTCACAAAACACAAAAACCTGCCCTGGTCTTAATTGTGAAGGTGACATTACTGCAGTGTTTGCTGTTAACGGTCTTAGTGGTTCCACATTTGCAGGAGATGCAACAATAGGTGTTGACGCTGCTTTAGTTAATACACTTAATCAATCTGGTTGCCCTGGTATTGATTGTGAAGGTACATTAGTTCCTGCTGACATTGCAGGTTTCACATGTTGCACTGGAACAGTTGTTGCGAGTGATCTTACAGGATTAGATCAAAGTGGTTGTGCCGGTCTTGATTGTGTTGGTGACATTACATCTGTTGCTGGTGTAAATGGTCTTAGTGGTGCAGCTTTTGGTGGTGCAGCTGTTATAGGTGTTGATGCTACTTTAGTTAATACACTTAATCAATCTGGTTGCCCTGGTATTGATTGTATCGGAACTGTTATAGCGAGTGACATAAGTGGATTTACTTGCTGTACTGGAACAGTTGTTGCAAGTGATCTTAACGGGTTAGATCAAAGTGCTTGCGCTGGTCTATTATGTGTTGGTGACATTACGGAAGTTACAACAAATGGTGATTATCTAACTGGTGGGGGTTTAACAGGAGCAATTAACATTGGTCTTAAAGCAGCCTGCGCTATAAAGTGGGATAATGCTTCTGCTGGTGGTGTTACAAACGTAACTGGTTCAGGTGGTATTAGCTCAACAGGTGGTCTGACTCCAGATATATCAATCGATAGTGCATGTGTTACTAAGTTCGATCAAAGTGCTTGTGCAGGTTTAGATTGTGTTGGTGACATTACAGGAGTATTTGCTGTTAATGGTTTGAGTGGTTCAACATTTGCTGGTGATGCTACAATAGGCGTTGATGCTACTTTAGTTAATACACTTAATCAATCCGGTTGTCCTGGTATTGATTGTGTTGGTGATGTAGTTGCTGCAGACATATCTGGCTTTACTTGTTGTACAGGAACAGTAGTTGCTTCAGATATATCGAGCTTTACAACATGCACTGGAACAGTTGTTGCTTCAGACCTTAATGGTTTAGATCAAAGTGGTTGTGCCGGTCTTGATTGTGTTGGTGACATTACATCTGTTGCTGGTGTAAATGGTCTCTCCGGTTCATCATTCGCAGGCGCAGCCGTTATTGGTGTTGACGCTACTTTAGTTAATACACTTAATCAATCTTCTTGTCCAGGTTTAGATTGTGTTGGTGATGTAGTTGCTGCAGACATATCAGGCTTTACTTGTTGTACAGGAACAGTAGTTGCTTCAGACCTCAATGGTTTAGATCAAAGTGCTTGTGCAGGTTTAGATTGTGTCGGTGATATAACTTCCGTATCCGGTGTAAACGGTCTTAGTGGTAGTGCACTTGCTGGTGCAGCCGTTATTGGTGTTGATGCTACTTTAGTTAATACTTTAAATCAAAGCTCTTGCCCTGGTATCGACTGTGTGGGAACATTAGTTTCTACTGACATTGCTGGTTTCACATGTTGTACTGGTACAGTAGTTGCCTCAGATATATCAAGCTTTACGTCATGTACAGGAACAGTTGTTGCTTCAGACCTTAATGGGTTAGATCAATCAGCCTGCCCAGGTCTTGATTGTGTGGGTGACATTACAAGTGTAGCTGGTATAGCTGGTCTTTCTGGAACAGCTCTTGCTGGTGCAGTTACTTTAGGTATCGATAGTGGTACCTTAACACCTTTTGATCAATCTTCTTGCCCAGGTTTAGATTGTGTAGG
>Ga0187217_1000349_pt1 | contig 19573 bp, 31 predicted proteins | sample 15SPOviralmetaG_FD_130165 | JGI IMG/M metagenome (GOLD analysis project Ga0187217, IMG submission 130165) | Marine viral communities from the oligotrophic San Pedro Time Series (SPOT) site, San Pedro Channel, CA, USA - 15 SPOT_SRF_2010-09-15... | ecosystem: Environmental > Aquatic > Marine >... | reverse complement strand
TTCTTATCCATCAATCGCGAATAGAGTAGGCTAGGATTAGGCAACAAACGAAACCGAATAGAAACCAGCCACCAGCCATTGTAACAGAAGCTAACATTTGATACGACACGATAACCCCCTACTGAAGTTTGAAATACTTTAGTCTTTCCTTAGAGCCATTACCAGCGTTTAAGGCACCGAATGTTTCAGTCAATGAGTGGCAGTTTGGGCACAATACCCTTAAGTTCTCGGGGGAGTTATCTTTACTATTCCCATTTATGTGGTCTATTTGTAAAGGTACTTTCCCCGTTATCGGATGAACCTTGTCCCAGCCACATTCAGGACATTTATGGCCCACCTGTTCTAAAAGATAATGGCGAACGTGGTTTGAAATAGCATTTCCACCAGATTTAGAGCCATCTTTCAGGCCCGCTTTCCATTCTGAAATGTATTTCTCTCTACGATGATCGGCCTGACACTGATTAGAACAGTATTTACCAGTGGATCGCGATGGTAAATACTCAAACTCTGCTTCACAACTCAAACAAATAGCGTTTTCACGCTTTCTAGGCATTGGCATTAGTAGACCTCCTGTATGTAATAACTAGTGGTCTACTAATAAAAACGATAAAGAAAAACGCTCCCTGATGGACTCGAACCACCGACAAAGACATTAACAGTGTCCTGCTCTACCACTGAGCTAAGAGAGCAAAATAAAATGGACCCGCAGAGACTCGAACTCTGAATCGTCGGCTTAAGAGGCCGCTGCATTAACCGATTATGCTACAGGTCCTGAAAGTGGGGAGTGTTGGATTTGAACCAACGTAGGCAAAGCCAGCGGATTTACAATCCGCCTCCTTTAACCACTCGGACAACTCCCCTATTTACTAACTACCGCTCTGAGTAGTAGTTAGCAAAGCCCATAAATGTTGGAGCCCAAAGGCCAACAAATAGAGCAAGACGCTCAATATGTGCGGGATCAACGCCCGCAGTGTTCCAAATCACGATTGAACCCACGATTGATAGGAGGGTTGCAAGAATAAAGCCATTTGAAACCTTGCTGTTCTTTTGTAGAAACTTCATTTTATTATCCTTTAGTTAGAAGTGGTGGCACACTTTTACCGGTGTGCCAGCGGCGTCACACGTCGGTGTCCTTCGCGTCGGTATCATCAACATCAGTGTCCGCATCAGTGTCGGTATCCACGTCTGTATCGGTGTCTACTTCGTCTGTGTCGGAGTCCTTGACATCGGTATCCTTAACGTCAGTGTCTTCAACGGTGTCTTCCACGAGGGTATCATCCTCGACTGGCTCCTCTTCGGGAGCGGGGCAGCCCATAAGAATAAGGGTTGGGACTGCAAAACGCATAAGCGTATTCATTTTACTATCTCCTTAACATACTATAATCCGGTATGTAAGCGGAAATCAAGGTTGGCACATTATAAACCGATGTGCCAGCGGATTAAACTAAGCGTCTACAATATTCTCTAGTCTCTGAATCTCAGAGTTATAGTATTTATTGAAGGTTTGCTTGGTAAGGTGCCCGGATTGATGAGCCCATTCTCTAAGGTTCGTCAAAGCACCCAATGCCACAGATTCGGGAAAGTTATTTGTCTTCTTCCCGCGCCCTACAGCCTTAAGACTAGTTGAAACCCTAGCAGAAGTAATAAACGCTACCTTCTGAGCCTTTAAGAAGTCCATAAACAAACTTCTGTGCTTGCCGGTGAGCAGGGTAGTATTGCTGTCCAGCAACGCAAATCCATGAAGCATTTCGACTCCGATAGACTTTTGGTTCGGCCAAACTGACTGAATACTATCACTGGCATTTTTAACTGCGGCTAATCCTGCTCCCCTGACGGCCTTTCTAAAGCCCTCAATTTTGACTTGTTGACCTTGAGGATTACCGACAAAAGTGTCAGGCTCTTTGGTGCCAAGGTCAACTTTCAAGTTACAGCGAACAAGGTTTTGTCCAGTTTGGACTGCCTCTTGGATACCTCCGTAAAACTCATGGACAAAAACTTCACTACTTCTCAGGGCCTTTCGACCAGTTTTGTTCTGCGCCACAAAAAGACGACTGATTTCTGCTACATCCTTTACTTCGCGAATGTGAGCCAACATTGTCTTTTCTTCTGGTTTGGCGAGGATCCATAGATAACGTCGATGGTCACCGTCATAAAGATAACGAGTTCCACATGGTAGCTGGGCGACCTTTGGCGGAGCCCAACGACCTGCATCAAACATTCCATCACCGGCAGCGATATATTGCTTGATAGTCCTAGCCTCTGTTTTGCGGTTCTTGTATGACTTAATGTCTACTGGCACTTGGTCATAGAAATCCTTGACGGGTGCTACTTGAATACTAGCTGGCAACTTTCCAAATACACGGTTACTCATAATATACTCCTTTTTCTGATATTTGAGTAAAGGCACCTCTTGACCCGTGCCTACCTGCGGTAGCATACTATAATCCGGTATGCGAGCGGAAAATGGTAGGGCGGGTGGGATTTGAACCCACGAATCTTCGGTATATAAGACCGCTGCCTTAACCACTTGGCTACCGCCCTATAATGCGTGTGGTTATTTATTGGCAGTGGAGTAAAACTCCCTTAGGGCCTGAAAGATTCTCCTATAGACCGCCCGCTTCAGGAAGGGCGACAAGTTTCATCAAACTGGTTTCTTTGATAATCTGGGCTTTCCTTTGATTATCCTTTCTCCAGTTGGTGAGTGCTTCCTTCTGAGAGTTCCCAGAGGACCAACCAAGAAAATCATACTTTCCGTCTTTGTAGGTATAAACCTTATACATTTGATTCTCCAAGTAAAGTGGTACCGGAAGCGGGGCTCGAACCCGCACGCCCCACTGGGCAAGAGATTTTAAGTCTCTCGTGTCTACCATTCCACCACTCCGGCATATTCTTATTATACGAAATGTTTATGTGGAAGTCAAGCGTTTTGTTTCATTCGGTGTGATGACCAGCCTTCAATGTCCTTTACGCGGCGGCAGACGTTTTTAAGAAAAATAACCTCCATCGTAAGTGACTCTCGCGTCACATTATCAAGGTCTTCAAGTTGTAGAAGTTCTTCCATCTGTTTCTGAGCCGTGCTCAAGCTTGAAAGAATAGACCAAAGTAAAGTTGTGGAAGTCATCATCATCTCGCATAAGAGGGGTTGGCACACTACAAACCGGTGTGCCAGCGGGCATTTGGCCGAGGGTCGCTGTCTTCGTCGCGTCTCCCTCACTATCCGGCATTTGACTACCTTACGGCTTAGGGACTAAAACCCATGCGTCCTCATCCGGCATTGGACACTTTCCATAATATATCCCGACCAAATCTCTCTTATAGTTTATTATAGGTTGTTTTCTTCCCAGTCACGACCGTCGAAGAAGAAAGCTCTTTCGATTTCTTCGCCATAGTCGTCAGAAGATAGGACGACAACCTCTTCGCCCTGTGCGGTAATGGATAGAATCTCTTCTTCCATCGCGTAAAAAGTATCTAGCATTTCAATAATGTTAGCAGTCGTTACCATTATGACCTCGGAAAGTGGCACGCCCTGTAGGATTTGAACCTACGACCTACGGCTTAGAAGGCCGGTGCTCTATCCGCTGAGCTAAGGGCGCTTACAAAAACTATTATACAATGTTTGGCGACTGAATGTCAAGCAGATTCTTCATGCTCTCAAAATGTGCCCGAGCAACCTCCCATTGGCCCTCTTCGGTAGAGAGACACTTGGCGTCGTCAATGTTAACATAAAAGCCATTTTCAGTTAGCATAGCAGGCATAGAGGTCTTGCGAAGCACATAAAACGACTGGTTCTCGACAATCTTTCGTGGTCGCAAACAGGTTGTCTTGTACTCTGACATAAGGTTGGAAGCAATAAGGCCGACATCGCCCTTGTTGCGATAAACGAAAACCGAGGCTCCACGCACACTCTGCGAAGGTCCTGTGTTTACCTTTCCAATAGCATTGGAGTGAACGGAAAGGAAAAGGGTGGAACCACGCTTGTTCTCGCTGTTTGCTCGTGAAACACGAACAGAAAGCGAAACATCGGCTTGCTCCAAGTCTTCCCAAGTTCGGTCCTCAGTTACATAGCAACCCTCAACTGGATCGTAAACTTCAATGCCGTGTTCCAGAAGGAGGCCCATCAGCTTACTCGCAACGCCTCGGTTAAAGACGCCCTCGTAAAAGGAAAACTCCTCTGGCTCTGTGAAATGATACTGCTTTCCAGCAGTTTGATACTTTCCGTCAATCATGCCACCGTGACCGTAGTCAAGGATAACTCTATCATACTTCATCTTGTTCTCCGGTAAAAGGCTCTAAGTCCTTTACTAATTCATATTCTGTTTTTACTGTTCCGTCTTTATAAAACCAAGCGACACGCGAGGCCCACATATCATCAGTATAAAGAAAGATTTCTTTTATGATGCCCGGTATGCTAGGAACATAGTAAGTTCCCAGTCGCCCAGCATACGGTTTCTTGCGGACCAAGGTGCCGACTTCGTAAGGGGGCATCAGATTTCGTATTCCATCTGGCCGCCACCGGGAATGTCAACTGAAACTTCACAGGACATCCAATGGTCGTCCTGATGCTCGCGAACCTTTGAGAACGGAATAGAGAACTCACAAGAAACGTCGCAACGACCTCGCTTATGGTCGTACTGGGTCAGACTGCTATCAACCCAGCCGTATTCAAACCACTGCTCTTGAAGGACCTCAGGGATGGTATCTTCGCGGTGGTCTTGCCATTCTTGCTCATCCTCATACTCGTCTTCATCCCACTCTGGGAGGAGGCAGTTGTCGTCCATCTCTTCAATAATGTAGTTGTCCTCAAAAGCAGCGGACTTGATCACATCACAGATTGTGTAAAGAAAGTCTGTTTCATTAAGGGTTGTCTCTACATACTCGCCGGTATAGTGCATCACTTCGGCAAAATCAGAAAAGGTGAAACTAACATCTGCATCATCAGCAACACCAAGAGCAGCCAACTGCTCAACAATAGTCTTCATATCCATTTTGGTTCTCCTACCTTTGGGACACTCTTATCTTATCAAAGGTAACGAACATTGTCAACAAGATTAATGTTTTCTATTACGATCTGTTTTGCGATTTCCGTAAAGCCTCGCTCCCAGTTCCACTTTGCGACGTCTTGCCAAGTCACCTTCTCGTCGTAAAGATACCAAGAGTATACTTCATAGCATTCTTTGTCTACTGCGGTTGGGTGAAAGAAATCAATACACGCGGGACCATCAGTTCTGTGTCGTTGGCCGTGAAAAAAGTATTTTCTGTGCCACGGAGTAATAATCGCAGGACCATCTTCTTGTGGCCTGTGCATTTTCCCGTGCTGATACCATCGTTCTGTGTCCTTGCCATTCGTTATGGCAGGTCCGTCATCACAATGGAGTCTTCCCTCATCATCGTAAAGTCGTAACAAATCGTTGGACACTAAAACCTCAAATGGTCATTGACATATCGTATGCTTTTCTGGACAAGTCGTAAAGTCTTTCTATCTCGCCTGTGCGTCGCAAAACTTTGAACATTAAGTTCTCAACTCCAAGTTCTCCGCCCTTCTTAAGTGACTGTTGACGGGCTTTTTTGAGCTTCTTTTTGAGTTTGCCGGCTTCGTCGTGGGCTTCGTCGTAATCCGCTTCGTCAAAAGCGTCTTGGATAGCGTCGATTCTTTCAATGTAATGGTCTGCTTTCTTTCTCACAGTGTCAAGGTCAGGGAACTTTACTTCTTTTGTGGGTTTCTTTACCCACGCTTCGTCCTCTAACGAGTATACACCAGTTGAGTAGTGTTTGTCAAACTTATCTTCAACATAAATCTCAACGTCGTGTCCTTCTATTGTAATGTCATGCTTAGCGTTCCACGCTGCGGTCAAGGCTCTGAATAGGCTTTCCAAGACCATTTTGCTGTCGTCCAACTGGGAGAAGTCAGTAATAATGTGTAGGTCGATGTCTGAACCGCCGTGCCAGTTGTAGTTGGCCAAAGACCCGGTTAGACGAATGTCTTCGACGGGTATCTTGATTTCCAGACCATCAAGGAAATCTTTTGCGATTTGAAGTAGTTGGTCGCGAACAGAAGGCTTAACCTCATCATCTGTGGCCCAGATGCTATCAGAGAGCGCGTCTTTAAACTTTAGAGTCTCCAAATCCTTATCCGTTATTTCCTCTTCCAGAGAGCCCCCGAAGCCGGGAGGAGCAGACTTTGCTCGGTTATAATCCGGCTTCTCAGAGAACGGAGGAACATTCTTTCCGCCGCCTGTTGCGATGTATTCCATCTTCTTTCGCTTGTGGCCCTTCTTTATCCTAACCTGATAGGACTGTCGTTCCTCTAAACGGCCCAAAAACGTGTGCCAAGCCTTCTTATTGTATCTATTCTCTCTCATCAGGATTCACCAATTTCCCATTTGTTAAAGTATGCGACATAAGCATTTTTCATTGTCTCTTCGTATTCTTCTTGCTTGAACTGTGACAGTTCATCTATCATTTCTTTTTCGTGTTCTGCCGCAAGCTCAACAAACTCGCGGTATTCCTTCTTCATTTCTTCCAGTTGTTTCTCTAAAATGTCCATTTCTTTGACTTTTTGGCCCAAAACCATCAAAGTCAAGAGCAAAAACGTGATTGTTGCGATAAATAAAATGCTAATTAGTATTAACATGATCCAGTATGTCCCTCAGTTCTTGTGGTATAATGTCTGCAATGACGATGGTTTCGTTTTCTACTTTACCAAGGTCGGTATGTGCAAGCTCAATCCCACTAAGGATACCCACTAGTTCGCCTTTCTCGTTCAAGATAAGCGACCCAGAAGCACCGCCCCAAGCGTAAGATTGAAGAATAACAGAAGTTTTCCCTGAATGACCTGCGACCGTCCCAAAGATGGTAAGCGGGCCTGTAAGGTTTGGATAACCAGTATACACTAAACGATCACCAATCTCAATCTTTTTGGCGACCTTTGCCCTTTTGAGGTCAACCGATTCTTTGTTAGGAATGGTTGCAACTCGCAAAATGGCGATGTCTCTATCTGTAAAAACAACAAGGGGCTCAACCCAATAAATCTGTTTATTGAAAATGACACCAGAAAAGTCAGCGTCACGAATAACGTGGGCTGCTGTGATAATGTAGGCACTATCTTTATAAGTTAGATAGGTTCCTGTCCCGTGGCCCATTCCGCCATTGGAATGAAAAGAAACTATTTTCAACTGAGAGCGGCGTGAAACCTCGTGAGGCTCGCTCTTTTTGAAGATGGTAGTATTGGAAACGTCCAAGCACTGGCCAAAGTTATACTCTTCTACTTCTTTCGGTGAGCAACTAACAAGAAATAAGAATGGTAATAGTTTCTTCATAGCCCCGCATCGCTTGGGATTATAAGCGTTTCTTTATTTGCGGAGGCAAGGATAACGTCATAGATAAAATCAATCTTTCTATCCATGTTTGCTATTCTTTCTTCAAGAATGACCACCTTAGAACTATCTTCTGTGTGGTATTCCATAGAAGATTCCAGTGACGCAATACGGGCGTCTGTGGTATAATAGAAGCCGGAAAGGACGGTAATAAGGCCGCCAATCATGAACAAGTCTTTCACACCGATTTCATCCAGATTGATCTTCATCACGGCCCTCGTATAGTTCTAGGAACTTAGACATAATCTTATTATATCTTGACCCCATATCATAACTAGTTAGATCCTCAAGCTTTATCCACGCATCATCTATATGCTCGTGTGACCTTCTGAAGTGGCCTTTCCAGTTGTCAGCATAGAAAAAGTAGTTCAAAACTCCGTCGTCGTAGACCGGAACAAGGTCTTCTTTCTCTATCTCCAACTCTGACTCTTCCCTTACTTCTCGAACAGTTCCATCCAAAAGCCGCTCTCCGACAAGGATGTGACCACCGGGCAAGTCCCACATACCACCGTGTGGAATACCTTCGGGACGAAGTAAGAGCAGAACTTCTTTTCCGTCTCTTACAACGAAAACCTTTGAAACAACTTTACTGTCTATGGCTTCCGGGCTGTAAGAACTTTTTATCATTATTCTTATCCTCTTCATTTAGCCGACGCTCTTCAAACTATTCTGCTGAATAGTTAGAACGCGGGCACCAGCAATCTTTTTATTTGAGTTGATGTCTGGGACCAAAACTGTTCTAACATAGGTAGAAGGCCGCATAGACTCATACTCAGGGTGGAACTTGACCTTCATTTGATAAACATTTGTTCTCTCGGTTGGATCAGAAGAAACAATAGTTACGCCTGTAATAGACCGGATCTTGGTTAGCTTGTCTTCAAGGTTGCCACCAAACTTAGGATTGACGTCAACAATCAAGGTAACTTGAAAGTGTCGTGCTTTCTCAAACTTTCTTTCGGGCAAAAGTTCACGAAAGTCTCGGGTTTTCATTGTCTCTACATCTTCCCGAAACTCTCTAACCATTCGTTGGAAATCCATTTTAACCTCTTAGAATCCGATTCATAATGCGATCAACAATGTGGTCTAAGTTCTCTGTTACCATCGCGAGGGCTACGCGCTCCTTAGACCCACCGACAGGCACAGCACCTTGTTCCAAATCATCAAGGCCCTTCATTACAAAGTCCTCAACTTGTTGTAGGATTCTAGGCATAGCTTTGTCCAGATACTCGGCAAGGAAAAGGGCCTGAGCAACCTGCTCTTCTGTAGCCACTGCTTGGATTTGAAGGCCAATCCAAACTCGCAGTTCTTCGTCCTGACTACCGGCCCAGTTATCAAACTTAGCATTGGTGCGAAGGTCAATAGCCTCATCGTCAATAACAACGGGCTCATCTTCTCTTGCCTTGACCAAAGGAAGTGAAGGCTGTGAAGGCCCGTCTTTACCTGCTGGGCCTCGCATAAGGTTTTGAAGAAGGCTGTCGGGTGTGGTTCCGTCAATCTTGTCGTTGTAGTCCTTGACCATCTTCTCAACCATTCCTAGAAGACGGCCTTTGACCTGAGCAATAAGGGCGTCAATAGTCTTTTCTGCGACCTGTGGGTTATCAAAAATACCGGGGTATTTTGTTTCAAGTTCTTGTCTGGTTACAACAAGGAAGCCCTTTCTCTCCTGCCAGTTCTCTGCGAAGTAGAAAGTAATGCCCTCTAATAGTTCGTCTTCGTCAAACTGAACATAGGAAAGGTATTTTAGTTTTTCTTCAAACTCTTCAAAGATGCCTGACTCAGCCACATCTCTGAACTCTGGGTTGACGCTTGAAATGTATTCGTGCTCCAAGAGATAATCGCGAAGGTCAGAGGCGATGTCCTCAAACCTTCCCTCAATGTCTTGCATAGAATCAACAAGATCGCTGAAAGCCTCTTCGTCGCTGCCGTTCTCATAAGGGTTATTTACATAAACACGGAACATAATGTTGCCGTTTCGATTAAAGAAACGCGACTCTGAATCTCTAAACTCTGGCCAACTAATGTAATCCAGCACGCCAATAACAAACTCTTTGATAACATCTTCGTCTACATTTTCCAACTCTTCTAACAGTTGGTCTGAGTATCCGTCAAATGCGTAACCCATATCTAGCTCTACAGACATCTCGGCATTGAAATTAGCAGTAGGGTATTCTCCGTCGTAGTCATCAATCTCGTACTGAACTGATGTGTGTTCCAACACTCTGTCTGCGTGTTCTTGGATCCTTTCCAGTGCTTCTTCCAATTCTTTGACGCGATTGTTGGCCTCAACACCTGTTTCCTCTTCAATGAACTGGTTCATAAAAGTAAACTCTTCGGGGCGAGTAGAGTGCTGACCTACCTCGTTGTTTGTTGTTACACCGAATCTTTCAATAAAGTCAACAATCTTGATCCAAAGATTGATCTCTGCTCCACCGGGGCCTTTTATCTCCTCTGGTGGTGCCCTGTTGCCCATCTTCTGGTCGCCTTCCATACGGAAGCCTTTGATCTGATGGAGAGTATCATCATCTTCATCATACTCAAGCGTAACAAGAGAGTAGGAGTCCTTCTTTTTCGGGTCTTTCCAGCGAAGCGAAACAATACGACCGCCTGATTGTGACCGTCCACAGTGGCCCATTCTTGCGGCCTCAAGGTCACAAGCATCAGATTGGGTATCATACCAGTAAGATCCGTCTTCATACTTGTGCATAATCTGATCTTCTTTCTCTATCGCGGCTTGTAACTGGCGAGCCTTTCTATACATAGAGTTTTTGAGTCTCATCCGATCAGATGTGGTGGCTGGCCTGTAACCCTGCTCCGAAGCGATCTTGCTGAAATCCGCGATTGTGTCTTCGTCTTCGTTTAGAACTCCCGCCACTTCTGAATAACCGCTAACTTCCGCATCAAACAACTCATTCATATACATATCAAGTTTGCCGACAAAATCACCAAGCTCTTTTCCAAGTTCGGACTCTGGGGTGTATCTAATGTATTTCCGAGGAATAACCTTTTCAACAAAGCCACGAATGTTTTTGAATAACTTTTTGATGTTCTTCATTCCGACTGGCGGGTCGCGGTCTGCCACATCCTGAATCTCTTCAAGAAAGTTACCAACTCCTTCTTTTATGCCGTCAACGGACTGAACGAGGGGAAGGTCATCGGCATTTTCAAGATACTTGAGCAGAATCCCAGTCAAAGGCACAACAACCTTTTGCCGAAATTGCAATGGGCCAACCTGATGAACAAACATAGTGTTCTTTACAAGAGTTGCGAACCAAGTATGAATCTTCTCGGAGGTAGTAGGAAGAGCCTGACGAATCGCAATCTTGTTTGTTTCTGATAGGCCAATGTCGTCAAGACCTTCGGTAATAAGTTGGCGTACCTGCTCTGCTAAGATGAATCGCTTCCAACGAGCGTTATGTAAGTTATGGACCATAGGAAAAACCCCTTCCCAATAAATAGTATTGACTAACTGGATCTGCCCCAATCATCTTCCAATCTTACAACATCATCCAACTCTGTTGTGGATACTTCAACAAGGGTTACATCATCGTCTTCCGCGCAGAAGCGGTGCGTCATTAGCGGCTCAACGTGAAAAGAGTCTCCCGGCTTCATAAACATAACGCCATCGCCTGTTGGACCTACTTCCAAACGAAGTGTACCTTCCAATACACGAATGGTCTCTTCCTTCTTTTCGTGATACTGACGGGAAAGTCGATGACCCTTCTTGATAAACAGGATCTTTCCTGCATAACGCTCGCAGGAAGCCCAAAGTATTTCGTGACCCCAAGGCTTTTCTGTAAAGATGTTCATGATAATCCAATCTCCGTAATAGTTAAAAAGATCAAGACTGCTTCTGGTTTATCAAAAGTCTTGAATACAATCTCAAATATGTCGTCTAACTCTTCATCCGACAGGTTAAATAAGTGATCCCAGCCGGGTTCAAGTATCATCCTTTTAGTATGCCGGGGAACAGTTTTGTCTGAATAGCCCCAACATCTCCCACAACTACGTGGTGGGTGCGACCATCTGAGAGGATGATTCGCGAGAACTTTTGATTTGGCGATAGCCCCTCTGGAAGCCTGCCTTCGGCCAATAGGCCCTCGGTTGTTTCATCTGGTGTAACCGATGCAACAAAGTTCGGATTGATCAAAACTTCCCGAAGGGTCTTTGTATCCCTGTTATAGCCGGCGTCGCATACTTCCACGAGGCGGGCAAATGATCTGTTTAGCATACTAACTCCTCATACTTATAAACATTTTGTTTGGCAACCCACCAAGACTGTCCCCCAGTTTGTCCCAGCCACGCCTGAATAGAGTTGGGCTTACTGTTGGAACATACGCCAACTGTTGGTTCTTCTAGTTGGATTTCCCTAATAATAAATACTCCAGTCTCATCAAACTGACGCAGGGAGGTATTTGATGGAATGTAAACAAGATCACCCCTCTTCATTCTGCACCTCTGGTTCTGGAACAAACTGCACTGGTGGGCGCTCTGAATGGTCCACATAGCCCTGCATAATGTTCATAAGGTCTTCGGCAAGCATGTCTAAGTCGAATAGACGACGCCGAAGCAGGTGAAGATTCTTGATGGCCTTGCGTGGGTCCTCGTCTTCAAATGCTTCCATCACAAACTCTTGAAGGTCGCTGATGTGGCCACCAGCAGAAGCCCAACGAGTTTCCATAATGGTTTGAACCTCTTGGAATAGGTTGTCCTCATCTACGGAGAACTTAATCTCAAAGCGGCTCATTTTACCTCCATAATGGCGTGGCCTGTTGTAATAAGTGTTCCTGCTGCCGATCCTGCGTTCTGTAGGGCACAACGTGTAACCTTCGCGGGATCTACGACACCAAGGTCAATAAGATTGTCTGCCTTGGCTCGGTGGAAATCCCAACCCCATCCGGGGCTCTGGATGCCGTCTACAACCTCTCGCAAAATAATGTCGGGTGATTCACCGGCATTTTTGGCCATCTGCCTTATAGGGGCCTCACAGGCCCTTAGAACGGCTGTATAGCCCAAGGCTTGGTCCGGGGTAAGGTCTTGGGGCTGAAGGCCGATACGGGCTCGTAGAAGCGGTGTGCCGCCTCCGGGAACAATGCCCTCATCCATCGCTGCCTTGACGGCCTCTACTGCGTCTTCGATTCGGTGCTTCTTCTCAATCATTTCGATTTGGGTTGCGGCTCCTACACGAATAACTGATACGCCTGATGCCAACCGTGTCATACGTTCCTGAATGGTTTCGCATTCTTTTAGGTTGTCGGTTTGTTCCAACTCAACTCTGAGTGCGTCGATACGTCGCTCAACAAGTTCCCAATCCCCTTTTCCTCCAATAATGGTTGTTCCGTTTTTAAGGATCTCAACCTTGTCGGCTTGTCCAAGATCGGTCAACTTGAAGTTTTCAAGCCCGTCTTGGTTCGCCTTGGAGAAAAATTTGGCGGCTGACGCTACGCAAAGGTCCTCCATGATCTGCCGCCGCTCGTGCCCGTATCGTGGGGCCTTGACCGCTGCGACCTTCATCGTGCCTCGCATTGTATTCATGATAAGTGCTGCGAGTGCCTGACCTTCAATCTCTGACGCTATAATAATAAGCGGGCGGCCTTCTCTGGCCACTGGCTCCAATACTGGTAGCAACTGCTTGACCTCTGTAACCTTATCGTCCACAACAAGAATGAAAGGCTTTTCGTATACGACAGCACCACGACGTTCGTTGTTGATGAACGCTGAGGCCACATAGCCAGAGTCAAAGCGGAAACCCTCAATAAGATCCAAGGTTGTATCCACCGAGTTGGCCTCTTCAATAATAAGGCTGCCGTCCTTACCAGCAGCAAGAACAGCCTTCGCAACCAACTTACCAACAGTCTCATCATTGTTGGCTGAGATAGTTGCGATGTGCTCGATGTTATCCTCAGAGGCAATCGGCTGTGCGATGTCCTTGAGGTTTGTTACAAGGTCGCCAACAGCGGCTTCAATACCTCGCTTGACCTCGATAGGGCTTGCACCTGCTGTAATGTGGCGGAAAGCCTCAACAAGAATAGCACGCGAAAGAACGGTTGCGGTTGTTGTGCCGTCACCTGCTTCCGAGTTTGACTTTCGGCTTGCTTGCTTGATAACGTGAACCGCAGCGTCTTGGAATGGGTCTGCGAGTTCCACAAACTCTGCGACTGTAACGCCGTCCTTGGTAATAATAGGATCACCACCTTGGTTGCGGATAATAACATTTCTTCCGCGAGGCCCAAGGGTAGAGGCGACATTATCCGCTAGGATGTTGACGCCCTCTAAAATGTCTCTCTGTAGTTCAAAATCACTCTTATAATGTTTAGGCATGATTCGTATCTCCATAAACAAAGTATAACGTATTCTGTTTATGGAGTCAAGGGTTTTATGTATCTTCTTTTGCGCCTGCTGGATCTGCGGCCAACTTGCTGATAATCTGGCCACCTTCGGAAATAGCTTCCTTATTCGCTTGCATAGCTTCGGAGCGATTTGGTGTGCTAAAGTATCTGCCAATGTTTTCAGAGAAGTTCTTTGTGCTCTCAAGCAGAACCATTACATCCTCTCCAATCTTATCAATATAAATCTTAGCTACTTCGTCAATATTCTTCTGAGAAAGATCGAGGGTTCCGTAAGATACAGTTCCGAGTAATTGGTCCATGCTGATGATGTTGGTGGATGAAAGCCCCCACTGGCTACCACTGTCGCTCTTCTTCTTAGCTTCCGCAAGAAGTTCTTTTTCAATTCGATGGTATGTTCCAAATAAAGACTCTGAGATTGTAGCTTCCGCCTGATCAAAGCCTTGTTTAAAGTAAGGTCCAAAATCATTTGCGATTCTTTTCTCGTTTTTGCTTACTGTTGCTTGGTTTTTAGACTCAAGACCAGTGTATCCCAACTCGATAAAAACTTGCTTATCAAAGCTGTTTATCCATTCTTTAAACGATGGACCATTTTCACGTTGGTGCTCTGCTCCTGCGAGGCGAGCCATATCTCTGAACTTGAGTGTTTCTTCTTTCTTTTGGATATTTGCAAATCCGGTTGCTCCAGCTTCAGGAGTCTTTTCTCCTACATCAAGAAAGTCGCCTTCAGGATCTAAATTAGAGAAAAACATTCCTCGCTTCTTGGTATAGCCGGGAGTCTTAGCAAGGATTTCAGCCATTTTCAAGCGCCACTCGGGAGAATCTTGCCAATTATCGGTGTGCTGTTTTAGCTGTCGAGCCATCTTACCCAACAGGGCAACATTGTTTTTACCGGAGTCTATAAGCATTTGAATGACATTACCTCTTGTAATAGTAAAATCAAAAATACTCATCTTTGATACGGCGTCACCTTCTTTATCTTTATAAGCAACCAAATACTTAATCTCGGGTTCGCCAGAACCTCCTCGGATAAAAAGATAATCAATGAGGTTTGTAAAGCTACCGTGAATCGGAGTTGAAGGGCTTAGAAGTTTCAAGCTCGTAGGGACTGTTTCCCCTCCTGACTCGGAAAAGGCAACGAAGTCCTCAATTGGTAGAGTTCCACCAATACGACCAGAAATCTGCTTACCTCCAGTTAAAGCAGCCATAAAGCCTTCAAAAACAAAACCTGCTGAGGATTCACTATAGTCATTCAAGCAAGCTTGGAGGGCTTCAACAATCTGCATCATATTTAGCACCGCATTGATCCTGCCACCGGGCGCTTTCTTTACAGCCTCAGAAGGAATAAGGAAAGAGTTGACGTGCCTGATTCTTGCGCGAATATCAGGCTCTCTGGTGATTGACGCAAAGATTCTTTCAATATCTTTTCTGGATTGGCTATTGGGATCACCCCAAGATTCAGTTGGGACCAACTTAGGAATAGGGATACTAATACTAAATCTTCCTCCCTCTTGCTCGACTATGACGCCCTCTCTGCTGGGAGTGTTATCGGTGTGCTCGGTCATAACTTTACTTACAAGTGTTTCTAAGGTTTCAAGTAGATTTCTTCTTGTGTCTTCAAACCTTTTATCAACGGCATTGTTCCAATCAAAATCACGCATAATAAAATACCTCTAAATAAATAGTATCATAGTAGATGATCTGCAAAGCCATACTCAATAGCCTTTTCAGCAGAAATGTAAATGTTCTGATTCTTTGAGAGCATCTTCTTTAACTCTCGCTCTGTTAGGTTGGAGCACTCTACGAGACCAGCAACATACATTCTCTGGATTTCCTTGACCTCGTTGAACTCGTTCTGAATGGTTGTAATGGAGCCCTGCTGTCCTGAAAGAACATTGTGAACCATAACTCGGGAGTTGCGACCAATGTAACGCTGGCCCTTTGTGCCTGCTGCGAGAATAAGAACACCGGCAGACATAATCTTTCCAATACCGATTGTCTTGATAGGGTAGGCGTCCTGAACTGACTTCATTACATCATAGATAGCAAACATCTCGTAAGCAGAACCGCCTTCGGAATTAAGATAAAACTCCATAGGCTCTGGTTCTTCAATCTTTTCAGCAACAACCTTGTTCATAACAAGAGCAGAAATGACGGCTGATGTATTCTCATCATTGATCTCGCCGACAAGACAGATAGGGGTGATGGCCTCTTCGCCAAACGAAAATGAAATGTTCTGTTCTTCTAATGTTTCTTCTTCAACTTTTGGATTTTCTTCAGACATAATAACCTCTGTAACAAAAAAAGCACCGCACTATTAGTATAGCACGGTGCTTTTTGAAATGCAATGTTTAATATCAGCTACCCTTGAGAACTCTCGCAACGATGCTCTCAGCAATCTGATCAACCTTAGCGGCCTTAGCCTTGTCTTCGTTGACAGCACGAACGCGAGCCATTACGCTTTCAGCGATACGAGCAACCATCTCTTCCATGTGGTCTGGGGTGTGGCCTTCGCCCATGTCCATGTCCATCATCTCTTCAGCGTCCTTGTCAGCATCCATGGCGTCCTTGTCCATGTCCATCTCAGCGTCGTCAGCGTCCATGTCCATCTCGGCCTCTTCGGCCTCAACTGCAACATCGACACCGGTCTTGTCCTTGATAGCGGCAGCGATGGCAACAACAAGGTCACGAACCATGTCCTCGTCAGCGTCAGCATCAACTTCCGCCTCGTGCTCGCCTTCCATCATGTGCTCGCCTTCTTCCATGTGTTCGTCTTCACGCATTCCGCCCATTTCCATCATCTCTTCTTCACGCATTTCGCCGCGACCCTCTTCCATGTCTTCGTGGCGGCCTTCGCCCATCTTATCGTGGCGGCCTTCTTCCATGTGCTCGTCTTCGTCAAGGTCATGGTAGACCTCGTTGATGAACTTGTCAGCAAGGGGGGCGATGTTCGCGTACTTCATGAACTTACGGATCTGTGACTCGTTTAAAAGATTCTTCTTAGACATTGCAAAATACTCCTAAACCTGTTTCGGTTTTCATAAATAAATAGTCTGTACTTTTAGAGAAAGACTAAAAAATGTTACTCATCGGCAATAATATCAAAGATATTTTGGATCTCATCTTCGTTTAGACCCAAATCTTGGATTTTATCTTCTGCCAAGTTTCTTTTCCTTCTTGATTCACGGACCCACTTCTTGGGAATGTGAACTTCTTTCTTCTTCATCTTGTCAATAAAAGGCATCAAGTCTTTGTCGCCTCTTATGTAAGCGTGGATAATGGTCCTGAGAAAATCAGCTTGGCCAAGACTATCAGTTTGAAGTTGTATCCTGAAGTCTGCGTATCTTTTATCGCAGTCATAAAACACTATCTTCTTGCTGAGTTTGCCTGTCTTGGCCAACTAAAAGCTCCTACGGAGCCTAAGGATCTCTTCCTTCAAAAGATGGTTCTCTTCTTTCAATAGAAGCATTTCCATCTTACCCTCTCGGATAATCTCTTGAAGGTCTGAGCATCCGCCGATCAACTCAGAACCAAGAAAGATAATAGGCACTGTGGTGATACCGGTCTCTTCAATAAGTTCGTTACGAAGAGTGTTACGACCAGTTACATCGTGAATCTCGGCTCGTAGGCCAAGGTAGTCCACGATAAGATCGCGAGCCTTAGTACAATAAGGACAGTTTGGTTTTACATACATCTTAAAGGTCGGTTTCATTTTCTTCCATCCTCTTTTCAATACGGTCTTTCATCTCTGATACAATACTATTGGCTCTCTCCCAGCATTCGGGACAGTAGAGCCTGACTTCCTCTGTGGCCTTGTGTACTACCACGGACCAAGTGAAAGCCATCTCTTTATCTTTCTTATCAAACGGTTTATCGCAAGTCATACATTCGTCAGGCAACTTACCAAAGAGGGCCATTTCATTTTCAAGTGCCTCAGCCCCTTTGTTCTTTTTCATTGCTCTTCGTTGTTTGCGGTTCATCGTCCAGTGCTCCCGAGAGCACCATCACCACGGTCAGAGATTGCGATAGGATACCAGTATGGGTCCTCGGAGAATGTTTCCATAAACCGAACAGGAACAACCGGAATCACGACACCCTGTGCGATCTTATCACCGGGGTTGATAACCTGCTTCATGCTGCTCATGTTGTGGAGGTTTACGAATACCTCGCCATCATAACCAGCATCTACAACGCAGGCCCCGACCATAAGCGAACGCTTGGCTGCGTTACCGCTGCGGTTCATGATTTGAAGCATGTATCCGTGTGGAATACCAAACTTCAAGCCAGTCGCGAGGACAGCAGACTCTCCGGGTCGGAGAACAGTTTGTACTCCGTCCTTTGGGTTGAAGCAAAGGTCAAGACCGGCATCAGAAGGGTTGGCCCGTGTTGGGCGATGGACACAATGTTCCAGTGTTGCGTATTCAAGAATCATCGTTAGTATCTCCGGTTACAGAAGTAAGTGCTCCGTAAGCAGCGACAAGTTCGTCAATGCTCTCGTTCTTCTTCAACATACGGTAAGCACGAGTGATGTGCGAGATGTCTTCACGACTAAGCCAGCCATTGGACTGGAAGTCCTTCTTGAGTTCGCGCTTGGCCTCCTTGTAAGGCTCCATCTCGTCTTCAATAGACTTGAGGATACGAATGTATTCAATCATCTTTGCTCGTGTCTCTGGTCCGTGGCTCATAGGCCCTCCTCTTGATTACTTATATATTATAACAGACTTTATTTTATTAGTCAAACATTAAGTTTCGCAAAGTGTAAACTGCCTGCTCTTTGTGTTTTGCCTCGCACATTACGTCAATATCAAGGTCATAGGTTTCAACTGGTTCCCAGTAGGAATCGGAGTGGGCCTGTGGCTTGATCTTTGGGTTGTTGTGCTCAAAGGCACGAGATTGAGAGTAGTGGATGACTGGTCGCACGTCGCCCCACGTTGAGGCAGCCAACCGCATAGCGTCTTCTTGCGATAGACCGCCCGTGCAGAAGCCGTGGTGATGAACGTCGTGAACGATAGGAATGCCGATACGCTTGTAAATAAAGTCGTAAAGTTCCTGTGTGGAGTAAAGACTTGCTTTGTCGTCGTTCTCAACGGTCAGGCGGGTCTTGACGGAATCAGAAAGCTTTTCAAAGTTACGACAGAAGTTGTCGCAGGCTTTCTCTTTGTTTCCGTAGGCTGCCCCAACGTGAATGTTTATCTTGGCGAAAGGAGTCCGAGGAAGGCCAAGACGATCAAACATCCAACCATGAGCCTCAAGGTCTCTAATTGTGTTATTGATAATGCGATCATTGTCACTCGTTAGTTTGTTAAAGGGTCCGGGATGTGAAGTAAGGCGATGGCCGTGTTCTTTTGCGAAGTCTCCGCAGGTTGTTAGCCAACGCTCAATGTGTTCAAGAAGAGGCATGTCTTCCCAGCGATACTCAGAATGCCAAGGAAAAATGTTTGATGAAAGGCGAAAGAACTTAAAGTTGTTTTCTTCATTCCAAAGGAGAATCTTGTATAGGTCTTGAACATTTTGGTAGGCGAGGTCAGCAGCATAGTTGATGCCCTTCTTGTTGAAAGTTTCTTTGATCATAGTTCGGTTAGTTGTGATACGATGTTTCTTTGGCCTGCTTGACATCTCGTGATTCATACAAGCATAGCCCAAGTTCTCTGGTCCAATCATTCTTCCCTCCTTGCTTACTCATTATAGCAGAAGAGAAGAGTTTAAGTTGTCAAGTAAATGTCAAGTGTCCTTGCTCTTGGACGAGTTGTCTGACGAATACTTGACGCCCATAATGGTTCCAATAATACTAAACGAGTTTGTTAGCAGGATACCGAATAGGTTTGACCAAGTGTTTCCGATAAGTGTTGTGCCCTC
>Ga0187217_1000339_pt1 | contig 19728 bp, 19 predicted proteins | sample 15SPOviralmetaG_FD_130165 | JGI IMG/M metagenome (GOLD analysis project Ga0187217, IMG submission 130165) | Marine viral communities from the oligotrophic San Pedro Time Series (SPOT) site, San Pedro Channel, CA, USA - 15 SPOT_SRF_2010-09-15... | ecosystem: Environmental > Aquatic > Marine >... | reverse complement strand
TAAATTACTCATTACTATTATATGTTTTAAATCCTTTAAATGATTAAATAATCTTTAAATGGTTAAATTATCTATTATACTATATATATGGTTAAGAAAGATAAGATTTTAGTATATTTTCATATGCCCGATTGTCCTTATTGTGATCAATTTGAATCTATGTGGAAAGATCTCAAAAAAACTATTAAACGGAAGAATAAAAGAATTCTTTTCCGTAAAGTTGATGGAACGAAACCAGTAAATAGTGATTTTACCGAAACATTTGGTATTAAATCATATCCAACCATTATTTTGGTGGATGATTCTAAGTTTAAAACCTACAAAAAAGAAAGAACTTTAGAAGATTTAATAAAATTCGCCAAGTAATTTAAGATTTATTTACCTTTATTTATTAAATGGGTATCCCTGTATTTTTTAAAACATTAGTAGAAGATTATCATGATCTTCTTTTACCAATGAATCATCAAAGAGTGAATCATAATTTATTTTTGGATCTCAATTGTTTAATCCATCCTTGTTGTAATGAAGTCGCAAAGTTTGATCCTAAAGAAGATTTAATGATCAGTAATATTATTCATAAAATAAATGAATTAATCCAATTAGTGAATCCCCAAAAAACTATCTTTATTGCTATTGACGGACCTGCTCCTAAAGCTAAAATGGTTCAGCAGAGAACTAGAAGATTAAAAAGCTCTTTTGAAGACAAACCTTGGGATACAAATGCTATTACTCCGGGAACTAAATTTATGAATACTCTTAATTCTGAATTAAAATCTTATTATGAGAATGATAAAAGAATTCTTTTATCTGATTCTACTGAAGCCGGTGAAGGTGAACATAAAATTCTACAATATATGAAAAAACATAGCAAAAATGATAATAATGTTGTTTATGGATTAGATGCTGATTTAATTATGTTGTCTTTAGTATCTAAAGTTGACAGAATTCTTTTATTGAGAGAAAGAACCGAATACAATTTTGAAGAAATAGATGATGAATATCTTTTTTTAGATATTGATTCTCTCAAAAAGAATATCTCCTGTTTAGTTAAAGATGTTCCTAAAAATATTATGATTAATGATTACATTTTTATGTGTTTTCTTCTAGGTAATGATTTCATAAAAAATAGTCCTTCATTAAATTTGAGATATAATGGTTTAGACTATCTCTTAGAAACTTATCGCGAATTACAAGAAAAATATCATTGTGGGTTTTATCTAATTGATGAATCACAACCAACGATTATTCATATGTTCTGGTTTCAAGAATTTATCAAAGAATTATCTAACAAAGAAACTGAACGTTTAAAAAGAATTCATCTAATTCGATGTAAGCAACATAAACAGTTTTTTGCGATGTATAAAAGTGAATCTTCAGATAAAGGAGATATAATGAAACATAAACCCATTCTTTTTATGGATCAAGAAAAAGAAGTCTTTTCAGATTTTGATAATTGGATTTATAAATATAATCTTTATACGATTACTAATTCTTTCTCTATAAATAATGCATTTGTTCATTTAATCCAAGAATCTGTTCATAAGATATGTGAAAATTATTTAGAATCGTTGGTGTGGACAGCTCATTATTATTTTAAAGAATGCTTCGCTTGGGATTGGTGTTATCATTTTGAGCATGCTCCTACTTTACACGATTTTTATCTGTATCTTTTAAAGGATAACTTTTATTTTGCGAAACAACCTCAACCTTACTCTGCCATTGAACAATTAAAAATGGTTCTGCCTTATAAAAGTCTTCATCTTTTAGAAGAAATTGGTGAAAAAATACCTGATGATAAACTATTCCTTTATCCTAAAGAAGTTAAACGTGAATACTCATTTATGAAACGATATGATTGGGAATGCCATCCTATTTTAATCCCTATGTTGTAATTTTTTATATGTATATTATATATACAAATGAGAAGAAGATATAGAAGTGTTAAAAGAAGTGTTAAAAGAAGTGTTAAAAGAAGTGTTAAAAGAAGTGTTAAAAGAAGTGTTAGAAGAAGTGTTAGAAGAAGTGTTAGAAGAAATGTAAGGAAGAATGTTAAAAGAAATGTTAAAAAGTATACTAAAAGAAATAAACGTAATCAAAAGAGAAGTATAAAAAAATATAAAAGAATTATCCGTGGCGGAAATACGAAAGATGATATAATAAATATCCTCAAGGAGATGGAAGCGGAGTTTAAACTGGGCGGCTTTTTAACCCGAAACACATACTTTAGTATGTTTATGACTGAATTTATTAAGCATATTGATCCCGATAAAGAATGGTACAACAATCCCACAGTGCGAAAAAGGGTGGGATTAATATCTTTCTCAAAGGTATATCAATGGTTTAAAAGACACGGTAGAAAAAAAATTTCGGGAAATCCCCCAGAAAATAAATTTGAGGAAGCTTTCTTCACGGGTGAGTTAAATATCAGTGTGCAAAAGTTGTGGTTTAAAATGTTATATTTATTTGGGCTGTACATCACGGAACATGCACAAATGGCTGGGGAAGATGCTGATTTTTGGGAAATATTAGAGTTTGTTGAAGAAGTGGCGGAGGGAACTGAAGGAGATCAAATATGTAAAGAAATTCAAAAAATATATACAACCCCAACAGAACCAGCACCAGCGGCTGTAGAACCAGCACCAGCACCAGAACCAGCAGCAGGACCAGCGGCAGGAAATGCGATGGCGCAGGTACTAGCTGCTAAAGCTGCTCAAGTTGAACGAGCTGCTAGGCTTAATTCTCAGGCATCAGCAGCAGCAGCAGCAGCAGCAGAACCAGCAGCAGCAGAACTAGCAGAACCGGATGATAGTAAGAATTTGGAAGCTGTAGTCGATGCAGAGAATTTTATTGCGTTATTAGAATCGGCTGTGAAACCAACACCGGCTAAGGAATCTGAGGAATCTGAACTGCCTGGTGAAAGTTTAGATTTGCTATTAGGTGAGGAGGTGGTCCGTGGAAGTGCCGTGGATATATGTGTTAGAAATGAAGAAATGCTATCTTTAATTAAAGATTTACTTCGTAATAAGGAGTTACTAATGCAAGCTTGGAATGATTTCAACGGCGGCGTTTCTCTTATGCCCGTCACCGTAAGAGATTTTTTAGAAGTTATTATAGATCGCCTCGCGAAAGCAGAACAACTCAGACTAAGCGTTAATCCGCAATTAATCGAAAGAGTAACTGCAAATATAACAGATTACTCATACGAAAATGATCGTGGTGGTATATTAGACCAAGAAGGTTTTAAAGAATATTTAAATACGATTGTTCTATACTCAGGTACTATCAATGATTAAATTTTTATTATCTATCATATATTTAAAAATATGGTTATATCTCTATATAACTCGTTGTAATGGATCTTTTAGATCTAACAAAAGAAAAAGATAAAAATGAATATTCGGAAAAACTCAATAATTATGTTTCTGATATGTGTTATAATCTATCATATGATTCGAGAGAAGATTATGATAAATATACTAAGATTCTTAGGAAGAAATACAAATTTGTTCCTAAAAAAACCGATATTTTAAAATCTTACAATTCTCTTTTAAAAGAAGGACTCATTGAGCCGAATCCTTCTTTTTATAAATTCTCTATGAAAAAGATGGGGAAAAGTTCTTCGGGTGTTTCAGTTATTACTATTCTAACCTCACCTACACCTGAATATACAAACATTAATGGTGATAAAGTTAAACAAACTTTCAGTTGTGGTTGTTCTTGCGCTTACTGTCCTAATGAACCCGAAATAAGACTTAATCTACATATTACGGAATGTTATGATAAATTCATTTATGTTTCTTGTTCTGAAAGAGAAGATATTGGAAATCTACAAATTATTCGTGTTCTTTCTTATCTTATTCATAATGATATAGAATATAAGGGATTTCAGTGTTCAGAGTTTAAAAAGAATTCTTTTAAAATCCAATTTGATGATATAGTTCCTAAAGATTTTATAATTGGTGATAAAATTATTGGTGTTAAAATTGAACAGCCTCGTAGTTATCTCAACGATGAACCAGCTGTTCTTAGAGCTAATATGATGAATTTTGATTGTTTCCGTCAATTTAATGATAGAGCTCTTTCTCTAATGAACTGCGGTCATTCAGTTGATAAGATTGAGATTATTGTTCTTGGTGGAACGTGGGATCATTATCCATTAGAATACCAATATGAATTTATTCGAGATATCTATTATTCCGCTAATGTCTTTTCTGAACCCGATAATAGAGAAAGATATTCATTAAATGAAGAAATTAATATTAATGAAAACGCAAAACATCGTATCATCGGTCTAACACTTGAGACTAGACCCGATTGTATAACCAAAAAACAAATCAAAAAATTTAGAGAAATGAATGTTACCCGCGTTCAGCTAGGTGTTCAACATATTGATAATGATATATTAGAAGCTATCCAAAGAGACTGTACTATTGAACAAGTTATTACTGCGAACCGATTACTCAAAGACAATGGTTACAAAGTTGATTGGCATCTTATGCCTGATTTACCCTGTAGTTCTGTTGAGAAAGATCTCTCTATGTTTAGAGAACTTCTAGGATACAAAGATAAAATTCAGTTAGATAAAAACTATACTTTGTATGAATTATTTAGACCTGAACTACAAGCCGATCAACTAAAAATATATCCCTGTACAACTGTTAATTTCACAGAAATACAAGAATGGTATCATAATGGTACTTATAAACCATATGGTGAAGATGAAGAAAAGCTTATCCAAGTCATACAATTTATTAAAACACATATGTTTTCTTGGATAAGACTGAATCGTATTATTCGTGATATTCCTAATAATAATATTATTGGTGGTAATAAAAATGTTAATTTGAGACAAAAAGTTCTCAAAAAGATGAAAGATGAAGGTGAAACTTGTGATTGTATACGATGTCGCGAAATAAAAGGTAATAATAATATTGATTTAGATAAAGCAGAATTATTTATTGATGAATACAATGATATAGGAGCTACAGAATACTTCATTAGTTATTGTAGTCCCTGTAAGAATCATCTGTATGGATTCCTCCGTTTAAGAATAAATGATTTCACTAATGAAAATGTTGTTTATGATGAATTCAGCAATTATGCCTTTATTAGAGAACTTCACGTTTATGGACTTCTTGTGAAACACGATAAAAAAACTAATGATCATTCTTATCAACATAAAGGTATAGGAACTCTTTTGCTCAATAAAGCAGAAGAAATCTGTTTAGAAAGAAGTGTTTATAATATTGCTATTATTTCGGGTGTTGGTGTTCGAGGATTTTACAAAAAGAAAGGTTATACTCTTAAGAATAATTATATGATCAAAAATCTGAAAAAGATAGAATGGTTTAATCTAGAAACTATTCTTATATTGAGTATCTGTTTATTGATTATGAGTATAATGTATGATTTAATGTGGTAAATTTGATTTTAAATTTAAAGTTAGTGTAATTAATATTATACATTATGGAAGGTATTAAACAAAGAAAAGAAGTTGATTATGATTTAAAACATTTAAAAATTATTCATAAAAAGAATGATATATTAACTTGTCAGATTGAGTTGAAGTCATTAGAAGGTATTAATATAATATACCCCAATCAAGAAGATTGTGGAAAAAGAATCAAATGTATATTTAATAGTAGATCTCACGTAAATTGTTTAGTCTATGGAATGACACAAACAGGTAAAACAGGCTGTATGACCGCACTTATCCAACATTACATATTATCTTATCGTATTCCGATTGATAATATATATATAATTACTGGTTTATCTGATAAAGAATGGAAGAAAGATACTAAGAATAGAATGCCCGATGCTATTAACTCAAGAGTTTTTCATAGGGCAAACTTGACAAAAACCTTTGTAAAAGATATTAGAGAAAAAAAGAATGCTCTTATTATTATGGATGAAATACAAATAGCGTGTGAAGAAGATCAAACGATTCATAAAACTTTTAAAGAATGTGGATTTTATGATTTAGATTTCCTTTTAGAAAATGACATAAAACTAATACAATTTTCGGCAACACCTGATGGTAATCTAAATGATATGCAAGACTGGGGTGAATATTCTGCAAAGATTAAACTTGAACCCGGAGAAGGATATTACGGTCCTAAACAAGCTATTGAACAAGAGAGGATAAAACAATTCAAAGATTTAACTATTATTGAGAATGTTAATGAGTTAAAAACTACTATTGAAGGAAATTTTACTAATCCAAGGTATCATTTAGTAAGAGTCCCTAATAAGAGAAAAAATAAAGACGGAACAAATAATCAATCAAAAGTGATATCTAATATTAAAAAAGTATTTGGAGAAAATTATGAATATAATAAAAATTATCTCAAGGCAAAGAAAAACGATATTAATGATATTCTTAGGAAACAACCTGAAAAACATACATTTATCTTCATTTGTGAAACATATAGGTGTGCTAAAACAATAGAAAAAAAGTATATAGGTGTTTCATATGAAAGATATGTTTCAAATCCGAATGATTCAAGTATTATTCAGGGGTGTAGATTAACCGGTTATGATGATAATGGTGATAGTATATGTTATACAAATATATCATCTCTGGAAAATTATATTAAATTATGGGATAATGACATGGTATTTATAAAGGGTATTGTATGGAATACAAAAACCACTCATTATGATGAGAAAGATGATATTACATATACTAGCACAGGGACATTTAATAGTGTTAAACATATTGATCAATTAAAGGATGGTTGTTCTGAAAAGGTTACAGAAATTAGTAAAGAACCAGAAATAAGTAAATCCTATAATACTTTTGAAGAAGCTGTAAAATATGGTAGAGAATTAAAAATAATTACAAGACGCTCTCCTAAAAAACCGGATGAAAGTAAAATGAAAAATGGATTTTATATGGTTAACATTTCTGGTAAAAAACGTATTTTGTCTGAAAATGAATTATTTCAAACTTCGAAAGTTACCAGTGGAATGGGGAAAAGTAAATATTGTATAAGACCTTGTTATTCAGATGTAAATGATCCAAAAACAATACAATGGAGGTTAATCTATTATGAAAAATGATTCATTATTTCTCAAATAAATGTGAATATTCTTCTGTACATTTCTCATCATAAAATGTTGCTCTTAATGTATTCCCTGAACATTCCATCGTACATATTCCCAAATTAGGTGAAAAGTATTCTAATTCACTTTTATCATCTTTTAATTTGCTTAGATATACATTATAATCATATCTTTCTCCCCCCGTTCCACATACTATTAGAGGGATTTTTCTTTTTTTTAGTGGTTTCATTATTAAACTTTTACAGTGATCATGACCGCACAAATACATATCTATATCTGTATTGTTTCCTAGGTCATTTAAGAATTCTTCTAATTCAGGAAATTCTGCCGAACCGTGTTCCGCAACACTTCTCCAAGTATGATGACCAACTAATATTTTCCATCTTTTTTTGCTCTTTTTTATAGCATTTTTGATATACTTTCTTTGTTCTTTGATTAAATCTGATGATATTCTATCAAAGTTTGTATCTAGTACAAAGAATTCTATTGGTCCCTTTGTGTGTGTGTAAAAACGAGAAGGCATTACCCATTTTCCTCCTCTTTTTTGAGATTCAGTATGATAATCTAATTGACTTTTAGAATTGTCTCTGAAGAGCATCTTATTTATTCCTTGAGGAAGAACACTTGATGTGAAAAAAGGAGCATAACCATAATCGTGATTACCTAAACACATATACCATTTAATATGATTTGGTAGTTTCTTGTATGGTTTCTCAAAATTAGATTTGAATAATGGATCTTTAGTATCTTTACATCCATCTGGATAAATATTGTCTCCTAGGCCATGGATAAAGGAATACTTTTGTTTTTTCATAAATTTAGACATCGAATCGGCAACTTGATATTGTTCTTTGGTTCCCTTTCCCATATCACCTATGATTATGAAATTAATATTTCCTTGACTTTTGGTTTTCTTTTTGGTTTTCTTCATAATATATAGTATATATTATAAATGAATAAAAGTAAAAATAGTAAAAAGAAGAAAATAAGGACTAAAAAAAAGAATTCCTCTAAAGAATCAAAAATAAACAAACTATTCCAAAAATATGCGAACAATAAAGGAATTCTTTCTTATAATGATTTTAAACGATTAGTTAAAAATGAATTTCATATGAATTATTCCAATTCTGTTTACAAAAGTGCTTTACATATGTGGGGTTCTTTAAATAATAAAAAACGATTCTTTACAAAAGAAAACTTTCATAATATGTTTGTTCATAAAGATGGTAAAGAAGGATTTTTTAGATTTATTTATATCTAATTCTTAACTATAATGAGTTACGATTATATTATTGTCGGTGGTGGTATTTCAGGATTATTTTTATCATATCAGTTGTCTAAAGACTCTAATAAAAGTATTCTTTTATTGGAAGCCACAAATAAATTTGGTGGAAGATTAGATTCATATACTGAAAAAGGAGTTTCTATGGAATTAGGTGGAGCTAGAATCTGCGAAACACATACCAAATGTATGAATCTTGTGAAAGAACTAAATTTAGATAAAAATTTAGTTAGACTCCCTAGTAATGATCAGATTGTGACAAAAATTAAAGGTCCTAAAATAAATTTTAAGAATCTTTGTAAAGAAGTCCTAAAAGGATCAAAAGATTATTCAAAGAAGTATTTAAAGGGTGTTACATTTCAGCAATTGTGTTTTGATATTTTAGGCCAAGAAGTCACTGAATCTATGCGCGAAGCATTTGGATATGATTCAGAATTTGTTCATCTAAACGCATATTCTATGATTAAAATGTTCGGAAAAGATTTATTAGTAGATTCAGATTTCTTTGTTTTATCATCGGGTATATGTTCATTAATTCACAATTTAGAAATGAAAATTAAAGATAAAGTTGAACTTCATTTTGATACTCCTATTCATGATGTAGGTTCTAATTTTGTCATTGTTAAAAATGGTAAAAGAGATAAGAAAATATATGGTCATAAAATAATCTTATGTGTTCCTCAAAAAAGTATTCTTTCTTATCCCTTCTTTAAAGAAAAAGAATTCTTTCATAGTGTTAGACCAATTCCATTATTACGAATTTATGCTAAATATCCCGTTAATAAAAAGGGTAAGCCTTGGTTTCACGGTATCAAACGAACTATCACTGATAACTATATTCGTCATATTATTCCAATTGATTATTCATCAGGTTTAATTATGATATCATATACTGATGGCGATTTAGCTTGTATGTGGAATAATTTAGCTAAGATTGGTTCTACCAATAAAGAATTAATCGCTAAATTACACAAAGAAATAGATACTCTTTTTAAAATTAAACCACCTGATCCTGAATTTGTTAAAGTCGCGTTTTGGAATGAAGGTGTTCATATGTGGAAAGCAGGATACGATATGAAAGAAGTTTATCAAAAAATATTACACCCTGAACCTAAAATATTTATTGCGAATGAAGCTTTTTCTCAACATCAATGTTGGATAGAGGGTTCATTAGATATGTGTTATGATGTTTTAGAAGAATTGGATCATAAAAGATACAAAAGAACTATTCCTGATAGAAAAAAAAGAACTCCTAAAAGAACTTCAAAAACATTTACAATTGATGAAGTTCTAAAAAAAAGAAATTGGATTATTCTTGAAGTAAAAGGTAAAAAAAGAATTTATGATGTTGGAAAATGGTTGAGTTCTCATCCAGGTGGTTCAGGTAATCTTAGAAAAGGTATTCAAGCGAATAAATTTTATAAAGATCCTAAAAAATATCCTCAATCACCTATATCGCTTTGGAAATCTATACCAGCTCATAAATCCGGTAATGTTATGAAAAAGATGCTTTTAACCGATAATGAGTATGTGAAATACATCGGATTATTGAAGATTAAATAAAAGATATTCTTGTCTTCGTCTAGTTCTTATTCTTGGTTCTTCATCGCTTTTATTCCATCCCTACACTCAGCTTCAACGCCATCAGCCGGTCATTTTCTTCCTTTAATTGGCTTTCCGCCCACGAAGCTGCTGCTGCTGCTCCTGCTGCTTTTGCTTCTGCTTCGCCTTTGGCTATTATTAGCGCTTGTGCTTTTTTCGCTAATGTATACGCCTCCTCCTCATCATCCACCCTCTCATCGTCCTCTTATTCCTCCTCCTTATCTTCCACCCTCTCATCGTCCTCTTCCACCCCCTTCTCCTCATATTCATCCCCCTTCTCGTCAACCACATTCTCGCCCGAATATAACGACTGCGCGAGTCCCCTCTGCCCCTCCATTCTCTCCATGGCTCTCATGCGTCTATCCATCTCTTCCTTCTTAGCCATAATTCTCTCTCTCTCCAGCCCCTCTTCCTTCTTAGCCAGCAGCCTCTTTCTCTCTCTCTCCAGCCCCTCTTCCCCCTGTTCTTGGTTCCAAAACTCGATTATACGATCTTTTAATAAAATGCCCACCTTTCTGCTGGAACGCCGACCACCATAGCCATCTTCTAAAAATTCCAATAATTGATCTCCATTCATTTTTTTTATATCTTCCTCAAGTCTTTTCGATTTTACTTTAAAAATACGAGATAACGCTATTATTGATTTATTGGTAGATCTTGTAGATGGTAATTTATCAGGTTTATTATAATATACCTCTCCTGTTTCTGGGTCTATTCTTTTTACTAGTCCTGCTGTGGTCTGTAGATATGCTTCTTCCGTTACTTGAACGACTTCCTCTCTTTCTCCCGCATCTCTATCTTCACTTAATTGTTTAGAATGCAACGCACGCTCCCGCGCGCGCGCGCGCAGAGCCGCCTCCATATTCATTTTTTTTATGAACTCATTCTTCTTCATAGTTAATCGTTCATACGCATATACATATGGAAATCTTCTTTCCCCAGGTATAATTTCATATTCTTCACTATGACCGTCCCCAAGGATATCTGAGTTCCAGCATAATTTCCCAAAAACAATTGGTTTTCTTGAGACTGGCTGCTCAAGATCACGACGTAAAACTACTTTTATGCCTTTGTCACTATCAACTTTTTCTATGTTTAATATTAAACCGTACGGTATCAATCTTAATCCATCCCTTTTGTGGAGCATTATCGCCTCGTCCGATGTATCAAATCCCCTATCAGGACCATAATATAACCCCTTACATCCTATAACTAGCTGGAAGGGTTCCTCTTTCGGCGGTGGAGAATGCAGGGACGATTCGAAAACATTTTTTAAAGTTTGATCCTCAAGGATTCCTCTATATTTTTCATCGTTGTAGTGAACTGCTGCCGCCCCTCCACATATTTCTTTATATGTCTGATTTAATAATTCAGCCCCTTTATAGGCACGTGCCTTCTCAGTGCTTGCGACATTCTCAGTATATTTGTCTAGTTCCATTTCCAGTTTTGTTTCTTTTTTTTTTTCTCTATCTCTAAGCTCCTCCTCCTTCGTTGGCGGGTTACCTGGCTCTGGCTCTGGCTCAAAAAATTCTCCAGTACTTAGTTCTATTTCTTCTTCTATTTCTTCTTCTTCTATTTCTTTTTCCTCTCTTTTTTGTGCTAATAATTGTGTAGCCTTTCTTCCCTCGATCGTAGTTTTCTTCGCCAGATGGTGGATTCTCGGCGGCGCTATTTGTAATTCTTCTTCTTCTGCTTTTTGTAATTCAAAAACTTTTTTAGCAACTTTTTTAGCACGCCATTCCTCAAAGTCGTCCTCTCCTTCTTCCCCAGCTCCCCCAACAGCTCCTGCAACAGCTCCCACACCTTGTGCTATATTTACAGGTTTAAGAAAGAACATACCACCATTCATTGGAGTCCTTCTTTTAGTCCTTCTTTTAGTCCTTCGATTAGTTCTTCCATTAGTTCTTCTTAATGTTCTCTTTCTAGTATTCTTTCTTTTAGTTCTCTTCGGTATTCTCTTTCTTGTATTCTTTAATTTTACCCTCCTTGTATTATTTCTCTTCTTTCTTCTAGCAAATTTTTTACTCATTCTTCTAACATTCCTAGACCTTCTCATATATATTAGTTTAGAAAATAAGTTTATTCTATCATATCATTTTATTTTATTAAGATATACTATATAATGGAAGGATTATCTTATTACAATTTAGAAGATTTAATTGGTAAAGTTGCTATAGGTGAATTAGATATTCACAGACCGATTGAATTATCGAATGATGTTCATAATAAAAGATTTGAGATACCTTTTTTACAACATTTGTTAATGATTTGTAAAAATGAAGGATTTTCATTAGTTCACTTATTATCTATGATGCATTGTCAAATAAAACAATCTATTTTAGAATTAATCCAAGAAAACGCATTTGTCAGACATATGATTCAGAATACATTAAATGAATGGAGATTAGATATATCCCCATATGATATATTTAAAGATGGATTAGATGATTTAGAAGGTGTAAATCAAGAAGAACTCTTTGAATATCAAAGATTAACCGATGAGAACAAAGTCCTAAGAGAAATAGAAACTTCACTAAATGATTTAGAGGAAGAATTGTCTGATAGAACCGTTGTTTTACAGGTAGTTCCCAATAAAGATAAAGTAAGACATCTTGATAGACGAATAAGAGTTTTACACGGTGGTTGCTACGATTCTATGACTAGAATCCAAGAAACTATGAAAGAATTAGAAGAAAAAACTAAAGCTATTACTCCAACTTATAATCACGTCCTATTGGATATGGCTATGAAACAAAAACCTGCTTATTTAGAATTTTATAAGAATTCCGTAGATGATGATTCATCATCTATTACTATGTTTATTAATGAACGCAATCAAGCAAGTATTCCTAATAAAATTCATAATGTTTTTATGAATTATTGTTTAATTGTGAATATGGTCAGGAAAGAATTTGAGTATCTTAATCACGTATTTGCGGGTTTAAGTGAAAGAGCACAATCCAAAACAACTATGATGACTCAATATGTTGATGGATTAAATATGGATGATTTAATTCATGATATAGAAACACAAGAAATGATACAAGAAAAAAATAGAGAACCAACTATGTTTGAACAATTGTCTCAAATGCTGGCTTCATCTGTTCAGGGAGAAAATCAAATAGATAAAGAAGGATTAACTGAATTAACCAAAGATGAAATTGATTCGGGGGTAGTTTCGGAAAAAGAAGATAATCAACAAAAAGATGAAGTCAAAGGAGGTTCATTTTTTTAATATTTTCTATATGATATTAAATTTTTATGTATAATAGTATATAATATAAAATGTCTCAAAGTACTCGTCATTCCACTTTTAAAAAATCTCGAACGAATGAAAAAAATAGATCATTTATAACAAAGGCTGAAAAGAAATGTAATCGTTATGGAGCAAAGGGATTATACAAACCAAGAGATAAAGCATCTTGTGATAAATTAAAAGAAGCAGGTTGTTCTTGGTTGACTTTACCTGATGGTAGTTTTTCAGGATGCGTTTTAGATCACAAAGTTCCTGAAGAAGCTAGTAAAGGTTCTGATTCATTATTAGACAAAATGGACGCATATTTAAATATGAATAAAGAAGAAAGAACTGAATTCAAAAAAGGTTCTTTAAAGAAAAAAAGTAAGGATAAGAAAAGAAGTAGAAGTAGAAGTAGGAGTAGAGGTAGAGGTAGGGGAAGAGGTAGAAGTAGTTCTGAAAAAAGAAGTAGAGGTAGAGGTAGGAGTAGAGGTAGGAGTAGAGGTAGGGGAAGAGGCAGAAGTAGGAGTAGTAGTAAACCTAGGAGAAGGGTACGTTAAGATAATTACATACGGATTTTTTATTTCTTCATTTATATAAAATTTGATTTAGATTTTATCTTTAAAATCTAAGAACATTAAATGAACAATAAATGAATTTTGAGTTTCATGAATTTTCAATAAAAAACAAATCATCAGAAGAAAAAGAAAGATGGCAAAATAATTTTTCTAATAGTAATTTTTACATAACAGAGAGTATTAATGGTATACTCGGTGTGATTTCACCAACTGGTTCAGGAAAAACTAAAGCAATCAAAAGATTATTAGAATATGAAGATTATGAAGATAAAGCAATAGTTATAAAAAATGATAATCCAACTGTATGTGAGCAATGGGAAAAGGAAGGGGTTAACTCTATTTCATTACACTTACACGATATGGACTTAGATACATTTAAAGAAAAGATAAATTATGATAAAATTGATATAATAATTTTTGACGAAGCACACGAGATATATTCATTTAACTTTTATGGTCACGGATGTCACAACTGCCATCAAACAGAAGATCACATTGGTATATTTAAAAAAAGATATGAAAAAAATCCTAATCAAAATATTTTATCACTTGCTAAAGATAAGAAAATAATTTTACTATCAGCTACTATGGACAGTTTGTGTTGTGAAGATTTACCACCATATAGTAACATTGTACCTATCGATATTTATGTAAATAAACCTGGTCCAGATTATTGTAATGATTTACCGAAAATTACAAAAATACCAAATGATAATGAAAGTATATGTCGTCAAATTTATGAACATTCATCTTCTAAAGATAAAATTGCTATATGGGCTGCGAATAAATCTGAATCTAAAAAAATAAAGAATGATTTAATAAAACGTGGATTACATAAATCATTAATTGCCGAATTTAATTCTGAAAAAAAGAATTTGGATAACATTAAACTCAAAAAGGTTTCCATATTTATTCAGGGTGGTATTTCTGGTATTGATGATAAAGAACTTAAATATATATTTATATTACGACCTGGATTAAATAGTAATGATACAAATAATGAAAAAGATAAACAGAATATTTCGGTAGGAATTATACAAATTATAGGTAGAATTAGAGAAAGAGGGGGTAATGTATATATTACTCGTGATGATGAAATAAATTTAGAAAAATATTTACAAGAATCTTATAACAGGATTTTATCTGATAATACAAAAAATAACTATTCATTCTTTCACTATATAAATCAGTATAAAAAAGATAAAGGATATTTAAATGAAGAATGTATTAAAACACAACGTATTCCTGGATTAATAAATAATATTGTTAAAAATGGCAAATGTATTAAGATAATGGCTCAAGATACTCTAATTGGTGATATAAAACGTTATATTTCTGATAATATTTTGTTCTTTGATAAAATGAAAGAATATTTGGATCAACCTGGTTCTATGTGTGAAATCTTTATAGAAGAATATCTAAACCATATAGATGAGGTTTCAAAGATATTTGAATCACATTTTGATGTTGAGGTGTCTAGAGTGAATATAAAATATTCAGATAAATGGATTAGTAAAAGATCACTTTCTCTTACTAGTATAAAAAAAAGAGAAAATAATCAGGAACTAAAGAAAGAATTATATGAATTAAGTAAGTGTTGTGAATTAAGAGGTACTAAAACCGATATAAAGAATCTAGATTTAGCACATATTAAAGAAGCAAAAGATAATGGTAAATGTTATTTAGAGAATTGTATACTTATACAACCATCTATACATAACTATTGGGACAACGGTAGTTTGATCATTTTCTTAAATGAAGACAATGAGATAGAAATAGAAAATAATGATCCGTATCTTGAAGAAGATCCAGATTATGAACTCATAAAAAAAAACATAGATAGTATTAGAGAAACCTTTAAAAGAATAGATCTTAGTAATTTACAATTTAGATTAGATAATAAATTATCACACGAATAAATTACAATCCATAATTATGAGTGTGTTCATCATTTTTATTTACTTTGTCCTCAATATCTGATTTATGCTTCCCCTGAACGAATACTGGTGGATAATAGTAAGCATCAAACATTTCACAATCTGCTAAGTGAATATCATAATTTTTCATCTTTTCAGGAAGAATTGTTGATTCTAATAATATCATTGCTTCTTCTGGTGTTTCAACAAATAGAGCATGAGTTGTTATGACTTTAAACTTTTCATAATTTATTTTATTGATTCCTTTTTTAGGCTTAACATCTATTTTAGCTTTTCCAGCTTTGCTTACGTGTGGGGGAACTATCCAGCCACCCATATAGCAAGATTCTTTTGGAGGAACCGGCAATGGACCTGATAAATTTGCGTCTTCTTCTAAGATAAGATTATTTCTGGTTTGATTAGAAAATATCGCCAAAAGTGCTTTTCTATGTGCTGCTATACAGCCTAATTTCGCAATAATGCTCTTTTCTTTTGTATTATAAAGAGTTTTAAGCTTTTTCAACATAGCTCGATTACATTGAGTCAATGTTAAGTATTCGGCGGGGATCCACTGAATATGACATATTTTCCCTTTGTATTTTTCTAATTCTCTTCTTTTTTCATCAAATATTTCTTCATTTTTACATATGATATAGATATTGTATTTAGTACTCATTATACATTAATGTAGATAATTTATGTAAATAATTTATCTCAATAATTTACTAATGTAGATAATTTATGTAGATAATTTATCTTAATAATTCACTTTGATAGTTATAAGAATTCTTTAATAAACTATTCATATAGAATATTTCGCCTTGTTGATCTTGTATTAATCTTCTACAGAAATCTATTAAATACGAATTATTTGTATGCATTAGTAAACGTTTACTCATATCTACTGCTACTTGATGATGCGGAATCATATGTTCTAAATAACTTTTATCATTTACTTTCATACCAGCCATATGTTGCATATGATCATTTGGTTTAAAGAATAAAGGATTACAAGAACCATCTTTAGATTTAGATTCAGTTGGATTGTGGAATTCTAATTTAGTAATAGGATAAGTATGGTTCTCTTTTTTTGGATGGAAGAATCCATCAGAGAGTTTTTGTTTCATAATAGTCATTTCCCATATTTCATAAGATTGTTTTCGGATAATATCTCTACATAAATGAAGCATAATTGGATTAATTGTATTTGGTTTTAACATTTCACTCATATCAATTGCTACTTGATGATGAGGAATCATATGTTCTAAATAATCTTGATCAGTTAAATGATCTGTACATGGATTTACACCTGATGGTTGTGATGATTGTGATGGTTGTGATGGTTGTGATGAATGTGATGAATGTGATGAATGATCCATTATATTATAACTTTTTTTTTATTTTATAGTAATCATAAAAAACAATTGAGGATGTAAATATCGCATTATATGATGCATATTTTATTAAAGATTGTAGAATATATTTCATTATAAGATGATGGATAAAAGAATTCTTTTAATAATAAATGATAATTTATCCTTTCCTTTTTGTTTTGATTCGTTTACTTCTTTTTGAATAGTTCCCACCTTTCTTTTTTTTAGCTTTCTTTTTTTTCTTTAATTTTCCAGAACTTAACCGATGTTTTTTATTACATAGCGCTGGTTTTGTGTTTGAATAATCAGGCCAATCATATAAACGTTGTATTTGTTCATCTCTACCTTTAATGATTTGTTTTAAATCTGAAATTACTTGCTTTAGTCTAATTATTTCTTGTTTTTGAGAAATATTCATTTCACGATTATATAGATGCGAATCAGGTTTATTTCCTTTCCTTTTTTTCATATATCTATCAAAAGAATTGGTCTTTGTTTTTTCTGTTGGTGATTCAGGTGGACTGATAGGTTGACTAGAAGTTCTTCTGGACATATTATAGTAATAATATAGATAAAAAATACAGCATAATAAAGAATTCTTTTATCTTAATCGTATTTTTTGAAGGGGATAAAATTTGTATGAAGTGTTCTAAAGAAAGGTATATTATTTATCTTTTGTTGGAGTTTAAATCTATCAATTGGTTTATTATCATTCACTAATTTAATAAGATCTTTGTAAAACATTTCATAAACGTGTCTAGCTCTATCATTCATATTAATTTTCATCTTTGTATTCACTTTACAATCTAAAAGAATACATTCATAAATGTATTTTAAATCAGAATAACCATTCTGATAATTTAACCAAACTATTTCTATATTCTGAAATGTATAAAAGAATACTTTTTCTAAATCATTATCATTTAATTTTATAAGATTTCGGCGAAATTTAACAATATCTTTGTTTACAAATGACTGAACATAAATATAAAAGAACTCCTTATTAAAGAATTCTTTTAGTAAATCATTAAAATGACTAGTTGTTAATAAGAGTTCTTTTAAATCAAGACCATCTAGATTATTTGCGATATTCATAATTATTTCATCGGGTAAATTTAGTATCATTAGATAAAGGAATACTTTAAATTTGATTTAAATTTTAATTACTATATATTAAAATAAACATTCTTAAATATGAGTTACAAAGAAGATATCCTGGCTCACTATGGTTCTCAAGAGATAGATTTTGGTATGCTCGGCGCCTTTGTTGTGAACAATTATGGTGAAAAGGGAGAAGACCAGGGTAAGATTTGTGCTTTAAAGTTTGAGCAGATAATGACTCAGATATTGGGTAATGATGGTTATACTATGGCGAAATTTGTTACCGGAAATTCTGAGGCTCGAAGTAAATTAAAATGGCGTTATGTAACAAATCTAAAAGAATCATTTATAAGCGAACGATAATACTGGATTATCGGCAATAATTATTACAAAAGATCACAATCCGGATTCTTCAGTTTAGTAAGATATAAATTCCATATAGTCATTCTCATCATAATATTTTGGGTCGGTTAATGCTTTAAAAAATTGTGTTGTGATAGATGTGTGTTTTATTTCTTTTTTTACTTTTTTAAAAGATTTTGGATTTTCTAAACCTCTTATCTCTTTAGGGAATATTTCATGATAACTATTTTCATAGAAAGTTATTAAATAATGCGACATATATAATTAATACATATAATTAATACATATATAAATATAACTTGATATTAATCATAGCTTGTACTAACTTTTTGAATATACAAACATATTTTCTTTTCTTTTTCTTCTAATAATATTTCTATGATTTTTAAATATGTTTCTTTTTCTTCATCTTTTAATTGAATAACATAATCATATATTTTTTGAACTATTTCTATTTCTTCATCTTTCCAGAAGTCTTTTAAATGTTCTATTATAGGCGATTCGGGTAATTTTTCTTCAGTTATATTATCAGTTATCAGAGTTATATAATGGGATAATGTATGATTCACTATCGAATTATGATCATAATTATTTTTTAGATAAGCTAGACCTTGAATACATTGTTCATAAAAAAGAGGATATTTATCTTTAGGGAACCATTTTAAACTAATCATAATTGGATAACATAGATTATGAAGATCATCGCGACTGTCTCCGGTATAAGATCTAATAGCTCCTTGAAATAATGTTGGTTCATGAAAGTAAATAGAATTATCTGTTACGGATATTTTAGTTCCTAATGGTTTATGATGAATTAGAGATAGTTTTAAAAGACAACATAGCGGTTCTAATATTATCTTCTTTTGTGTTTCTGTTGATTTAACATATGATTCTACTATTTTATACATACTATATCCACTTAGATAATCCATTTAATAATTAACCTTATTTCTTTTTTATTCTTTTTTTGTTTATTGTATTTCTTTTTATTAGTTTCTTTTCGCTTTTCATTTTTAGTATTCTTTTTTGAACGCTACTTTGACTGCTTGATTGTACCGTCGCCATACTTAGATCTAGAGTGTTCATCTGGTTATCATTGTTCTCAAGAACACTTCTTTTCTCTTTAAGTGCTCCCTATAATTTGAGACACATTCGATGAATTTGATTCTGTTCTCCAGAAACTTTTGTAGACTAATACCTAAGAGAGACT
>Ga0187217_1000332_pt1 | contig 19948 bp, 35 predicted proteins | sample 15SPOviralmetaG_FD_130165 | JGI IMG/M metagenome (GOLD analysis project Ga0187217, IMG submission 130165) | Marine viral communities from the oligotrophic San Pedro Time Series (SPOT) site, San Pedro Channel, CA, USA - 15 SPOT_SRF_2010-09-15... | ecosystem: Environmental > Aquatic > Marine >... | reverse complement strand
CGTAGTTCTATCACTACGGATAGCCTCTCTCATGTAGAACGCTACAAGGCTTTGAATATGCTCCTTGAAAGCGTTCGCTTGATCCCGGATACCGGGATGAGCCGTATCCGAAACAGAAATGATCTTTTCTACGCACCGTTCAGCTACTTCTTCCGGGGTAAACCCGCGGTTTTGCGTAGTAACTACGTTTACTATTGGGCTTGTAGGAAAGTCTGTTTTTATCTCAAACATTACAGTTTCTCCCGCATAACAAGCCCTGTACGGTACGCATCAGTATCTTCAACAGCTTCGCCGTAATTCTTGAGGCGGCCAATAGACTCTTGGAATTGCAGAAGGTAATTTTGAATAATATCCTGCTCACCCTTCATGTAAGTATATGCTTCAATCAAAGAGCCGTACAGCATAGCTAAAGGAGCATTAACACTAAGCCACGTGGTGGAACCACCTGCACCCGCCGTAAGACTGGTGGGGCGGTAATAGTAATGCAATTCTGCGGATAAAGCTCCGTTAGGAGTAGGCGCAATAATAAAGTTGGTAATGTCAAAAAACCCGTAATACCGTGGAACACCCGTAGCTGTAGGGTCTGGATATGCCGTTTGCAAAAAATTAACGTCTTTGTACTCCAGAAACACGTTATCCCCGCCAGACGTAATGATTGACAGAGAATATGGCGCTAAAAAATCGGCAGGGCAGTTTAGAAACTTGTTACCGCTAGTTAATGTGCCGGTTTGGTTACGACGGAAAAAGTTAAGCTGTACGCTCTTGAAAATGCGCTCTTCCGCGCCCCGAATAAAAATATTAAGGTTGTTAACGAACGTAGTCTCTTGATTTTCTGTGTAATCTTTAATCGCATCCTGCAACTGTGTAAGTGTAAAGCTCATGTTATCACCACCGTAACTTGCCCGACTTGGCCTAAAAGCGCGTCGGTGTTTTCTGGCTCAGAAGGCATTTGGGCTACACCCGCGGTGCTCCAGTTACCGTTTCCCAAGTATGTAATCCCATTGGTAGTAATCACAGAAAAAGGCTTCTTGGGGTTTACCACCTCTGGCCTAGCATCCTGAAGAGCTTGTGCATCGGTAACCTTGCGAAAAGGCTCTAGCTGCGGCTGTTTTGCTTCCCACTCGTCCTTGCCAACAAGCAAGCCATTCCACTCACGGCGCATATCTTTATACCGATACCGGAACCCGGATCGGTCAGATACCGCAAAGGAATCTTTACCTGTGGCAAATCTCGACATTATACTCTACCAAAATAGTTATACTGTGGGGTGACATTGAAGGACGCTCTGTCCCGATCCTCTGCCATAGCCCGCTCAAACTCTTCTTCATACATTGCCTTCAGCAGTTGCGCCCGATTAGGGGCCCGCTTGATAGACAAGTAGTACGCCAATCCGGCAGCTAAACACGGGTACAACCGAAACGGCACTTCCATAGTGTTGGTAAACTCATCCGCATCATCCATGCGGGTCAAAGCGTCGTAATACACAACATCCGTGCTATTGTCGGGGACCGGCCAAAGCTTCAAAGTCGGCGTTATTTGCCGATCTAAGAAAAACTGTGATGGCCGACCCTCCGTTGTTTTGGTCGGGATGGAAAGATATGTGTCACGGCTGATACGCTGTAGCGCATAATCCGTCCCGCTCCGTTGGACAACAACAGACAAAATGTCAATAATGTCTGCCCCCAAGCTATAATTGCCGGTTCCTGAAGTCATGGCTTGAGTCCGCTGAGCTATTGTCCACTGGTTCAAACCACGGTTTGCCCACTCCGCAAGCATCAAATTCAAGGAACGCTTCGCCGTTTTAAGGTCGTAACCAGTACGAACCTCAAGACCGCAACGCTCAAACGCCTCTTCTACATAGTCGGCAACGTCAAGCTCAAAATTTGTGCTTCCAGAAGTAGCCATACTACTTCTTCTTTACCATGCCGCCACGGCGCATCTTCTTAACCATGCCGCCGCCGCGCATCTTCTTAACCATACCACCACCGCGCATCTTCTTGACTGCACCGCCTTTTTTCATCATTTTACGTGGTTTCATTGCCATGATTTCAGTCTCCTGTATAAAAGTTCACGGTTTTGGAAGATTTGTTCAGCATCGTACTCTTCCAAGTAATTATCATAATAGCCTTTTTTAGCCAGTTTGTCTGCTGATTCCTGTACCTTAGAAAGGCGCTGAACAAAAATCATTGCGTACTCATCTTCAACTATCTGCATAAATGAGTTGTCGTCAATGAAATCGTTTGGTTCATCGTGTGGATGAAAACCCATTAGCCACATATCCCTATCAATAAAAACGCCATCAGAAATAGCCTCATTTAACTGCTCTAGGTAATCGTGAAAAACATCCGGGTCTTTTTGAAACGCCATGTCTACAATAATTACTAGGTCAAAAGCGTCTTCCCATTGAGATATCGTGCTGTATAACACCTGCATATTGGTGTCATATTTGAATAAAATAAGAACTTTGTTATCTTCCCAAGCCTTTTGAGCATAGGGGCACGGCGGCATACCGTTGTAAAACGGGTTCGGTTTATGCAGGGTATGGTCTGACCATGCCATAATTTCTTGGCATATCTGACTTTCCTTATCTATGTAAAACCGCGTGTTACTCATGCTTGTGACACCGACCCCTTCGTGCGCTTGCGGCGGTTACCCATTATAGCCCCACACCCTCTTGCCACGGCTGTGCCGGGAATACTACTGCCTCTAAACGGTCGTTTTGCCGTAGTCTCGTAACCCGCTACGCCTCCGTTAGCCATCTTCTTTACCTTGGCAGCCTTAGTGTTAGCCACAACTTGCTTTCCTTTAGACCCTTCACGCTTCTTTTTACGCGCTGTCGAAGCTCGTTCAGACTTTGATAAACTTTGAGCTTTACGTCTAGGCAGGCAACGGTCAGGGTTACGCTTATCTTTTGACGTACCACATGGGCCTTTAATGTTGCCGCTGCTATCAATTCTGACCCAATCTTCATCTAACCACTCCTGCAACTTACCCATTACTTACCCTTCCTTTTGCCGCCCTTAGACTTTTTGGCATAGTTAGGGTCTTTACAATACTTTGATGCGGCAAGGTTTGCATACGCGCTAGGGTATGTATCAAAAGTGCGCTTTGCCCACGCCTTACCTTCAGGACAAATTTTACTGCCTTTACTCTTAGACGAGGCGCTTTTTGATTTTCGCGAATATGCCATTTAAAACATCCTTTGTGCTACCGCCGCTGCAACAATTAAAACAGCTATTCCCCATAGCCGCATATCTAAACGATCAAGTTGCTTTTGAATGTCCGCATATCTACGAGTGCACTCTTCTTCGTGCTTTTCTAGCAACTTTAAAACTTCTTCTACCTTCATATCACCACGCCTTACATGACCAGTATCTTGCGCTAAACTTGTCTTTTGCGGTGTCACAGTTATGACGCGCTCTAAAATTTGATCTACGCTTGGGTTGATCTTTTTTGATAGACATATTGGGGTCCCCAAAGCGGACCAGCTTAATTTCACTGCCTTTTTTAGCCAAAACAGCAGACTTCTTTGACTTACCGGGAGTACGTTTTGGTTTGTTAAATCCCGCAAAAGTTTCTCCCCTGTATTTAATTTTTCCTGAAGGGGTTCTGGTTACATTTTTTGTTGTTGCCATAATTCCTCACTTAAAGAAAAACGCTGCACTTGTTACATTTGATAGGTCTGCGTAAAGGTCTGTGTCGAACTTAACGCCTTCTGCCGGTATGGTTAAATCTCCGGAGTCGTTTGATTTTACGTGCAAAGAAAAAACGGAAGCTCCGCTAGAGCCTCCATCTTTAAACTCTATTACGCCCGTAGAGGTGTGACCCATATAATGAACAGCAACTAACCTTGTCGGACCGGCAGATACCGTTCCGCTAGCGGTCAAGGTTTTCGCCTTTATGTCAGACCCCGCCATCTACGCCCCCTAGTTATAGAACACCGTTATCGCCGTAAGGTTTGTGGCGACGGATATAAAAATATCGTCTACACGAATACCGTTCGACGGGATGTTTACCGAATGCGTGGTAGATGCGTTGAAATCCAGATCAAGCACGGTAGCCCCGCCACTTCCGTCAGTGACGGTAAGGCGGGGTGTACCTGCGGCTGTTTTCAACTGTATCTGACGAATCCGAGCAGGACCTACAGCAAGCGAACCTGTTGCAGTCACACGTTTTGATTTTACATCAGAATCAGCCATAACAGCCTCCTATTAAGCTAGGTTGTTGTTTTGCTGATACAGAATTGTAAAACGAACCAAACCTGCGCTTGTTGCAGCAGAAGCAGTTACAGTCAAACGGATGTCGGCTGTTCCAGTGTCCTGCCAAGCCAATGCAGCACCAGCTTGTGTTGTGGGATACTTCCGACCAGCGTCTGTTCCAGATGCAAAGGTATTCAGAATTGTGGCTGCGCCCCCTACCGTATCCCCAATACTAAGATTGGTAGTACCGCTTGCTGCCGTAATAATGTCGATTACGCAATCAATAATCTGGGAGTTTGCAGGGATAACAACATCCGTTACTTGCGCGGCAAGTGCGCCACCAGAAAGGTCTGCTGAAAAAGTCTGAGCCATAACAACTTGGCCAACATTTGCAATGTTAGTCCCAAGGGATGTGCCCGTGGTGTTTTTGATAGTTCCGGCCTTAATAGGCCCAGAAAAAGTAGTTGTAGCCATGTGTCTCTCCTGTCGTGGCTAGTGTCAGCCCATTAGGGGCTGTCAGGGATATAAAAAACTATACAATAAAAAAGGGCGACTGTGAAGCCGCCCTTTTTCGTCAAGGTATTTAAAACCTTATGCGCCCGGTGTGCCGAACACACAACGCCAATCAGAAACGCCGAAGCTGTAACGCTCACGGGCCTTAAACCGCATATTTCCGGTGTCAAAGTCACCTTCCATAGCAGTCTTGATTGGTGAACGGTTGAAGAACTTGAAGCCGTTCGGTGCATCCGTCTTGATGAAGAAGGCATCTGTGTCAGTCAGGAAGTGGTTAACCACTGCACCTTCTGGCAACATACCCATGTTCTTCATGGCGTTTGCATCGTTGTCGGCTGTTCCTGAACGAAGGTTTGAGTTGATTACCCGCTCTGCAATGAATTGCAGTTCTTTCGGGATAATCAGCTTTGTACCACGTACAGCAATCTTCAAGCCGCGCTCGTCAGTCAGACCAGCAACGTCAATCAACATCTGCTCAAGAGAAGTCTCATTGAGGTCAGCCGCTGTTGACAGCAGGTTGCGCTGGTTACCAGACAGAGACGGGTGAGCGGCAGAGCAAAGTGCTGCACCATCACCAACAGGGCTGCCTGTGCTGAACGCATTGTTCAGGATTGCAGCAGCCTTGATTTGCTTTGTCTGAGCCATTGAACGAGCCAATGCCTTTGTGTAACGAGACGCAAGACGGTCGTAAAGGTTATCTTCAATCGCTTCTTCAGTGATTGAAAATGCCAGTGCAATCGTCTCATGTGTGTAACGAGCAGTGTATGTCTCTTGAGCATCGTCAAAGTTGATGGCAGCGCCCTCACCTTTAACTGGTGCTGTTGAGAAACCACCGAGCATCACTTCTTCTTCAAATGCGCGATCTGATGACTCTTCTTCAAAGATTTCACCATGCTCATTTTCGTAGCGGTCATACTCAAGTCCGAACAAAGCATTTAGTCCGGGCTCAAGCTCTTTCGCTAGTTGTGCGCGAGAAATAGCCATTATCTATCCCCTCCTTAAATGCCGGTTGACAACGACGTTGTCTGTGAAGCCGAAGCTGCCACAGGCGCGTTGTGATGGAAGTTAAACCGAACTACGAAGTTCACACCAGCAGATGCGTACTCAAGGTTAGCCACATCTTGTGTGAGGCCAACAATACGCATAAACAGCGTTGCTGTTACTGCGGCTGTAGAAATGTCTAGTTCAGCAGTGGAACGACCGTTTGCAGTTGAGCCAGAAGTCGCTGTTGCCAGTGATGCGTTAGCGAAAACGTCAGCAAGTGCAGTTGCACGATCTGTTGTTGCGCCGTCAGCAGCTACCATGAACAGTTGGTTCGGGTTGTCAGCTACAAAAGCCTTTACCGGGAAGTTCGTATCAATGCTAGCATTGTTAGAACCGGGCCAGTAATTTTTGAAGACAGTCTTTTTTGTAGAGCTATCTACGTACTCAACACCCATCAGGACGCCTAGAGCAGGAACTGTACCACCATTGGCATTACCAACAATGTCAATCACACCAGCAGCCAACGGAATTACCGGTGAATACTGAAAAATTGCATTTGTATTGTTGGATGCGATCTCATATTGAGTCACGCCAGTAGTGTTGGCACCTGCGCCATTTAGCCCGATAGGACGAAGGCCAAAGGCAGTATCTTGATTTGCCATTTGATTTTTCTCCTAATCAGGGCGGCCCTTTGAATTATTTCTGTGGACCGCCAAAGGTTACACGAGATTGACGGTCAGGTTTACTGATCGTCATGGTTGAATGTGCATTCTCACGCATCATGTCAGAGTCTACAGCCTGCATCTGGTCAGCGTTTCTCTGAGAGAAATACTGTGTCCGTTCTGCCACTGTTTCCAATGGAATCCGTGCGAGAATAAGTCCACCTACTCCAAACACACCTTCGTATTTACCTGATTCGACTACCGGGGACTCAAAGTCTGGGTACTCATCCTTACGGACCAGTTCCCACCCTTCACGCATTTTTGCGCTTACGTTTTTAGTATCGTCAAAACCACGGGTTTCAGCCCTGATCCAACGATGCTTAAAACCATCCGGTGCAGGTGGTGCATCTAACATAGACGGGGGAGCCCACGGCTTACGCCTTGCCGTTTTTTCCCTAGATTGGTTTGCGCGAGAAGTCCGTTTTACAGAACCTTCAAACATTTCGTTTTGTTCTTCAGCCATTTACTTACTCCTTCACGTATTTCGCGTATTCTTCAAGCGGCACACCCAATTTCTTCGCTATCGCGACTTGGCTAGGGGTGAGTCTAACCTTTTTCCCACTACTGCGCCCAGAGGTATTGCGGGATACGGAAGCAACCGTCTGTGCGGGTCGTTTGCTACCACCGTTAAGCTTATGCGGAAATTCATTCGCAATGCGCTTGTCCAGTTCAGTATAGTAGTCATTTGACTGCGGGTCAAACCCTTCGTTTTCCACAAGCTTTTTGTGGATGCCAAATGCTGCATACGTCATGGCCTCGTCATCGCCAAACCAGCTATTACGATTAGCCCACTCTTCAGCTTTGGGGTCCGGTCTGCGAACCTGCTGCTGCGGCATAGGCTGCTGTACTTGAGCCTCACGCTGGGCTTGAGCCTGTTGAGCATAACGCTCCTGCTGAACCTTCGCCTGCTGAGCACGGTCGTTTTCAATAGCCAGCTTAGTAATCTTCCGCTGAGCCTCAATAACGCCGTTGGTGTCACCAATCTCAATCGACTTGGCAAGGTCTTGCTCTGCCGCGCCCATCTGAGTTTCAACACGGCTAGTGTACTCCGACACATAATTAGTGTCCAAAGTGTCCATGCGCTGCTTTAGCTGTTGAGCTTCCGCCTGCACGTTCTGAGCATACTTTACCGCTTCCTCACGCTGACGCTCCGCTTCACGCATCTTTTTAGTCAAACGGTCAATACGCTTCTGCGTGGCGTTTTCAGCTTTGTCAAAATTATCGTCGTCCGACGCCGCTTCTTGCGCGTCGTCCTGTGCCTCAAGCTCTATTTCCTGCTCTTGGCTGTCATCCAAATCAAGTTCGATCTGTTCTTTTTCTTCTGCCATTTTTATCTCCTAGAAATGCAAAATATCTTCAGGCTCTTCAATTTTAGCTAAAACTTCGTCATCGTTTAGAATACGAACTTCGCCACCATCAATCTTAAAACGCGAACCAGCATATCGGGCAAACATTACCCAATCACCCTTCGCGCACCACGGTCCAGAAGGAAACTTTTCCGCGTCACAAAAGGCTAAATCCCCCACTTTGAGGACATAACCAACCTGAGTAGATACTGTCTGTTCTTCCACAACCGCATTTGGCAGATAAATTCCGCCATCGGTCTTGCCTTTACCACGGTAGGGGAGAATGAGCAGTCGCCAGCCGGTAGGGCTTGGCAGTCTGTCTAAGAGAGACCCTGTTATAGCTTCAGGGTCTAATACCTTATCGGTAACGTCTTTATAAGCGGAAGCAATGTTTTCTACACCTTCCGCAACCTCTGTGAGGTCAATCTTTGCGTCAGTCATTTGATCGCTCCTGTTTTTCTAGCAGGCCCTTGAGTTCCTGTTCCACGTGATTTAGGGCGGTTAAATTCCCCATAAGCTCACGATACTGCTCCATGTTCTTGACATTGTCGTATAACAACAAGTCTTGAACTGCCCCCCGCCGATCTTTAATTATTCGGAAAACGGCTTCGGCAAAATGTATTTCATCCAATCGTATATCTCCGCATTAAGTCTGATATAGTATTATACCATCTCTAATGCAAAGTCACGAGTTTCTTTATTCCTGCGAAGCCAACCCTTGCCAAAAGTGTCAAAAGTACGAAGGCTCCGATAAAACTCCTCCCGCTCCTTAGTTACGTCTTCAATGATTTGAGCCGCGTCAGCGGCGTTTACCGCCGCAACAGTCATAGGCCCTATTGCACCGTCTACTGTTGCTCCTGCGGCCTTCTGTAGAGCTTTAGCAGCCCTTCCCGGCCCGCTGTTCACGGCCCAGTCAAAAATGCAGAAATCTACCCCCGCTGGAAGCTCGTCTCCACGGATACGATCCCAGTAACCCGTCTTGTATATTGTCTGAACGTGCTCTTCGGGGATGTTTTTGAGCTCACTAACGTCTTCCAGTGGCCGATCCAAAAAGTCAGCGTAAGTTTTATGCGTGATACCCTTGTTAGTAGCGCCACCCGGATCATTCGGGTGATCTACAAAACCGCCTTCGTGGTGCAACACCATGTCAAGGCTTTTAAAAAAGCTGGCTTCCATTATTTAGTCAATCCTTTTACTTTTTCTACTGTGCGAAGTCCGCCAAGGCCAAGCATCCCAAGAAGAACAGTCATAAGGCTGTCCATATCAAAGGTAGGTAGCTCTGGCGCTTCCATGCCTGCGTATGCAAAACCAAACATAGTCACAGGCGCGAGAACGAAGTGCCATATCATGGCCGTCGCTAGGCCCCAGCCAAGAAAGGGCCGCCAGCCCGCCACAAAAATAGACCGATGCTGCGCTTCGGCCTTGTTAATTTCAATTTGACCCATGTTGGCTTCATGCGCCTGCTTTGTAGCAAGAGTAGCTATCTCATGCGCCAAAGCGTTTTTTTGATCTTTGTCTTCGATGAACTTATCTAGTAGCCCTGAAACTGGGCCTATCAGTGCTTGTAACATTAGTATATCGCTCCTATCCTTAGTCTAACAGTTTCGCCACTTGTGGTTTACCGTCTGGTCCTGTCTCAAACTCTACTTCGCGCTTTTCGCATGAGTACCTAGTACCTTTAGAGTCTTTCCATCCTAGCCGTTCAATCTTGCGTTTCACGCTCAAACACTCAGAGATACCCTCTCTGTGAGTATATTCTACAGCTTCGCCGCCCATATACAGAATAAGAACTATAGTTAAAACACCCATCATTCACCGCCGTTCCTTAGTTTTTCTAGGTTCTCTTCTAGATTACTAATGCGCTTTTCGTAGAACTCCAGTGTTAATTTTTGCTGTTGGTCATATGGAGCGCGGCCTTCTTCTATTTCGGTAGTTAGTTTTTCTAGCTCCGAAGCTATATGTTCTATCAACATAAACTGCTCAGAATCTGCGGGTAAGCTACCCATTTCGCCGCGGGGCCACTTAATGCGAAACTCTGTGTTATGCTCCAAATCGGACTTCATCATCGTAATGTTGGTTTCGATTTGGTTTAGCCGCTCTATAATCCCAAAATAAGCCCATGTAGCAACAGACGCAGCAACGACCATCGAAAGAATATTGCGAAGGGGTAAAGCTACTTCTGTGTTTTCACTTATTTTAGCTGCCATCAATACAAATCCTGACTTGCGGCTACTTTAACCGGTTTACAGTATGCTGTAGCTTTATGCTCAGTAGGAACACCACTTATACTTCCGTAGTTTCCGTAGCGTTTTGTCACCTGACTAGCAAAATAGTTACAATCCGTTACAGACCTAAAATACATATCTTGGCTCTGTACCTTGCCTCCCAATATAACTATGAGCAAAAACGCGTGTATCATTTCTTACTCGCCCAAGCGGTAGCGCCCATATACGCACCTACAATGCCCGCTCCAGAAATGTAAAATAAATTAGAAATGTCGGATAAAGCTTCAACGCGTTCAATAGGAATAAAAAACATTGCTGCGGTAAAGATACCCATAGCACTCAAGGTAAAACGCGCCATACGTAGTTGAGCCAGATGTTTCCTAGACGCATCTTCAGTAGCTTTAATCTCTTTGGCTCTGGCAATTTCATCGTCAGTTATGGTTCCGTCACCATCCGTGTCGTACTCAGCGTACTTTGACTTTGTCTCAAATTTTTTAGAAGCCATGATTTACCCCCTTGCTACGAGTTATGCTTCTGATACAGCCACCAAATAAAGACACCCAGCGCCACTATGCCCAATAAAAAACAAACGGTAACAACCGTAACTTCTATCCACCACTGAACACGTTTTTTAGCTGCTTCTTCCGCTTCTCTACGAGCTTTGCGGGCCTCTGTCTGAAACCTAACCCAGTCATGCCAGAGTCCGGGCCTTCCGCAATAAATCATTATTTGCTTCAGTTCGTCTTCTTGCTCCTTAACACGTTCTAGTGCCATAAACTCCTCAAAGTCCGTAGTCTTATGAGTAGCTTTCTTCTTGTTTACCTTTTTCTGTAAAGCCTCTTTCGCCCCTACAATTTCACCAATTTTGTGCGCGTATTGACCTAATTCACGACCGTTGGAAACGGCTTTTTTAATGACCGAAAAAGCCGCGTTGGCGGCAGCAAGTTCTGCTAACATTGTGCCCCCAAGCAACCCCTAATTAATACACTAACTACAACCGTTATAACCGCCGCCCTTTACCGCAGCACCCATGCCACGAGCCGTCATGCGGCTCATGCTAGTCGGAACCTTTACGTCCGCTGTCTTGCCGTAAGGAATACGACCCTGATTGTCAATCTGGGCATATTCAGCCGCTTTTGGGGCCGCACCCGGCTTATTTGTTACAATTTTAACTACGCTTTTCATTCTAGTCTCCTCGCTGTTTAAGCATTTCACGTTCCATAGCAGACTGAATGCGCTTGTCCGTCTGCCGCTCTTGCGCCGCAAGCCGCTGCTGGAACTGATCCGCCCGCAACCTTTGGTTCTGTGCATCCAAGTTGAGCTTCGCTTGGTCATTCTGTGCATCAGCCTGTTCGGCCTGTGCCTTAATCTGAAGCTCCTGCTCCTTGAGTTGTACCAGAGGATCAGGCCCTTCACCCGACACCTGCTGAGACATCTGCTTGACCATTTGCATACCTTCCGCAATAAACTGTGCCGTAAGCCCCTCAATTTGCAGCATCTCTTCCTCAGTAGCCGCTTCACCACCCGCCGCCTGACGGCTCTGGATAAACTGAACCGCCGCCCGCTCACGCGCTGCAATCCTTACGTGCTCCATGATGTGCTTCTGCAAAGCCATTGCAATAGCAGGCATACTACCAACCATCGGTGTCGAACCAAAAACCATGTGCGCCATAATATGCGCCTCATGCTCCTGACCCTCAAAAGCCTGCAATGGAACCATGTCCATCGAATCAATGTTCTCCTGTGCAGGGTCTTTAGGTGTCGGCTCATCGTCCGGAATCCGCTTCATAATCCGGTCTACATCCCGTACACCAAGCGCATCGTACATATCACGATACACTTCGTACATATTGTGCATCTCCGGAGCCGCACCAGCCAACTGCAACTTGGTCTGAGCCAAAGCAATACGCTGAGATTGCGAGAATACGTTAGGATCAGACACCGGAACTACGTCTATCCGGTCGTCAAAATCAGTCCGCATCACCGTAGCGTCCGCACCCTCTACAGAATACGGGTATTCCTGCGGCAAGCTCTCACTCATCACACGAGCTAGGATTTTAAACTCCTGCTTCATGCCGTAATGAAGCCGCTTATGCACCGCGCTCATCACACGAGAGCCCTGCTCCAGCATCGCAATAGTCGTTCCGACCGCCGCGCCCTGATTTCCGTCGCCAACCTTCATGTCAGTAATGGTCGCAAACCGCTGACCAGCATCAACAACAAAACCCAACAGCGCAAATAGCGTCTGGTCAGGCCCCTTGAATGGCAACGGCATCAGGCTGTCACGAATAGCCCCTCCGGGAGCGTCCACATCGCGGAACTCACCGGGCTGAAGCGGGTCATCGTCATCTCTGATCCGTAGTCCGCGGGCTTTGAAACCCGCTGGGAGGTTGGACAACGTACCAGCGTCGATCAACTGCCTCAGTGCCGCCGTGGCGGTGCGTGACAACCCGCCAATGGTGTGAATAAGACCCAAACCATAGAAACCAAAGCCCGGAAGAAACTTAAAATGCACAAAATATGCAATCTTGCGCTTCAGTTCGTCGTCTTCGCGGTAATTACGCCTAATGGCCAGAATTTGCCCGTTGTCCTGACTAATTGTGACAACATATGGTACTTTAATGCCCGTCGGCTCACCGTCCTCGTCAACATCCTCATACCCGTCAATGTCCAAATCAACATGACATTCCAAAATGGTGCAGTCATAGTCAATCTGTGTGGGAGAAACACCGTCAATACGGTCCAACTCACTGTCCACACTGTCCATTTCCTCTTGGGCCGGAATCACCGGAATGTCCAAATAGAACCCAGCTACCTGCTTCTTACGCAAATCGTTCAACGACATACGCAAAACCTGCGTAATGTTCGGACAAGTGTCCAAATCAGCCGTGTCATACGGCACAACAAGGTTCTCAGCCGGGATAAACTTGCTTACCGCACGGCCCATTGTTTCATCATAGTAAACTTTTTTGAACGTACTGCCCGCCAATGGTAAATAAAACAGCATCTGGTCCATGTCAGGCGTGTAATCTTCCATCACACTCGTGACATAATAATTCATAAACTGCCTTACGCGCTGAGCTTGGGACTGCTTTTCTCTGGTCTCGCTTCCCATAATAGTAGTTCGCACGGGGCCGCTGGCTGGCAACAACTCATTGAACGCCTGCGCCTGAAACTGCGTAGCCGCCTCGGCAAGCAACGGGTGCGTGACACCGGACGCACCCCGGAAAGGTTGCGTTCTCTCGTCGTAAGTGAATCCCAAAAGTTCCAAACCGTTAGCATAAGCATCTGACCACTCCTGCCTTCCCGCCTTGTTGGCATCAAACTCACCCAACAACTCGCCAGCAATCCGCCCAAGCTCACGCTCCGGCATCTCCTCGGCCAAGTTCAGGTAAAAATCATCACTCATCCCGCGCTGGTCTTCAGGATCAAAATCAATAGTAACACCACCATCTTCTTCCGGCGTCACCTCAATGTCCATGTTCTCCGCCATGCCCTCAAAAGCTACGACGTTGTCGTCCATGCTGCCCGGAACCTCTAGCTCCACTTCAGCGGCCAAATCCTCCGGATCAAGCTGCGACGGGACATTCCTATCCACCATTCCAGCAATCGGTTTACGTGCCATTTAAATTCTCCTCTAAGCCCACCGTATCATAGACCCGCTCGTTTTTCTAGGCGCGTGGGCCGCGGGCCTAGTCGTACCTGTTAATATCAAAAAATCCCTGTGCATCACGCGGGAAGAAAATATCTATGCCCGTGTCCGGCGACTTAAAGCGCCTCTCCCCCGGCTCACGGCCCAAAACTACATCCAACTGGTCAAAAACAGCCTGATCTACCATCTTAGTTAGCTGCTGCGGCGTAGCATCTACACCAGCCTTTGCCAAAAGCTGGGCCCCAAAAGCGTTATTCCGCTTGTCCATCACAACATCCGCATCCGTCGCAGTACCCAAAATAGGCATATAACGATCAAACATCTCTCCCAAACCACCTACCTTGGTAGCCGTCTCAGGACCCATGTCCGCAGCCATCAAAGCCGTCTGCAACGCATGAGCCCGTGCATCTTCCAACTCCTGATAAGTCGGCATATCATGCCGCGGACGAGCCGCCCGCATCTGCTCAGTAGTGCTAGCACCATATATCTCGCGCTCTACATCCGGATACCCATACTGATCTTCCAAAACTTGCTCAAATGTCGGGGACCCTTCCGGATAATACATAGCAGCACCCTCGCTGCCAGTACGAGCCGACTCACGAACAAGGCCCTGCTCCTTAGAACTAGGCAAATCTATGCGAGGGTCCAACAAAGCAGACATAATGCCCGCTTCCTCTACCGCCGGATTGCCGCCGTCCTGCAAATATAACTCTGTAGCCTCTGAAAAACCACGAAGCCTAGCAGGCTTTGCTAAACCTTCATACGGATCGGCGCGACCATACTCCTGCTCAAATTCACGCCCTTGAATAGCCGCACTGCGGGAAGGGTTCATAATTTCTAAATTGTAGCCTTCTTCATCAACAGCAGGCTGAAACTGCCCGTCACGGTAATCATAACCCTGACCAAACTCATCATACGAAGGCCGTGTTGCGCGGTACGCGGCTGCCGGGTCGCTGGCCCCAAACATCATTTCATCCATAGACATCCCTGAAAAATCAGTTCCGCCCGCCCCAAGATTTACCGCAGAATCACCCATCAATAATAAGCCCTAACTTGTACGTTACCATCCGACTCGTCCCAGTCATCACTAGGCAGTTGAACAAAGTTACCCTGCCGGTAACGCATCAATGCCTGTGTCATGCTATCAACCAAATCGTCGTGCTCCCCGTTTGGAAATGCCGCCACCTCCTCTATCATCTCATCGGCAAAGACGGTGTCGGGGGCCCAAACCATACCGGACTCAAAAAGAGGCGACACAGAGTGAACTCTCGTTAGCTTATCATTTCCCTTGCTCGGCGTAAAGTTAACAACAGGTATGCCCATATTTCTTAATTCCTGCGTCAACGGCAAACCAGAAGCCTTCGCCTCAACAATTACCGTATCAGGCTCCCAGTATTGATATTGCTCCAAAGCCTCCTTCTTGAGCTCCGGAAAATCCCATCTATCCTTCTTACTGTCCAAAAGTATTAGACCGGGCGGGCCCCCTGCCTCCTCTGGACGAAATACACCCCACGTTGTTATCGCGCTAAAGTCAGCCGTCTCGCGCTTACTAAACGCCGTGTCATAACTCTGAATGACATACTCTAGGTTAGGTATGCTGTCCTTCTCCCACTTGTTCCACCACTCACGGGGGATAATCGCGTTCTCCTCACCCGTCGGGTTCTGCTGATACTGCGCGTTCCACTTGCTCGGCGGGATAGATGCCTTGACCGCGGTCAGGTCTTCCAAAGACCAAAACTCCGGCCAGCACGGTTTGTCATCTTCAAAAATAGCCGGGAGCTCCACAACTTCCCATTGGTCAGCTAGAGGGTCTTTAGCCATCGCCCTTAAAAGCTGGCCCGTCATATCTTTTTCGGACCACCGGGTCTGAACCAAAACAATCGACCCACCCGGCTGGAGCCTCTGCCGGGGGCCCCCTGTGTACCAATCCCAAGCATCGTCAAAACCGTTTACCGACATCGCCGTCTGCTCAGAATGGGGGTCATCAATGATTACCAAGTCGCCACCACGACCCGCGAGATTGGAACCCACTCCGACGGCGTAGTACATCCCGCCAGCAGCAGTGTCCCAACGACCAGAAGCTTTACTATCAGAAGCCAGTTTAACATCCGGAAACACCTCTCTGTACTCGTCACTGTCCAAAAGATTTTTTGTCTTACGGCCAAAGTTGACCGCAAGTTCTGTCGTGTGCGTGGCCTGAATGATCTTCATTCGCGGGTTCTTGCCCATCATCCAAGCGGGAAACAAGAAGGATGCAAACTCTGATTTCGTATGACGAGGGGCCATGTTGATAATCAAACGCTTTAACTCGCCAGAAGCTACCCGCTCTAACTTTTCAGCAATGATTTTATGGTGCCGACCGGCAATGAACTCCGGCCACATAGATTTTACAAAAGGTAAAAACGTCTCTCTACAGGCTTCATTCTTCTCGATTTGAGCGAGTCGCAGGCGAAGCTTTAACTCCTGATCGGATACATCCATAGGGGGCCCCTAAATTGCACATATTATGTGCACAAATATGCACAATAATTAGACAGTTAACAAGCCCCGCGTATCTGCCTAATTATTAGGCAATGTTTCACGTGAAACATTTATATCATTTTTCACATGATTATTTGTGAGAAACATGGCCCTAGCCCCCGTCCCGCCAGCCGTGGGCGGCGGCGCGGGGTGCGCGGATTTTTGGCGGATTTCCGCGGTTTTCTGGTTCCATGCCGGAATCCGGATTCCTGCAACCGGCAAGCACGGCCAGCGCATCAAATCCCATGTTTCACGGCCAGCGTTCGCCCGGTCAAATACCGGATATCACGGCCAGCGCATCCGGTGCCGGTCATCACGGCCAGCGACTGGCGCGGTTAACTTTCCGGAAAAGTTAACCGGCGGCCAGCGCATCACGGGGCGCGGTATGTTTCAGGGGATTAGCGGGCGGCGGGGCGCGGCCGGTTTAACTGGTTTAATCTTAGGGCTAGAACGGCCACTGGCGGGCATTAAAAAACCCCCGCCGGTTATGTACCAGCGGGGGCGTTGTGGGCTTGTGTGGGGCTTAAATGTCGATTGTGACGGTTGCGCCTGAAAGAACTTCTTTCACGATGGACTCAACCGCTTCGCGCTGTTCGTCTTCGTCTTCCCGTTCTGGCATCCGGTCATCTATCATTTCGCCGATTTCATATTCAAAATCTGAAATGCTCAGGTTTTCGATTTCTTCCCGCGCCGCATTGCTGGCCGCATCCTGCGCGGCGGATTCTGCGATTGCTTCCACGCGGTCACCGATAACCCCCATAATGGCCTTAGCGAAATCGTCTAGCTGTTCGGATTTCATCGCGGCGGCGCGGTCTGCGCTGGCCAGTTGTTCGCGCAGGTTTTGAATTTCTGCGTCTTTTGGGTCAATAGTTTCGGCTGGTATAAAGTTTTGATTTTCCATTTTGGATAGTCTCCCGTAGTTTTCCGGCGGCCAGCCAATCCGGCCGCCTTGGGATAATATGGGGGAAATCTTATATAATGTCAAATCCCATAAAAAAGCCCCGCCGGATTAGGGCGGGGCGGGCAGGGTCTGAGGGCGGGTTTATTCCTGCCCTATATCACCGGCCACATGATGACGCAGGACGGTTCCGGACGGTAAGCCCCGCACAAAAACCCGCAACCGTTCGCCGTCCGTTTCGGTCTGTTCCTGCTTGGCGGTATTCTGCCAGTGAATATTGACGTTGCCCCCGTCCGCATAACATCCGCCGCGCTCACTGGTTCCGGCTTTGCGCTTGCCTGCCCCGTGTGCTGTAAAGGTCACGACAAAAGACCGGTCTAGGCGGGCGCATAACGGGGCTTTATCCCCGCCGCAATTATTGCAGTTCACCGCGCTGTTATATTCGGCGGGGCATCGGATAAACCGGACACCGTCATATTCGGCGTTTTTCCCGTTTTCAAAATAGTTTTCCGGAACCACGGTTACAACCGGCGCGGGGCTGGCTTGCATGGCTAGCACGGCGGCGGCGGGGTTTGCCGCGCTGTAATTGATAACGGTTTTTTTCGGGCTTAGCTTATGCGCCCAAAATAGCGGGTGAAAATGTGAATAGGTAAAGCTCTCACCGCGGCGGGGCTTGGCATCTAAAACGGCGTCCAGATATTCAAAATCAATTTGTGATTCCGAACAACCCCGCCCGCTGGCGTTCAATTCGCAGGACGCGGGGCAGGTGCCAAACTTATCTTGATTGCCTGCGCGATATGTCACGGCGCATCCGGCGGTTTTCTTGGCTGTACTGATTGCTGTAGTTTTCAACATGGTTTTAACTTCCCATATAGTTATATAAGATTTCTCCCATATATAGCGCAAAAAAAAAGCCCCGTCAATAACGGGGCTTTTCCGGTGTTATGTGCTGGCCGGTTATGCGGCCACCTTGTCCAGCAATGCGCCCGCTTTGCGCTCTAGGTCAATGCGGCTATCTTGGTGCGGGATATCACGGGCAAGCGCAGTGATTGCCTGCGCCGCATCCCAGACTGAGCGAACCGGCTTGTCTTCTTCTTCTATGTGACGGGCGGCGGCCGCCTTGGCCATGCGCTGGCTTAGTCCTGCCCGCTTGGTCAAAAACTCTAGACGGTCTTCGTCACTGCGGGCAACGATAGCATCCTGCGCGGCGGTCACGCCATCCAAGAAATTAGCGGTTGCACCATGTGCGAATGATTGCAGGGCTGGCGCGGCTTCATATGCAAACCGGTCAGGGGCAAACTTAGTATGCCGGATTTTAATTTCCTGAAAGTTTTCCACGCCCCACAAGTTACGGTTCATGCAAACCCCGCGCAGATACATTGCCGCAATGCCTGCGGTCTTACTGCCGGTCTCGCTGTTCCACGCATAAAAGCCGCGGAACATTAGGTCAGGGTCACCATTGGCCAGCTTGCCAACTTCAATGGGGTGCGTGTCATCCACCAAAAACAGGAACACATCGCGGTCACTGGCAAACAGGGTTGTCGTGTCTTTAGTCACCGGAACAAACGGGTCATAAATAGCACGGCCGTTTTGCATACCGGTCATCATGCCCGGAATCTTCCAGCGGTCAGGGTCAGCAAACTTTTGCACGGCCTCAATGATTTCATAATCAAAGATGCGGCCATAATCTGCACCGGTTGCCGCCCGCAGGTCACCGCCTTCGGTGGCATGGCCATACGCCTTCACCAGTTCTTTTGACCGGTTATAACGCAAACCCCATTGCAGGGCATCCGCCGCAATAGGTGCGGGCAGGTCTTTAAGGTAACCGGCAGGCGCACCGGCCAACTGGGCAAGCTGCCCGAATGACCAGTTTGTCGGCGTGTTGAACGCCTCTTGCCCCTGCTCGTCAGTGTATTCAACAAAGATATCACCACGGCTAGGGTTGGCTTCATCAAGCTGGCCGACAATCTGCATCTTATGCGTATTAACGATGCGGCTATTCATTGCCTGCGCGTCCTGCTTTTTATGTGCCAGCATATCATCCAGAGACAGAAACTTTTGGTCATCCGGACGGCTGAACCATTGTGATGATACTGCGCTATTACCGATGCCATGTTGAAAAGCATTGGTCTGATATGCGCCGGTTACTGGGTCACTGTGCTTGTGACGGTTAAGGTCTGCGATAGTTCCATTTTCGATAATGTTTTCCATGATTTTAACTCCCGTAAATGTGAAAAACCAGCGGGCATGATTGCGCCGCTGGTTTGGTTGTCTCATAAACTCGCATATATAGCAAGCTTATTTTTTAAAAAAGTTATCTGCGCCTTCGTCTGGCTGGTTTACTGGCGCGGCGGCTAAGCTCCGCATAGTCTTTGCCATAAAGCAGGCGGCCGATAAGTGTGAATATGAACATCCGGTTACACCTCGTTTGCTTTACGAATCATTTTGACTACATGGTCATAATCTTCAATGACCGCGTAACCGTTAACACCCGCACCGTTATATTCGGTCTCCGCATCATAATTTTTGCGTGTTTCCGAATGAACCCGAAAAGAGCGGTCACACAAATATAACCTATCCCCGTTTAACAGGGTCAATTCCAGTTCAATAAACTTAGACATATTTTTCATCGTTATTCTCCCGTTCTTTTATGTTGATATCAGAAACGACAAAATCCAAATCGCTCAACCAGCTTTCGATTTCGTCACTTATATGCTGAACATCGAAGAGACTTTCATCATGTTCGCGCATCTCATCATCACGATTTAACGTGAAACTTACTGTAAATTTAGCCATCGTTTTACTCCCGTAGTTTGTGAACGATGTCTCATATATATGCGATTATCTAGGACTAATCAAGTCAAAAATAGTTTCCCAATGAAAAGGCTG
>Ga0187217_1000329_pt1 | contig 20000 bp, 39 predicted proteins | sample 15SPOviralmetaG_FD_130165 | JGI IMG/M metagenome (GOLD analysis project Ga0187217, IMG submission 130165) | Marine viral communities from the oligotrophic San Pedro Time Series (SPOT) site, San Pedro Channel, CA, USA - 15 SPOT_SRF_2010-09-15... | ecosystem: Environmental > Aquatic > Marine >... | reverse complement strand
ATGGTTATTATCACTATGTTGTCAGGTCAATAGATACAGTATAGATTAGGACAGTTTGCGGACCTATGGTGAAATGGATATCACAGTGGTCTTCTAAACCTCTATTCTAGGTTCGAATCCTAGTAGGTCCGCAAACTGTCCTAACAAATTTTATTAGGAGATTATATAATGTTATTTTTAGGATTAGGTGCAGTTGGTATTACACTCACTGCTATTGTCGGCGGATGGATTGTTTATAACGAATTCTTTGCTGGTGATAAAGAAGATGCAGCAGAGAGTGAAGTTCCGTTGATGACATACTTTCATGACAATGAAGTTTTGATAGAACCGCAAGCTGGTATTAAATATATTGTAGAAGATGATGAAGGTATTGATGCACAACTTACCCTGAATGCTGTAATGAATTGGGTAGAAGAAGATGACCCTAATATCTTTACAGGTGATTGGAATGTAAAAGTATCTACATGGAATGATGCTGCACTAGTAGAAATTCGTGGTGATGCATCTACTCTACTCAAAGATCGTTATGATGATGTAGAACTGCCATTCTTTGATGGTGAAGGTATGATTGACTTTGTGACAGTAGATTTGGAATTTGCATAAAATTCAAAACGATAGTTGAAAAAAAAGTGAAAAAAACTATTGACTTCTTGCTCTAAAAACACTATATTATATATGTAAGTGATTGAGAAAGAGAGTTTGATATGAACATGATTGAAAAAGTAAAAGCCGCTGACACCATTATGTGGATGGGCAATTCCTATGTGTATGTTGGTTATGATGACATTGAACGTCAGCATCAGTTTAAATTGAAGGGTGAATACGTTTGGGAGCGGCTCGCTGCCTCTGAAATCGAACAGTATTACAAGAGTGGTACTATGAAGTTCTATAAGATGGTTGAACTGTAAGAGAGTAAAATGAAAAGCAAGTAAAGGAACAGAAAGGTGCGTAATCCTATTGCAGCACAACTTCGCAAAGGTTACTACAGAAAACAAGTAGTATCCAATAAGAAACGGCAGGCTTCTAAACAGGCTTGCCGTAAAGGAGCATATTATGGAAATGCCTAGATTAAAAGAGTATTGGAAGTATAACTTTACTCAAACTTTTTGGAATATTTACCTAATCAAAAACCCATTGGGTAGATTGATGGGTATGGACTTTTCTAAGATTGACGGAATGAATAGAATGAGAATGAATAAGTAACGGGGATTGGCGCAGTCTGGTTAGCGCATCTGGTTTGGGACCAGAGGGTCGCAGGTTCGAATCCTGCATCCCCGACCATATATTATTGCCGCTATAGCTCAGTTGGTAGAGCAGTTGATTTGTAATCATCAGGCCCGGGGTTCAAATCCTCGTGGCGGCACCATTATTTTTTAGGAGTAAACAAAAATGCATATTGAGAGTGATACTAAGTTAGACTATTCGGATGTTCTTCTTAGACCTAAACGTTCTACACTAGAATCCCGTAAAGAAGTCAAACTTACTAGAGAATTTAGATTTCCACACTCTCAAAGAGTTATTGATGTTCTCCCTATTATTGCTGCTAACATGGATGGTGTTGGCACTTTTGATATGGCAAAGGTTCTTGCCAAAGACAATATGATGGTAGCTCTGAACAAGAGTTATACTGTAGATGAACTGACTAATCTCCACCTACATGCTGATGTTAATGACAAAGACCGTATGAAAGAAAGTCTTTGTCTTACTGTAGGCATGCAAGAAGCAGATTATAATAAAGTCAGTCTGCTCAAACATAAGTATCCAATCATTTGTATTGATACTCCAAATGGTTACATGGAAAAGTATGTCCAGTTTGTGAAGTCTATCCGTGAACTGTGCGGTGTTAATAATATTATTATTGCAGGAAATGTAGTTACTGCTGACCAGACACAGGAGTTGATTCTAAATGGAGCTGACGTGGTTAAAGTGGGTATTGGGCCTGGAAGTGTTTGCACAACTCGTATTGTTACTGGTGTTGGTTATCCGCAACTATCGACGGTTATGGAGTGTGCGGATGCTGCTCACGGCCTTGGTGGTCACATCGTCGCTGACGGTGGTTGCGTTTCTCCGGGCGATGTAGCAAAAGCATTTGCAGCTGGCGCTGACTTTGTAATGCTAGGTGGTATGCTGGCAGGACATGATGAAGGTGGTGGTGAACCTGTCTACAAGTATGTTCATAAAAATGAATACTACTTTGTCAAAGATGATGAAAGTTATAAACCTGTTATTGATAGGGTAGAGTATCGGCAGTTCTATGGAATGTCCTCTGACAAGGCAAATAAGAAGCACTCAGGGGGTTTAAAGAACTACCGTGCATCTGAGGGTAGAGATATATTAGTTCCTTACCGTGGTCCTGTAGCAGATACTGTTCAATACATTCTTGGTGGTATTCGTTCTACCTGCACTTATATTGGTGCTAGGCAGATTAAAGACTTGACAAAGTGTGCTACATTTGTTAAAGTGAACAATCAATATAATCGGGTATATGAAAATGCTTAAACTGCGTGAATTAACTATGAACCATCACAAGACAGCAGAACGTTCTGAGTTTGCTAAGAAGCTTGTGTCAGGTAAAGTTAATGCACTAGAATATTCTGCATATCTCTATAATATGGGATTTGTGTATGGTGCCTTAGAGAACACTGCAAAGAGTATGGGATGCCTTGATGGTATTGAATCTGTTTGTCGCACAGATAATATCTGGGAAGACTACAGAAGGTTAAACTATACAACTCCACCTATTCTTTTCTTTACTAAAGAGTATATGAATTATCTTTTGCATATCAGGGCAGATAGAGAGAAGGTGTTGGCACATGTCTATGTCCGACATATGGGAGACTTGTCAGGTGGACAGATTATCTCTAAACGACTAGGTGATAAGTTTCCTGTAAACTTCTATCAGTTTGACGAAGACCAAGATATGTTGAAAGAAAAGTTAAAAGAAAAACTAAATAATGATATGGCAGATGAGGCTATGGTTGCCTTTGATTATGCTCATAAGATTTTTTTAGAACTGGATATGTTATCAAATGATTTGGAACAAACTAGTAGAAATTCAGAAGAATATTGAGTCTGAGTTAGATGCAACAGGAAAAGAAATCCAAGAAGATGGTATGGATCAGTTTAACCGTCCCGGTTGGGTTAATCGTATTTGGACTTCTAATGATTATCGCAGAGCGCATGTCGATGTAGTTGATGCTAGAGAAACAAAGAAACTCTGGATGATGCATGTCTGTATCTTTCCACATCTAAAAAGTGATGGTCCTGTATTTGGGTTTGATGTGATTGCAGGACAGAAAAAGATTACAGGTGCATTCTTTGATTTTAGTCCAACTACTGATAAGAGTCATAGAATGGTAAACTGGTTTGGTAACACTATGTCTAAGTATGGTTACAATAAGACTAGAGAACTGCCTGATTGGGCAAAACAAATCTTTAGTCGGCATATGGTAGCAGCAGGTAATGTCTCAGAAGAATCTGAGATGGATATGATTTCAAAGATGGCAAATGAAGGTTTATCATATTACCTAAATCATATTGGTAGTTACAATGATGCCTATGTCCAAGACACTGTAGGTAAAGAAGCACAGAACCGATATGCACATTACCAGAAACAAAATCCTCACACTCCTAGAACTATGACTTCTCTAGGATTGGGTGAAGATGATGTAAGACTTTTTATTGACAAATGTTTATTTCCAGAGGTTTAGGAAAATGCCAGTCTACACAGTAAAAAATGCTAAGACAGAAGAATATATGAATATGAACTGTCCATATTCTGAACTTAAAAACTTTCTTCAGGAAAATGAAGAATGGTCTCAGGTATTTAAAATGCCAGCAACTGTAACAGGTCGTATGTCTACACACCGTATGGCTGGTGAAGGATGGCAGGATATTCTTAAAAAGGTTAAGAAATCTTCAGGAAGAGATAACAAAATCAATGTCTAATAACAAACTTCGTTTTCGTTTAGAAGACCTTCCTGATATTGAACCTATTACCAAAAATCAAGAGAAAGTATTTGAAGCATTTGAAAAGGGTGATAACCTAGTTCTGTCAGGTTCAGCAGGAACAGGCAAGACTTTTGTAGCACTCTTTTTGGCACTAGAAGAAGTTCTTGATAAAGAAACACCTTATGATCAGATTGTGATTATTAGGTCTGTAGTTCCTAGTCGTGAGTCAGGTTTCCTTCCCGGCACTAAAGAAGAGAAGGAAGACCCATTCACTAAACCCTATCGTGGTATCTGCGCAGAGATATTCGGTCAAGGTGACAGCTGGGAGAAGTTGGTGCAATCTGGAACTATCCATTTTGAATCTACTTCGCATCTGCGTGGCACTTCATTTAATAATACTATTTTGATTATTGATGAAATGCAAAACCTCAACTTCCATGAACTAGATTCTGTTATTACCCGTGTTGGTCGTGAATGTAAGTTTATGATGTGTGGAGATTACTATCAGTCTGACTTTGAGAAAGAGAAAGACAAGAATGGTATTCTGATGTTTATGAATATTATTGAGCAGTTGAAGCACTTTACAACTGTTGAGTTTGGTTGGGAAGACATTGTTCGTTCCGACTTTGTAAGAGACTATATAATGACCAAAGAAATGTTAGGTATTAAGTAAAAGGAGATGATAGAATATAATGGCTAAGTTTTCTCGTTTTGACCCCCGCAATAAAAAGAACGGGCGTCATAAGAAAATGACTATCGGTGAGTATCCAAAGGGCAGTAAAAAAACTGCTATGGATGTTACAGAAGATAAGACAATTCGTAAATATAATAAGATTGTTGACCTAGATGATGATCCAGTACTAAATGACGAAGCAGATGAAGAACTAGGATGGGCAGTTGGATGATTGCTGGTAAAGTATGGGGTTCAACAGAACTAATTGAAGCAAATGGTGCATTAGAGTTCCATCGTATTGCAACCCGTAAAGGAGGTGTTTGTTCTAAGCACCTTCATGAATTTAAATGGAATGGTTTCTATGTAGAGTCTGGCACTCTTCTTATTCGTGTATGGCAGAATGACTATGACCTAGTTGATGAGACTGTGCTACATACTGGAGACTGGACAAAGGTTAAACCCGGCGTCATGCATCAGTTCGAATGCCTAGAAGATTGTATTGCCTTTGAAGTGTATTGGGCTGAGTTTAATCATAATGATATTGTCCGAGAAACTGTAGGACATTCTTAGAATTAGGGGGTTGACAGACCCCCTTTTTTATGATACATTGATAATGAAACTATTGAAAGTAATATGATGACTGACCGTCGAACATTTGAACATGTTAAAGTTCACTTTGATTATGATGACCTTCTCTCTGAAGATACAGATAGTGGTCGTAAGTATGTAACAGAAGACAAGAAGAAACTTCCTTCTATTACCACAGTCCTGTCTATTCTATCCCGTGCTGGTATTGCTGCATGGCGTAAACGTGTAGGTGATAAAGAAGCAGACCGTATTTCTCATATTGCTTCTACCCGTGGTTCTGCTGTTCACCAGATTGTTGAAGATTATATTGACAACAAAGAAGACTTTGATGCAGGATACTTTCCTCATATCCTTGAGAGTTTCCAGCAAATCAAGCCTATCATTGATAAACGTATTGGCAAAGTCTATGCTCAAGAGCAACCTTTGTATTCAAATCATTTAGGTGTTGCAGGTCGTGTTGACTGTGTAGCAGAGTTTGATGGTAAGTTGTCTATTATTGACTTCAAGACTTCCAAGAAACGAAAGACCCGTAGCAACTGTTATAACTACTTCATGCAAGAGTCAGGATATGCTATCATGTGGGAAGAACGCACTAAGATGCCTATTACCCAACTGGTAACTATTATGTCTGTAGATAACGATGATCCTCTTGTGTTTGTAGAACAACGTGACGACTGGACGGAGAAACTTCGTGAAACAATCAAACAATATGAAGCAGAACAAAGACAACGTAAACCTGAAGGGTGAAACTAAGACTGGTAAAGAACTAGCACCACAGAAACTGACTACAGTGAAAGATGATGTTAAGTTCTATAAGCCAGATGGAACATACTGCACTCTAAATGGATGTATAGATAAGTTTGATAGTGTTATTCAAGTAGTAGAAAAGACTGTTAAACGTAATCAGCACTATGCTTACTATCATGTCTGTAATGAGTGTGGTAGAAAACGAATGTCATCTAGAAACAAAACCGATACAGCACAATCTAAACGTCGTGCTGATCTTGGTTATATTGAAGTGGAAAAAGAAGATAATGAATAACATGGACCCTCTAGGACTTGATGAATTACTTGGTATGGGGCAGAAGAATAAGTCAATCTTTTCTAACAAGTCTCTTGTTCAGCAGCATGACCTTTATCTAACAGGTGAGATTGGTCCTGCTGACCAATATACAGACTGGTTTGAACTTCTGCGTAATGCCAGTAAGTCTGATATTATTAGGATTCATATTAACTCCTATGGTGGTGACTTGTTCACTGCTGTTCAGTTGATGCGTTGTATTACTGAGTCTGAAGGTAATATTATTGCATCTGTTGAAGGTGCCTGTATGTCTGCTGCTACTATGGTATTCTTACAAGCTGATACCTTTGAAGTGTCTGAACACTCTGCCTTTATGTTCCACAACTATTCTGGTATCTCTATTGGCAAAGGTGGAGAAATGTTTGCTCAAGTATCTTTTGAGAAAAAACTGTTTGACAAACTGATGAATAAGGTGTATAGTGAATTCTTGAGTGAGAATGAAATCAAAGATATCCTAGAAGGTCGTGACCTTTGGTTGGATGGTGATGAAGTTATTACTCGCTTGAAGTCTATGAAAAAAGATGCTGAACAGTTAGAACTTAAATTTGGTGATGATGATGACGACAAAGACGCAGGAAATGATGTGGGATGTTGAGCAGAACAACTTCCTTAAAGAGTATGCAGACTCAGCTGCTGGATACAACACAACACTAGAAGAAGCAAAAGAGTTTATTCAGGGTCTTATTGACTCTGAACTTGCTTTCATTGACGATTTGAAAATGATGTAATGCTAATGAACTTTATTGAGTATCTAAATTGCCGGAGCAAGTATGAAACACTTGTCTCCGGTTTCGTCTTACCAGAAGACAAGTATCATGGGACTATAGATAGTATGCGTTGGTTCTTACAAAAAGGGCATACTGCAAATAGATTTCGTAAAGGTTTTGATGATGTAACTGAACTTTGTCATCATGTTTTGAAGGAAAGAATTAAATGAAGATTTGTGTAGTTGGTTATGGTTTTGTCGGCAAAGCAATGGTTGCCGCATTTGAACAGGGTGAGAATATTGACTATGATATTATAGACCCTGCCTATGAAGAGTATAACAATCCTCTAGGTGCGCTGGAATCTTGTGATGCTTTTGTAGTCTGTGTTCCTACACCACAGGGTGAAGATGGTAAGTGTGATGATTCTATCGTCCTTGATGTTGTAGAGACTATTGGTCTTGATAAACCTATCTTGGTTAAGTCTACTACTGATATTGATACACTACAATTCTTCAAAGAAAACTATCCTAATGTTTGCTTCTCTCCAGAGTTTCTGCGTGGACGTAGTTCTGTAGAAGACTTCCTTGCTGAAACTAAAATGATTATTGGTGGTGAGATTAGTCAGGCAGAAGGTTGGGTGAATGTATTTCAAGAGTGTTTGGATATTAAAGATGAAGCCTTCCTTGATATTGTAGAAGCAGGTTATGTCAAGTATGCAGAAAACTCTTTCCTTGCTATGCGTGTAACTTTCTTTAATGATCTTTATAACCTGATGCAGAAAGCACATCCAGAACTTGACTATGACTCTACTGTCTATGCTCTCGGTATTGATGACCGTATTGGTCATTCACATAATCAGGTTCCGGGATATGATGATACGTTTGGTTGGGGTGGTCATTGTCTACCTAAAGATACAGCTGCATTTGTAAACTTTGCAGAACGTCAGGGTGGTGACTTGCCTCTAATTCGTTCTGTTCGTAAAATTAATGAGGCACATCGTAAACAATGAAACGTCTCATCTACCAAGTTTCTGTAGGTAAACCATCTAAACTCTATAAGCACTGTATTAACTCTGTATCAGAGTATTGTGACAAGCATGATATTGAACATTATGTTTTGACTAAACCTAAACTGCGTATCAATCCTAATCCCTTTACATCTAATCGTAGTGAAGGTGCATCTCGTTTAGGTTATCTACCTATCTTTGAAAAAGAGAATGCCTTTGATCTACTGCCTGAGTATGACCAGATTGCTATTGTAGATTCTGACATTTACATTAGACCGGACAGTCCAAACATCTTTGAAGACTTTGGAACTGGTAAACCATTCGGGGCAGTCTGTGAACGTGAGATGGCAATCAACCAGAAGTATGCACAGAAGATTCAAAACTATTCTCGTATGCAATATCAACCTTTGCATGGTAAAAAAGGTCTAGACTTTAAACCAAACAGTCTTGGTTATGAGTTTTTTAATATGGGACTGATGTTGATGAATCAGTCTTTTCATGACTATATCAAAATGCCAGCTAAAGAATGGGTTACTCAGAATGAGTTTCAGCAGTTTGTAGATGGCATTGGCACTTGGAAGTGGTCTACAGACCAAACACTACTGAACTACTTCATGAAGTCCCGTAAAGTCCCTGTGAAGCATATGGACTGGAAATGGAATGGTTTGTATAGTGCTAATAAGAAAATTAGTGAATGCCACTTTGTACACTTCTTTTTGAAAGACTTGCTGCCAGAACGGGGTGAGAATGTAGAGCAGTTGATGAAAGGTGTTGTATGATTTATAGAGACCCAAAGGATTTATTGACACATAAAAGATTTGATATTGTTAATAATCCACTTTATCACTTATATTATCAAGGGCTCAAGTATGTCTCTTTGGATGTAATAAAAAATATGAAGACATTGCGAAACGAACCAAAAGATATTACAGATGTGCAATTAATGGAGACAATTAGAGGTTAAAATAAGTATGAAAACGTTGATATATCAAGTATGGGAAGGTGATCTTCCTATGGGTGCTAAGTTAAGTCTAGAGCATATAAAAGCTTATGCCGAAAAAATAGGAGCAGATCATTGGTTTGATCATAACCCTGGATTAGGATTGAAACATAGTGGTGTTCCTAAGTATTATGAATGGCTTATGCCACTATGGAAAGATGAGTTTTTGGAATATGATAAAGTGGTAGTTTTAGACCTTGATATCTATTGTGTGGATAATTTAGAAGCTAATATATTTGATGAAGAATTTGATTGCTTCAGTATTGCCACAGAACCACATACTCCGTATAAACGTGCTGCTAATCCAAACGGACCTATTGGCAAAAACAAAGATGAAAAGTGGGCTAAAGATGTTAATGAAATATGGGGAGTAGAACTCCCTAGAAATGAAGATGGTCTACTTAAAGTTTATAACGCAGGAGTAGTTCTTTTTAGTAAAGAAGGAATAAAATTAGCTAGGGATAAATTTGTAACTCCTAAAGATTATATTAGAAAATTATCACAAAAAGGAAATGGTAGGTTCTTTGTTTTAGATCAGAATTATTTTCATGCTAATATGTTTATTTCTGGTGGTAATTATACCGAGTTAGATAATAACTGGAATAATCAAATTTATTTTTATGGAGACAAAAAATCTATGACAGTACCTCCAAGAGAAGGTCGAGAAATTTACGATCCAAGAAATCCAGATACTAAGTTTATTCATATTCAATTATCTTCGGCCGATCATTGGTTGAACAAAGATAAATTAGATAGAATTATAAACCTCCCAGTTGATGAATGGCGTTATTAAAATGTTTAATGCATACATTATTACAACTATCAATGCGTTTGAGAGTGAAAAAGTAAACTCTTTAACTAAAAGAGCAATGGATACATGTAGAAAGTTTGGTATTACTCCTATCTTATTTGATGCTGTTGTTCCATCAACATTGGAACAGTATTACCCGTCTTGGCCAGTAAGAGATGATTATAGAGAAAGATTGCTTAATAATTATAGAAAAAAAGCAGGTAAAGAACCTACAAAAGAAATTGAAAACAGAATGATTGTTATGCAACAATGTATGACGATGAGCCATTATGAACTTAGGAAAAAAATTATTGAAAAAAATGAAACAGCTATAATTCTTGAGCATGATGCCATAGTAATGCGGTCTTTAGATTTTGATCAACCATACTCAAATAAATGTGTCAATCTTTGTAATAGAGAGCAAGCGACTCATGGTTATGTGATTAATCCATCTTCAGCTAAAGACTATAATGACATTTATGAAAAAATTGGTTTTGTTGGTCATGATAATATGAACAGATATATAAACCAAGACAAAACAATTAAAATTACTCCCTATTTGGGAAAGTCCGCAGTTGTCGGGGGGAATGCATTACATGAGAGTCAATGGGACACACACCGTGGAGCATTGAAAACAAAACTGGATTACGTCCCAACAACTACTACAGGAGTTTTTTGATGAAAGTTTATGAATATAAAGATTATCAAGACTATATTGATAATCAGGTATCAACAACCAAGACCAAAAGTGATTGGGTGTATGCTAAAAAAGAGACAATTAAAAAAATATCATTGATTAAAGGAATTGCCGTTAAAAACATTTTATGTCATGGTACTAGATCGGCTGGAGAACAAAAGTATTTTTTGGAAAATTATCCTAATGCTTATATCGTAGGAAGTGAAATTTCTGAAACAGGAAAAGATTATCCCATGACTGTTATTCATGATTTTAATAAAGTAAAAAAAGAATGGGTAGGCAAATTTGACATTGTATATTCAAATTCTTTTGACCACACAATTACACCGTTAGAGACTCTTACTGTTTGGAAGAATCAATTGAATAAAAATGGAACTCTGTTTTTAGAGTATGCTGAAAGACAAAGTAGATGTCATAGTGCTGATCCTCTAGATGCTACGGAAAAAGAAATTGAGCAATTGATAAGAGATAGTGGGCTGGTAATTACTGATGAAATTAGAGATGGAGTAAAACATAGTGGTGTCGTTTATGTTTGTAAAGGAGAGATGAATGATTAACTCTGAACTTGGGCATGTAAAAACTCTAGAAGAGTTTAACAGTGAAATTCGTAGGCAGCAAGAAGAAGCGCATGGTGAAGACTATTGCCAAATTCATGATGCTATTGTAAAATACATGAAAGACTGTGATAGTTACATGGAACTTGGTGTTCACCAAGGCGGTACTGCTTCTGCTGCTATGCTAACTAATCCAGAATTCGTGCAATTAGTTGATATCAGTTTTGAAAAGTACAATAAATTTTTGGCACCAATCGCTAAAAAATATTGCAAGAAAAACGGTATTCATCTGGTACTAAAAGAGGTTGATTCTCGCACCTTCCCTGCTATTGCTACAGTAGATATGCTAGTTATTGACTCTGTTCACAATGCTAAGTTTATGAAACAAGAGTTGGATATCCACGGAAGCAACGTAAATAAATATATTCTTGCGCATGACACAATGAGACTTTTTAATAAAGTTGATGAGCAACTTCACAATACACTAGTAGACTTTGCTAAGAAAAATCGCTGGGAAGTTATTGAGCGTGGTACGACTAATGTTGGATATACAGTTTTGAAAAAGAAATAAAATGAAAGCCTTTGTAATTACATTATTTAATGACAAGTATAGTGTCCAGTCTGCTGAGAACACTCTCAAGACTGCCAGACAGATGAATGATGACCTTCATATTGAAATGGTTCGTGCTGTTACTCCTGATAAGATTAAAGACAGCACCTATTCTTATCCTAAAGAGGGTGAGACAAGCACCTATGAAGGTATGACTCTTACAGGATATAAGGCAAAAGATATCGGCAAAAAGATTGCCTGTTCTTTGTCTCATATGCATCTCTGGAATAAGTGTGTAGAGATGGGTGAACCTATTATGATCCTAGAGCATGATGCCGTATTCACTCGTAAGTTTAGACTTGGTAAACTTCTGGATGCTATTGAGGATGGTGATATTGTAATGATTAACGATCCTAGAGGTGCTACTCGCAGAGGCACTATCTACCATGAAAACATTATTCGGTGGGATAAAGGATTGAACACTATTGATGGAGTCAATACTGCTGATGAAAATGTTCCTGATGGACTAGCAGGTAATAGTGCCTATATCATTACACCAGCAGCAGCAAAGAAAGCATCTGAACTTCAGTCTAGTATTGGTATCTGGCCTAATGATGCTCTGCTCTGTAAGCAACTGTTTCCTCGCAACCTTAAGTCTTACTATCCATATATAACTAGAGTTGAACAAAAGAAGTCCACTACTACAGGATAATATTATGCAATCTTATGTTATTACGATTATGGATGAACCAAAGTCTGTAGAATCTGCCCAACGATGTATCAAGTCTGCTAAACGACGTGGTGTAAATGTAGAGATGTGGCCTGCAATTACACCTAAAGATGATCCAGTAAAAATCTTCAAAGATAAAGGATTGTCTACCCGTAGGTTTGAGAATAGTCCATATTCTAGACCTGTAAATGCTATGTCTGCATTCCTATCACATAGAAGTTTATGGGAAAAGTGTCTGGCAGATAAAAGAGAAACGATGATTCTAGAGCATGATGCATATTTTACTGACAGCATCAAAATGCCATTGTTCTATGACAAGATTATTTCTCTAGGTAAACCGTCCTATGGTAACTATCAAAATCCTGCTCAGTTTGGTGAAAACCCACTTACTTCCAAAGCATATTTCCCCGGCGCACATGCCTATGTAATGTCACCTTCAGGTGCTAAGGATGCTTTACATACATCTTTAGCTTGGGCAATGCCGACTGACCTGTTTTTTAATATTGAACTTTTTCATAACCTAATGGAACTATATCCATGGCCTGTTGAAGTAAGAGAGACATTCTCTACTATTCAAGAAGAAAAAGGTTGTCTTGCCAAGCATCAATATAATGAGGATTATCAAATCTTATGATTACCGTTGCATGTGTTTTTTGGGGAGATAAGTTTTCTGAGGATTATGTTTATAATCTAAAGTCTATGGTAGAACGAAATACAACTGTTCCACACCAGTTTGTATGCTTCTCTGACCGGGAACTAGAGGGTATCAAGACTGTTAAACTTATTTCAGGGTATCAAGGTTGGTGGAACAAAATGCAAATGTTCAATACTGACTTTAGACTAGGCAATAGAGTTGTCTACCTTGACCTTGATACTCTTATTGTTGGTAATATTGATTGGTTACTAGAATATGATGGTATGTTTATGGGCATTGAAGACCTTGGAGCAGTAAACGAACATCAGCCAGAACTAAAAGGTAGATTACAATCTGGTGTTATGGCATGGGACTATAGACTGAATAGTCACTTATGGAACAGATTTGCTTCTAGTGGAGAGTCGCAGAGATATAGAGGTGATGGTGAATACTTAAATCATATTATCCCAAAGTACCAAAGAGACTTTATTCAAAAGAAATACAAAGGTAAATTGAAGTCATATAAGTATCAAGTATATTCAGAGGGAATTACAGATGATCTTTCTATTATCTGTTTTCATGGTAGACCTAGTATTCCACAGGCAATGACAGAAACTGTTACGACTGGATGGAAAAACTCTAGGAAGACCTATGAACCTCAAGACTGGATTAAGGATTATTGGAGATAGTTGAAGTATGGCTAAGGTAGCACATATTATTGGTAATGGTGATTCATGTGTATGGTATAAACCAGCAAAAGGATTAAAGGTTGTTTGCAATCTTCCACCTATGGAAGTTCCAAATGTCTATGTTTCCTGTATGGTTGATTTCAAGATGATGAAAGCTCTTACTAATGGAGACTTTCCTAATCCCTATACATGGGTTCTAGGTTATAGACCTAAAGTATGGATGGAAAAGAATCCTAGTTTCTATATGCAAAACTCATCTAAGATCAAAGAATTTTATACAGCACTTCCTGCCTATGCTGGTAAAGCTGGCCAAGGTTATACTAACTTCAATTGTGGACACTTTGCTACACACTGGACTGCTAACAAGGTAGGAGCAGAAGAGATTCATATGTATGGGTTTGATTCTATCATGGACTTTGATATTCGTTCTAAGACTGATTTCCTATTACCATCTGATAGAGGGTCTATGAATACACAGAGATTGTCTCATACATGGAGAACAATCTTCAAGGGTATTTTTGAAGAGTTTAAGGACACTCAGTTTGTCATTCACCATAAGCATGACAACATTAAATTCCCAAAACCTGACAATGTAGATATTGTTGTGCATAAAAACGCTTGACAAGTCAAAATCATTATGATATTCTATCTTATGTGAAATGAAAAAGGATATCACTATGAAAAAGTTTTCCTACTACATTAAGTGGAAAGATGCTAAAGGCAAAGAGCAAGTTAAGACCTATGCTGGTGTAGCTGGTCGTAACTACTGGAAAAACAAAATCATCAAAGAACTTGGTGATAAGTGTATCATTGACGAAGGCAAAGAACTTGTAACAGAGTCTGGTGATACACAGAAGTTTTCCGAATCAGAGAAAGAACCTTTGCTTGGTCCTATTGACCAATACCACTCTCGTCTGAGTGATGTTCCTACTGGTCGGTTTGTCATGTCAAACTGGAACCAGAAGAAGAAGGTGTATCAGTCCCGTATGTATGGTGGTCTGAATAACCATCTTAAAGTCATTGAACCTGATGGAGCAATCTCTCTCCAAGGTCATGACATTATCAAATCCACAGACAAAAAGAACATTCGCACTCTGACTGATGGTCGGCGGTTCGATTGTGCTGGATGGCCTGTTTAGATAGTGTCCTAAATGTCACACCCCTAAAAGAATATGAAAAAATGTCTTTTAGGGGTTGCAATCTCCGCCAGAATGTTTATATTAATAATGTAAGTTGATTGAAAGGAATTGCCCCATGGCTACCCGTGCTAATATTATGATCACTTCCGATTGGAAGAACTTTGCTTCTGCCTACTGTCACTGGGATGGTGGTCTCTGGTGTGTCGGTGGTATGCTTGAAGAGCATTACAATGACACTGACACCATCATGGACCTTGTTGCTCTTGGTGACATGTCTAGTCTGAAAGAGACTGTAGAAGAGACTGCTACTGATGAGCGTAATGCTTACAAAGAGCAGGGTGGTCAAGTTGAGATGAAGGATGCAACAGAAGTGTTCATTGCCAGCTGTGGTGAAGAATACCTTTACGTTTGGGATGCTAAACAAGAGAAGTGGTTTGTAGGCACCTACTACACCAGCACTCCTAACTGGCGTTCTTTGAAGGTTGCAGTTCAGGAATTTCTTGCTGAAGTGCCTGAGAAGACTATCTTCGGTGAAGACTACACCAACTACGGTATGGCAGCATAAAGGAGAACGATACTATGGCTATCCAAGTGAAACCTAATATGAATACCCGCAAAGACATGCAAGTTTTTGCTACTGCTAAAGAAGCAGTTCTGTTCCTTGAAGAATACTGTGAAGGCACGTCTGCTGGACGGACCTATGAGGAAAAACTTCAAGAATGGATTTGGATTGAAAAAGCAAAAATAATTTAAAAAAGTGCTTGACAATCGTTTTTAAATGAAGTAGTATCTAAGAGTATCTTAAAGAAGGAAATACAAGATGTCACATGAAATCGAAATGGTAAACGGTGTTGCTCAGATGGCCTATGCAGGTGAACTGCCTTGGCATGGTCTTGGTCAGCAAGTCTCTGACGATATCACTACTGATGGTATGATGAAAGCAGCTGGTCTTGACTGGTCTGTAACCAAGCAACCTATGTATTACATGGATGACCTTGGTGAGATGGGTGAAGTTCCCGGTAAGTCTGCTCTGGTTCGTTCTTCTGATAACAAAGTCATGGACATTGTAGGTCAGGACTGGAACCCTGTTCAGAATGCAGAAGCATTTGAATTCTTCCGTGAGTTTGTTGACACTGGTGATATGAAGATGCATACTGCTGGTTCTCTCAAGGATGGTAAGATGGTCTGGGCATTGGCAAAGGTCAATGACGGGTTTACTATCAAGACTGCGCAGGGTGAAGACTCTGTTGAGTCCTACCTCTTGTTCTCTAACCCTCACCAGTACGGCAAGTCTATTGATGTGCGTTTCACTCCTATCCGTGTTGTATGTAATAACACTCTGACTCTTTCCTTGAACCAGAATGTTGACCAGTATGTCCGTATGGGACACCAACGTCCCTTCAATGCTGAAGATGCTATGGCAACTCTAGGCATGGCACACAAGAAGTTGGAGACCTACAAGGAAGCAGCAGAATACCTCTGTCAGAAGTCTTACACGACTGATGATATGTTGAACTACTTCAACCAAGTCTTCCCTTCTGCCTCTGACCGTGACTCTAACAAGTCCCGTGAAGCACAAGAAGTAATGCACACACAAGCTGGTGCTGCTCTTGGTGAAGGCACCTTCTGGCAGTTGTTCAACACTGTCACTTACATGACCGATCACACTTTGGGTCGTAACAGCGATACTCGTTTACAGTCTGCTTGGTATGGTCAGAACCAGAATGTCAAGAAGAAGGCACTGGAACTGGCAGTAAACATGTAAAACCAAATGGGGAGCATCCCGCTCCCCTTTTCTATGAAAGGAAGTTTGTTATGAATATTCTAAAAAATGTTTTCTTGACTCCGGGGTATGTTATGAATGCTTTTTGGTTTTTAGCATATCTGAATCCTACAGAATGGGGTTCTAAACGCAACACTGCTAAAACAGCAAGAATGAACAGTAAAGCAGGACGCAAGTTCACCCGTTGGGCATTCTCTCTAATCTTTTGGCCTTCGTTTTTGTTTTTTGTGATTTCTGCATTTTTGCCAGTACAATCATAAAAAAGTTTATTGGGGAGCAACCACTCCCCTTTTCAACTTATTAGGAATACATGATGAAAGTAAATTATGATAGTGTACTTCGGTACTTTTTGCAGTTTATGGTGTTGCCCGTTGGGGTAATGATTATGGCTTTGGTTTTTAGTTTTATCAACTACAGTTTTGGTTGGTTAAGTTAAAAAGTTTAGCAGGGGGCTTGACAACTCCCTGCCAATGTACTATATAATGTATATACTTTGATTTTTTAGGTTATTTGAAATGCGTAAGCAAACTTTTTATATTGTTATTTTCGTTCTTTCTTTCATTGCAGGTTTTTGGGCATACGGTGCCTTTGCAGATGAGACACTTGACTGCAACGAAGTAAGTTTCGGTGAGTATGACTACACTAACATTTCAACTAACCTTCCTACACGCAATAACAATCCCGGCAACATCCGTAAGACAAAGGTAACCTACTATGGTGAAACTACTAATGAGTCTGGATTTGAGTCGTTCTCTGCTCCAGAATGGGGATATGCAGCTATGTTTGATCTTCTGGACCGCCTCTACTCTGGACTCTCTTTGAGTGAAGCAATCTATAAGTGGGCTCCACCTGTAGAGAATGATACGGAACGGTATGTTCGGTTTGTCGCTAAGAAGACTGGTTATGACCGGAATGAATACAAAGTAAATGTAAATGACGAAAGCATTATCGAGTTCGCCAAGTATATGTCTGTTCTAGAAGGCATGAAAGGTTTCTCTGATGATGATGTAAGTTTTGGTTACATGGTATGGGAGAAGTGCTACTAATGACTGATGATGAAGAACTTACTTGGTTTTGCCAAAACTCAGATGTAATCCCAAAAGATTTTTTTGTGGAATTTACAAAAGATTGTCCGACCAAAGACAAATGCTGTATGTCTGGAAAAACAATGCAGACTACCCTGATGGGAACAGCGCATGAATACGACTCAAAAGGGCAACTGCATGTTTGGGATCGAAATCGTCAAAAAGTAAACATTGTCTGTGACGAATGCTGGAAAGCAGGAATTGTAAGCAATCGGGAAGATGCCGATGTATATGAAACAGAAATTCTCAGAGAGGCTGGTGAACATGGATGATTTTGAATTAAAACAGTCCACCAATTATGTTAAGGCAATAGATATCATTCTGCTCCATGAAGACATCGAACAGTTAAAAGATTTGGAAAAATATTGCCAACATCGTATCAAACAATTAGAGGTTGAGAATGAAACACAATAGATTAAGTGATGCTGATTTTGGTGCGAAGGGTAACTATACGATTATCCTTCCTATTGACCAAGGTATAGAGCATGGTCCAGTAGATGCTTTCTATGCTACTGATCATCCTGAGATGCTAGACATTGATTATCAGGTAGACTACATTGCAGAACTGCTACATGAAGGTCTAGTAGGTGCTACAGCACTACCACGCCGCACTGCTAATCTACTTTGTAAAAAGTATCCGCATCTTTCCAAAGATGTTATTTTGAAACTAAATCATGGTAATAATCTAAACAAAGACCTTGAACCGTCACAGGCAATCTATGCTACTTCTCAGGATGCTGCTAATATGGGTGGAGTAGGGTTTACAATCTATCCGGGTTCTTCTAAGCAAGATGAGATGATTAACTATTTTGGTAAAGTGCAAGACTGCAAACCAAAAAATGTAAAGACTGTTCTCTGGTCCTATCCCCGTGGTGGTTATTTTGAAGAGACTTCATTAAAGACTATTATGCATGCTACTTACATGTCTGCACAGTTAGAGCCTGATGTTATCAAGGTCAAAATGCCAACAAACAGTAATCTTTTAGAGCAGATTATTAAAGCAGCATGTGGTATCCCTGTGATCTTTTCTGGTGGTGCTTACACAGGACCAGACCTTGTTCTAAAGGAAGCAAAACTTATTGCAGAAGCAGGTGGATACGGTATGATTTTAGGTCGTAATATATTCCAACGTGAACCAGTAGAGGCAAAGAACCTACTGCGTGACATTCATAAAATCTTTAGGGAGAGTTGATATGGAAAAAGATATTAAGCAGTTAATTGAAAAAATTGATACACTTCAAGCCAGTGTTGATAAACTTGATGAAAAACTTACTAAACATATAGGATTTATTGATACGACATATGAGGGACTTAGAAGTCCTATTAGCGCTGCAAAAAGATTGTTGGGTAGATAAGATGAAATATTTTGTAGCAGTACTGTTTGCTTTGATTCCTACTACTGTTATGAGTCAAGAGATGAATAAAGAAGATATGATCACAGAGTTTACAGACATTGCTACATTGATTGCAGCAGAAGTCTTGAATTGTGGTGAAACGAATAAAGAACGAGTCTTGAGATTTAATGCAATGTTTGACTCGTTTATGCTTTATACAGCAGAACAAGAAAGCGTTGACCTTACACAGCAAGACATTGAAGCATTTAAGTTAGGTGTATTGATGGAACAGTATGATGGTATGCTTCAGGCGCATCCAGTTCAAGGGTGTGATGGTATTAATAAGATTATTCACATCTATGATGATCGTATGAAATATGCCGAAAGTGTCTATGAGTATTACCAACCTCTAGATAGTTTATAAATATTTGTCTTGACAACTCCAAAAAAATAGTATACATTCATATATAGTGCAATAATGAGAAAGGATATAGTAACATGGCAACTTTGAAAACCAAACTCCGTAAAAAGCACTTTGACACTCAATTCCGTATGAAGAAGCGTATGGAAAAGATTGCTGCTTATGACTTAGAGTATGCTCAATCCTATGACATTAGTGAAATCCTGTCTGGTAATGAAGCATATCAAGAATTTGTGAGCAACAAGAACTATGAATATTGAAGACAAAATACTAACTAAGAAACGTTTCTGTGATATGGTAGAATCTCATGTCTTTGAGAAACGTGAGTCCTATATGGATGCTATTGTAGATATTATGAAAGCGAATCAAATAGAAGCAGAACGTGTTAGTGTGCTGATAAATACCTCAATCAAGGATAAGTTAGAAGTAGAAGCACGCAACTTAAATTTCCTTGAGAGTATAAACACACTACCATTGTGAGGAACGAATGGGGAAATTTATGTTAAGACTAATCGGAATGTATATTCCATTTGTGCTGGTTATTCTTGGAATCGGTGCATGTTCTTTTGTCTATCAGGATGAACTTCT
>Ga0187217_1000325_pt1 | contig 20176 bp, 30 predicted proteins | sample 15SPOviralmetaG_FD_130165 | JGI IMG/M metagenome (GOLD analysis project Ga0187217, IMG submission 130165) | Marine viral communities from the oligotrophic San Pedro Time Series (SPOT) site, San Pedro Channel, CA, USA - 15 SPOT_SRF_2010-09-15... | ecosystem: Environmental > Aquatic > Marine >... | reverse complement strand
TACAGGTGAACATGAATGAGTAAGGATTCTATAGTATTTTGGATAATCTTTTTTGGCATAGGCGCATATGCGTTGCTGAGTGCCTAGTGTGTAAACACGTTTGGCAAGTAAGTAAGTTAGGTGAGGACTGCGTAAAGTGTTCCTCACCCAACGTCTTTTATGATGGGAGTTATGATGATGAGTTACGCGGAGGGTTGGAAAGTGGACGTTAAATACAAAAACGGTGCTCTGACGATATATGAGAAGGATGGTGTTCGTTATAAGGAATATCGTTCCTTTGACCAAAAAACGTTCGCTACTATTATTACTACCGAAAATACGCAAACTGGAGAGAAGACCGTTGAAGCCGTTCCCGGATCCTAATAATCGCTATCGTTGGTTTATAGAGCATAGTTGTGCGCCTGAGTATGATAGTGTGATTGCTTGGTATAAGTCTAAGGATGATTATGAAAAGGGTCTTGAACGCTACGCTTCGGGACTTCGTTCCCTCGGGGAAATCGAAAGAACTTCGTGATGACTAAAATAACCAAAGAAAATACGCCTAACAAATATGTAAGATGGTTTGTTTGGGTTTTGCAATTTAGATATGTTTGGGACATCCAAACGTTATTAGAAAAATATATCCCTATGGAAAAAGTGTATAGGTTTCTAGGGTTTTATTTGTTTTGGTTTTTGTGGTTCTGTATGTTGATGTTTATATTATATAAAATTACAGGCAGTATGGATTTCCTACTTTGGTTTGAATAATGACAACCTTTATGCAAGTTCCCGATATGCCAAGTTGGTTCATATCTCAATTGAGCGCACTAAGAGATAATTTTATGGCTATGGGTTACTCCGAAACGGATTGCCATAACTGGGCCCATGATATGGAGCAGGCATATTCTAAAAATTTTGTTACTTATCAATATAATTATGCAAATCACACAGAGTTCAAACATAGTGATTGGCAAGAAATAATAAACGTAATCAATGCAAAGAAGATTGTTATTCTAAATTGTGATGCTGAGGGTTGGCCTATAGAAGTTAACAAACCCTTACAGAACCTACACAATGCTATGCACAGTTTTTATGCGGATGTTCCTTCAAGACTTAGACGTCTAAGAGAAGGCATACTTTTTGTAAGTGGTAACTTAGTTGAAATTGACAGCTACAAAAAATGGTGTGAATCTATAGACTCTATAGAATATGTTAACATAATTGAGTTGATGGGTTGGGATCAAGCAGTTGCTACACATCGGTTGAATTATAATACAAATGTAAAGCCTTATTTGGTCGATGAGAATATTGAACAATTTATCAACAAAAGAAAAAAAATATTACCGGAGAGGGTGACACGCTTTTTTACAAATTTAAGTAGAAGGACACGCATACCGAGAACATATCTATCATATAAGTTTCACCAGTTGCCTCAACATTGGCACCAATTAAGTCATGATGACATAACGAAACAGGGTAGTTATTTGGATGAATTAAAAGAAACAGGCTGTTCTAATTATAAACAAGTGTTCTCATACATGAAACAAAATACTCCTTTTATAGCAGATACCACTGACTTCGATACAAATTATGCCGAAACATTAAATGAAGATTTACATTTAGAATCATATTTTAGTGTTGTCTCTGAAACTTATCAACAAAATTGGAATGGCAATAGTATGTTTCTTTCTGAAAAAACATTTAAGCCAATGTTACTAGGCATGCCATTTTTAATTTATGGGCAACAGGGGTGTAATCATTATTTAAAGAAGTTGGGTTACAATCTATATGAGGATTTATTTGATTATTCATTTGATCGTATTAGTGATGATTATGAAAGAGCTGATGCCCTACATGATGAAGTCGTTCGCGTATGTAAAATGTTAGACGATATGGTGGCAGAGGAAAGATTTGATTGGGCCTTCAAAAGCGAACACATAATGCGCCGCAATATAAACAGTATGCTACGCCCAAAAGATTTAGGGCAAATAATCAATCATCCTTATTTTGATGACGTTTACGAGAGAAATAATATTCCAAAAAGTGCTTGACATTAGGACCAAAAGATGCCATTATAAGGTATAGTTAGATGAAAGGAACTTATTATGACTACTCGTATAGAACATTTGGGAGAACGTGTTGAAGTTCTTCAGGATCGTGTTGCTAGTGATACTCGTTGTTTGAAGGATATAGCTAATAGTGTAGATCGTCGGCTTGCAAAAACCGGTGGTCGGCTTACTGCTTCTACCCGTGACAGTATAGTTTCTGTTACTCTTCGGTTGCATGACAGTTGCCAAGAACTTGATGCGGTTCGCACCGAGCTTCGTCAGCTCACTGCATAGGAAATAGATAATGGCTACTACAGATAATACTCGTGATGTTCACCGCGGCTTGGCTGAAGAACTTATTCCGCTTGCCGTTCAATACAATTGTTTCCCGAATCCTCGTAATTTTAGCGATGAGGCTTTTGTAGAAACTTTGATGGCTATGTATGAGGCATCACTTATTCAGTTGAGTAGTGTCTGGGAACACGTTATTGCCGCCGTTCGGACTGCCAATGACAAGCCGGACTCCGTTGTAAGTGTTGCCCACGCAGATCTTCAGAGTGGTGGTGAGGCAAAGACAGCCGCAAGTCAGCGTAATGGTCGGACTAAGGACGGCAATCACAAACACCGGCATGTTATTCGGAACACTAAGGGCAAGTCAGGTACCATCTATTGTGCCGCTTGGAACCATATTCTCAAGCAGATTGATTATTATGCGATTCCGTATTCTGTCCACAAGGGTGAGAAGAACTTTATTCCGATTCAACTTAAAGGCAAGATGTATGGCGATGATTATGGCTCGCAAGGCACAGGCCTTTACAATGAATTTTACTTTGACAATCTTGTAGAATGTGTAATGCAGGACTAAAATAGTGCTTGACATTAGGACCAAATTATGCCATTATAAGGTATAGTTAGGAGTTAGATATGATTCATTGTGACAACGCAGAATATGAAAACTACATAAGTGCTGTAGGTGCTGTTCTTAACATTTTCGATTCGACTACTGAGGTTGAAGTAGAGTTCAGTAACAAATTGGACGCCGATGCAGGTGGTTACTGTTCTGGAGACTTGGAGCAAATTGACATTGAGATTGCAACCCATGTTCAGGGTGAGGCTTTGTCTGTAGAAACAATCCAACGTAATATTGCCCATGAGATGATACATGCCCAGCAAATTATTACAGGGCGTCTTGAGGATCTCGGTTTACAGTTGTTACAGTCAGGTGATGCACAAACGCTTGTTAAGGTTAGCATCTGGGATGGTGAAACTTATACTAATACTAAGTATGAGGATCAACCCTGGGAGATTGATGCGTATGCCCGTGAAGAAGAAGTAATGTTAGAGGCTTTACAATATGTTTAAATTATTTCTTAGATTATTTGGTATCAAGGTTAGAACACTAACACTTGAAGAAGCAAAAAAGGAGCTCGGCGATGTCTGGCGAGATTAAAATTGAATTGGGAAAACAATACAGTGTGTCTGCATACTGGAAAAAAAGTCTTTTGGAAGCAGAGACCTGGGTAAATGGTGATAAAGAAATTGTCTGCGAAGTAGTATGGCGCAATGGCACATTTATTATTACACCTGAATCACAAGATGAGGTGGACATCCTACAAGAGAACCAGGGTGAATGTGAAGATTCACTGATTGATATTGATATATTTGAGAACTGGGAAATGGATTCTTGCTTTGATGGTTGTTCTGAGGATCTTTATTATCAGGGCGCACATGAATGGACAGAGGACGAAGAACAATATATAGAAGAACAACGTGAGGAAGAATTTCTTTCTACTGTTATGGAAGAACAAGGATTTGAATCAGACGGTTGTGAATATTCAATCCAAGGTGGATTGGATATTGAAGAATTTAAAGGCTATGGAAATAACTAATGGCGCATGTATTCGCCCCTAAAGATTTTAAACTTATTCGTGATGCTTTATCAGTCTATATTAGACTAGCTCACCACGGAAATACTTCCGAAGAAGAGATGCGGGACGTTTACGCCTTGTATCATCGCCTTGGCAGAGTGGTTGAAAAGGATGAGCAAGACGGTAGAACGTAGATACTTCTTTACGAGCACTCATTATGGTGAGGGTAAGTATAATGAAATGCACCCTTGTCGTATTGTTCGTAAACGTTGGATAGAACGTGGTTGGTATATCAACTCGTTTTATAAAGTCTCGCGATTTAGTGGATATAAGTTTGGTGTTGTATCGTTTGGTTTGATATCAGGATACAGAAAATATAGAATACCATACATCATCTTTCATTGGAAAAACAAATTTTATGTTCCTGCGTTTCTTTTGTTAGGAACACAAATTAAATGGATTACCTGCGAATACACAGATAAGACTTGGTCGTCTTATGTGAGATTGGCTTACGCAAAATTGAAACGAGAAGGGCAATGGAAATGGACATACAAAAGATAAACAAGTGGGATAAAGCCCATATGAAGGCAGCTGAGGTATATTCTAACCTGTCATCTGCAAAACGTTTGCAAGTTGGTGCTGTTATTGTAAAAGATAATCGTATCATCTCTATTGGTTATAATGGTATGCCTTCTGGTTGGACAAATGAATGTGAGTCTACAGACGAGTTTGGTAACATGCCTGTCACGAAGCCTGAAGTGCTACATGCTGAAACAAATGCTATTGCAAAGGTAGCGCGGTCCTCTGAGAGCTGTGAGGGAGCTACAATATACACAACACACAAACCTTGTTTACACTGTGCTAAACTTATCTATCAGTCAGGCATTAAACGTGTTGTGTGGAAATATACATATAAAACAAACGAGGGTGTAGAGTTTTTAGAAAATTGTGATGTAGAGGTAACATGTTTGCAGGATTAGAATTTGCCGCCGCTCTAACAATGATATGTAGATTAGAATCTCAAGCAACAACACTTGATGATGACCGCTTATGCGTATGGCGATGCCAGGATCAAACTAAAACAAGTGAACTTATTGGTAAAGATAATCATTGTCCTAAAATAGTTTACGAACCTCAACCTATTATTCCTCGGATTTACCCTAATACAGGTGGGAATGAATATCCGTATAAAAACACCTCCCCACAAATATGGAACAATCGTGATGATTGAGTATCGCACATGGGAAAAAATTGTAGCCAGAGCGTTGGATTATTACATTGGTCGGACAGATGAGGATGAGCCTAAGGTTCCTATTCTCACAATGCAACAGGCTAGACGAGGATTGTATATTCGTATGGTGTTACAGTTTGTAAACTGGGCCACTTGTTTCTTTATTATTGCTGGTGTTTTAAGACATTGGTAATTTTTTGTTGTGCTAAGTCTATAAGTTTTGAATAATGTTTATTCTCAAGACACAAGTCTGGAACACCCTCACCTGATAAAATCATATCACATAATCTTTCAAAATTATGTTTTAATATGTGAGAATAATCTCCATGCAATTCATTTAGATTCTTGTCTTTTAGATTATGTAAGTTTTTCCCAATACCCTCACACCGATCTTCCATGTTTTCCAGTGCGTCAAAAGAATAATCTATAAAGTCTGGTAACTCAAATCCCAACTCTTTTACACCGGCATGCCAATGTTGTGGGCCCACGCCTATAAAAAACATATTGTGCAAAATAGATCTATAAAATTTTTCATCATAATTACAATAAGTGATATCATTGCATGACACTATGTTTATTAAGCTACTGTAAAGAGGATAAAAAGTTTTTATATTCTTTGTAGCTGTGGGAAGTCTAGGAGTTTCCTGTTCATAATCTTGTAATAAAGGACCCATCTCAAGGGGAAGTTGTATGGTAGCTCTTTTAAATCCTTGTTGAGTCCATCTGGTAGATGATATACCGAAATATGTTAGATATTGATCCTGTATTAATTTTTCCAAATAATTTCGGTGAGGTCTTCCTCCCCCTATAATGTATAGGAATAAATTATCAATATAATTGCCTTTTAATTTTTTAGTAAATATATGAACAGCAGTTAGAGCATAGGCCCAGTAATTTTCCCAGTAGTAATAATTGTTTTTTGGATAATTTATTATTGGGTCTTCTGTAGGACGATAGGTTCCTGAAACAACATTTATGCCTTTAGGTTTTATTTGTTGTGCGTATTTTGCAAATAGTTCTGCATCCTTTACATATGTAAAGAGTCCAGGTTCTTCAGGAATTAAAAAATTTTGATAATTGGTGAGTAGATGCTCGAATACTTTTCTTTGTGCATCTTCATTACTAGGTGTATTTTGCCTAAGTATTTTAACCCCACGGATCTCTTCTGTCATCACAATATATTCCTATGTCGGCTAACATACGTCTCGCAACGGTTCTATCATCCATATCTTCTAAAACTTCTGCATTGTAAAGATTGAGCACCAAAAGAAAGTCTTTGATCTCGGCTCGCTCCTTGATAGTTAAAGGATTGACTTCTGAAAGATGCTGGTCTTTCCAAATACCAGTAATGCCTGCGAGTTCAATTTCAGTTCTTGTCATTGGTATATGCTTCGTATGCTTCATCTAAGTCTCCATTATTAGTTTTGTTGTCGCCTTGCCTTTTTCAATATAACTTCTTACAACTAGCGGACGTCTTTGACCATCAGATCCTAATCTATTGCCCTCAAGTTTTAGTCTAATTGTAAATAATATATCTTTGGTCCCTTTAATTATAAAGTTAATTTTAGGAATTTTATTTCCACCTTTAAATCCTTGTAGTTTTTCAGTAATGCCGTCAGTCAACTCTATTTCAATTTCACTGCCTACGAGCTTCTGAGACAGCTTGTTGAAGTCATATACATTCGCTTCTTCCCTATTTAAACGAACCAATACTACATCATCTTCATCAAGGGTTGCATGATACTTCATAAAATCTGCAAGTGACTTTACAAGTGTCTTTTGAGGTTTTCTTTCAAGCTGTCTAACTGCTTCGGTATAGGCAAGAGTCAAACAACCTGCAATGTTTTTTTCTGCAAGCATAGCAACGTATTTATTCTCAAACGTTAAGTCAAACTTTACGCCTAACGAACCAAACAACTGTTCCATTTTCTCAAATTTAGAACCACCAACTTGTCCAAATTGTTTTACGTCACCTGCTTTTAGTGAAATACCTACACTTGCTTGCTCACCATCAATATTAACTTTGAGGTCAACCTTTGTTCCTGTTTGGTCGAGCAATCCTTCCGACAAAACTTCAATCTTGTTCTTCTGATTATTTTTATACATCAGGTCAGCCCACTCCATAATGTATCTACCATTTGCAAACTGGGCGGCGGCGGTTACTAAGTTTCTAATATCTGTTTGATTATATATTGATTGGTCCATAAAAGCCTGCATGTTAATTTCAGCGAGGTTAACTTTACAAATTACCTCATCTGTAACTTTAGGCTCTTCATTGGGCGATGGAAAAGTTGTTAAGGATGTTAGACCCTTGCCACCTACAGATGTTGGTCTGCTTAACTTTCTAATTACATTTGCAACATCTGTATTGTTGATGCGTTTAGTCTTAGATAGAAAGCGAGCAGTTATGGCAGCCGCTAAAATACCTTCTGATATATCACCCTTATTAAATTTTGCCATTATTGACCTGCTAGTGGATTTTCTAGTGCTTCCTGTATTTGTGTTCTTATCGACTTACGAATATCGAGAAGCTCTCTTTGTGTTTCTGTTTCTAATTTATATAGTCGTGTGAAAGCATCGCGAGTATCAGATCTAATATTTTCAAGATCTTCACCTGCACGATCTACTGATTCTTTTTGAACAGCAAGTTCTTGTTCGATGTAAGACAAATCAGGTGAAACATACGATTCGATTTGTTCTTTCATTGCCATGTAATCTTGCCAAAAGATTGACGCTCCCCAGACGATACCTGCCGCGGTGCTTAGAGCAGTTAGAACGGCAAACATTTTACCCCCGGTAAATTTAATGCCACCTACTTCTATTTCAGCCATTAATATTGACTCCTAATTAATTGTTGCATTGTACCATAATTTTCAGCATTTAGCCCATAATATGTTTTATCTTTATCAGATATTCTGTTGCCAGCATAAACTTGTCCGGTTCCATACCAATCTGAAGCATCCGAAAGGCGTTCGTCATAGTATTTATTAAGATTATTTCTGTTAGCCATGTTCTCGAGCATCGTGATTTGTTTGTTGAAGATGCCTTTTTGATTGTCAAGGTTCTTCTTTCTCACTTTTTCAGCCATTTTTTCGGCTAAACTAGGCTCACGGACGATTTCCACGGCCATATTATCTTGATTTGCACTTGTTCGAGGTGAAATTAACGGTCCAGCACCTATACCTACTGCAATATTGGTGTCATTTTGCTGATTGGACGTTATATTATTGGCAAAATCACCAAAATTACCTCCAGTTGCGGCTAAATTAGCCATATTTTGCGTATCAGAGCCATAAAAACTGTCTGACCCGACTCCTTGAGCCTCATTGGACAGTCCCGATTCAATAGAACGGCTAATTAGGCTACCAACAAGACTGTCAACAGTGTTAAGACCAACACTGAGACCGACACGACTTCCAGAACGTCTCGGTGTTGCTGAAGTTTCTCCCTCATCTGATATCTCCCCTGCATTTATTTCGGATAAAGGTGTTATATTTTCTTCTGATTCCTCATCAATGTCATCTTCATCCAGTTCTTCGGTAAATTCTTCAAACATTTCCTCTAATATTTCTTGTTCTTCTTCCTCGATTACAAATTCTTCCTCAAATGTAAATTCTTCTTCAAATGGTTCATCGAAAGGCATGGGATCTTCATATACGAACTCTTCCTCGAATGTAAATTCCTCTTCGATGTTACCAAAAGCGTCATAGTCGGAACCACTATCGCTTCCTGAGAAGTCTTCAAAGTCAAAACTATCTAATCCGAATTCTTCAGGTGCTTCAAATATGTAATTCGGACACGAAAATGAATATTGTGAATCAAATTCACATTGTTGTTCCTCATATGCTTGATAATATCCATCACATCTTGGACTATAAAGCGAATCAATACTACATTGCTGATTTTCATACGCTTCATCATAACCAGAACATGAAGGATCATATAATGCATCTTGTTGACATTGCTGTGCTGTATATGCCTGCTGATAACCTTCACAAGATGGATCGTTAAGTGGATTACTACAGTCCAATGCTTCAAAGTATGTCATATTGAGACGAATATCATCTACTGCAGGAAAATCGCCTGATGCCCATGAACCTCCGTCTATGTCTTTGCCATATACCCATATCCCAGTTTGAGTATAGTTTGAAGAAATACTATTAAAGATTTCGCTACCTGAAAATGTTTCCCATGTGTGAAGCTGAGTAACCTGATTCTCCATATCTAAAACTGAAGACCAATCATTTGTTCCTGTGCCGAATCCGACTCGTACCTCTAACAAGTCAGACAAATCATTTTTCATAATTTCTAGCTGCCAGTTTAGAGACACCATTCTATTAGGATCAAGTTCAGAAGGGAGACCTGTAGATTGCCAAACACCACCATCTTTCAAATTTAAGAATTTATCAGTAGCATAGACATGACCCAAGCCTCCGCTGGAGTCCTGCCACCAGTTCCATTCACTATTAAATACCGACTGATCAAAGTCACTATTACTTAATAAATTATTGGTGGTAATAGAACCATCAGATGTGGACTGTAATTCTTGTGCGTTAGAGTAAAAGGAGAAGCAACAAAGCACCACCAAGAACATAAGTAGACGTGTTATCATTTTCCAAGTCCTCCTTAATTTTAACTTCATCGAGACCATTATTGGGTATTAATTCTGGATATTGTGCCCACAGTTTTAGAGCATCTGAACCAATCTTTCCTTCAAAAGGACAGGGTGTTCCAGCCATTAACATTGCCTTCCATACTCTTTCGTCCTGACACATTGTTGATACAGCCGCCACTTTCATACCCATATCATAAAGTGTCTTAGAAAGTTTGATGCGTTCACAGTTCATATCACGAACCGCTTTACCACCTGAGATACCGAGTATCTGAGTTTGAACAGCCATTGATGCGCCTGTGGTGCAAAGGTCCTGTGAATATGAAGAACCTATATTAGGTGAGATTGCACTAGGAGGAGGAGATTCAATCTCTGTCTTACTATCATTTCTATTTGTGTTAACGTTGTTTGTAGAAACATCGGACTTACTAGTTGAATTGGAAGTAGATGTATTCGTATTGGTATTAGTATTAGTCTGATTTACATTTTGGTCAACACTGGATTCCGATGTGCTATTTACTGTAGATGTCGAGGTGTTCGTATTTGTGTTGGCGTTTGTATTCGTTGAAGTGTTGGTGTTAGTGTTTGTATTTGTGTTGGTATTAGTATTTGTGTTCGTGTTAGTATTCGTATTTGTATTCGTCGAATTTACCGTCGAATCAGTTTCAGTGCTATTATCAATAATTGTGTAAGTGGAGTTGGATCCGTCCTGATATTGATAATCTGCTTGTGCCCATGCAAAGGTGGGGACTAGAAGGGGGATTATTACCGCCGTAAATAGTAATTTTCTCATATAAGTGATTTACCTTTATTGTGCCTGCCAAATGGCAAAACCTAAGCCGCCGACTAAAACCGTAGCAAGTATGCCCGCTACGACATATACAAAAAATGAAACTGTGTCAAGCATTTCTTTACGCTTCTTCATCTTTAGAAGTTTTGCTTCTCTTTCAGCTTCCTTTTCTTCTTGTAGACGTTTAGCTCTTTCGTTGACAATTTCACGCCAAGTTCCATAGCCAAACCTGTTGTCTACAAGAATTTGTAATTCTTCCATTTGTTCTCTAGCGATCTTTGCATCTATAACTGATGAAGCCGCATCTTTGGTTTGACCAATAATGGACTTATTGCCAAACCGTTCTCTCTGTATTTGTTTTTCGCCCTCGAACACATTGTCAATGACACCTAGAATGTCTTTTACATCATTCATAGTGTTGATATTGGATTTAACAAATTCAACGCTTTTTTGTACCAATGCAATGCCAGCCAGAGCTGAACTAATAGGTTCCATAATATGGTTTCCTTGTATGAATTATTATCTTGACATAACGAACCATAATATGTTATAACTATTTATGTAATACGGTATTCTAGATAGGAAATTATCTGATATCGTTCGTATAAATCTTTCTGTAGGGGTTGGAGTTAATGACTTCACTAATATATACAAAACATACAAGTGGTAAGAAGGTTAGTAAAAAGCCCGGTCACGCAAAAGCAAAGGCAGAGCATGAGGCGTTTCTTAAAACAATGGGTTTATCTAATGTTGGTGCTCGCGTTTCTAAACGTGGTTCTGTGGTGGAACTTCCTTCAAAGTTTGAAAGATCCGGACCACAAACTTCCGATACCATACCCGCATCAGTTGGAAAAAAGGATTCTAATGTCTACACAGGATCTTTAATTAAAGGCATTGCAACTATGCACAAGTCTAATGCTGTTCCTGTAATAAATAAAGAACAAGCAACAGACATAAGCAATATGAGACGTTAATGCCTTTACCATATTTTTTACTGGCAGGACAAGTTCTTGCCATGTTATCTATTATACCTATGTTTCTATATGCAGAAACGTGGCACTGGTATGTAACCGGTGTTATGTATTTTGGTATGATGTCCCTTGGTATCTCTATAGGTTACCATAGATATTTGTCACATAAACAATTACGAATGCCTAATTGGTTACAAATTGTTTGTTTATTTTTTGCAACAATTATGATTGTAGGTCCGGCGGTCGTTTGGGTTGCCAATCACAGAGAACATCACAAGTTTACTGATACGACTAGAGACCCACACTCGCCATATTATAGGGGTATCTTAAGAGCATACTTTTTACAAGTTCTTGCAAAGATAAATTTTAAATTGGCAAAGGATGTTTTGCGAGATACTCTTTGTCGTTTTCAAACAAAATACTATAAAGAGCTTCTTGCAATTTGGTTAATTATATTGACACTAGTAGATCCGTTTGCAATCATATATGCGTGGCTTGCACCTGCAGGGTTTGCCAAACTTATTGGGTCATTGGTATTTACTTATTCACATCGAAAAAGAAAATCTAATAATGATTTGTGGATAGGACTTATTACGTTTGGTGAGGGCTTTCATAAAACTCACCATGAAAAACCTAAATTAGATTTGTTACATCCATTCGATATTAGTGGTTGGATTATTAGAGCAGTGAAATATGTTACAGCACAAAAAGTTTGAATATCCTGCGATTGCACAACTACCTAAACAGGTAAACAATTTATTGTTGCAAGGTTATCTCGAAAACCATATGGATAGGTTTGAGGATAATTATACAGCACATGAAGGACTCTGTGTAAACAATGGTATGGTAGCAGATACATCTTATGATTATATTGAACACTTCCATTTAACAGGCACAAACTTTGTCGCTGAAAATGCGCCGAAAACAGATAGTGCTAATTTATTTTCAGCCAAGGATAAAATAAGAAGAAAGAATATTCATCCTTATATGGATGAGTATAATTGGTCAACGCCCCTTCCACACTATGAAGGAACAGATCTTCACAAGCATATTACTGAGATGTTCGATGCTCCTATTATACGTCTTAGAATGTCTCGTATGAAACCAGGTTGTGAATTGAAACCGCACATTGATTACAACACAACATATGCAGTTAGATTTGTTATACCTATTTCAGGTAACAAAGGTGTTATTAATAAGTTTTGGTATAAAGGTGAAGAAATCTCATATGAGATGGAAGAAGGTAAAGCCTATTTTCTTAATATAGGATATAAACATGCAGTATATCATACCGGTGATGAAATGCGCTATTACCTTCTGGGGACCTTAGGAGGTCAACAGGATATAGAATGTTTACTCAGGTAATAAAATATGAATGTGTAATGCGTCCACTTATTGAGGACTTTCGTAAAAGAACAGTAGAAGAAGGCAATGATGCACTACCTATTGAAAAGTTTGATCCTGATAACTTACAGGGTGAAACATGGTTGTGTTTTGTGGACGGACGTATTGCTTCCCTCGTTGTTGCAGAACAGGATCACTATGCAACAAAGGACCCCAAAGTAATTAGAGCGTGTAGATTTCACACATTAAAGAAATATAGGAATCTGGGCTTAGGTTCAAAATATTTGTTACCTAAAGTTATTACAAGTGCCAAACAACAAAATTATGATTGTGTGTATTGGACACATGATAGAAAAAATAAAGCATTGAATGCTATATACCAATTGGAGAGAAAACCAGTTAAACATGAACACTTGAAAGAGGATAACATTTGGAACAGCATAAAATTTGACCGTAGATGGCTTTTTCAGGTTGACAAAAAAAGTGATTTGTTACAAAATGTTTATTATGTAGATTTAAAAAACAGTGGTTATACGCTGAACCCTGTAGATTGTGTGGTATGGAATGAACGTCAACCCCAAAACAATTGAAAGTTGGATGAAGTTTATTCGCTTTCATCCTGATTTATCAGAAAGATATATGGACCAATTCTGGGGAAGTCAAGTTGTTAGTAAAGAACAACTTATAAATGTTCTTGTTTTAAATCGTCCCATAGGTGCTTACTATGTGTTTGGTGGATGGTATGGTGTTACAGCACAATTAATACTTGACAATCTGGATGCGTGTGTTAGAAATGTATATAGTGTTGATTCGGATCCTTATTGTGCCTGGGTAATTAATGACGTTGTAAAGTCTGATAAGGTTGAGGCAGTTACACATGAGATGTCTGACTATGAATATCCTGAGAAGCCGGCATGTGTCATAAATTGTGTAACTGAACATATTACACAAGAAACTTTTGACAAGTGGTGGGATAAAATACCTGAAGGCACAATGTATGTATTGCAAGGCAATGACTTCTGGGAATCTCCTGACCATATTAGATGTGCCGCTAACTTTGATGACTTTAAAACAATACATCACTGTAAAAATATATTAGGTGAGAAGGAATGGGATTGTGATGGCTTTACTCGGTATATGGTCTGGGGACATAAATGATATCACTGATTACAACCTATTATAATGAGCCCCAACATCTTATTCCTTTTTTAGAAAATGAATGTAGTAATATTTTTACAGAAGTAATTGTTGTTGATGATGGTTCACAAATATACCCTGCTAAAAATATTATGAAATCCTTTGACGATCCTAGATTCAAACTGTATCGTATTAAAGAAGATCTAGGATTTAATTCTCACGGCGCACGAAACTTGGCAATGAAACAATGCACAAATGAATGGGCTATGCTTGTTGATATTGACAGAGTAGGCATGGGAAGATTTGTCAATATATTAGAACGTTATGTTTTGAGTGCAAAAGATAAGGAATATTTTAATTGGTTTCTACAAAATGAAGAAGAACCTACGCATAATGATTATTGTATTCGTGTTGACGACTTTTGGATATCGGGCGGATATGATGAAGAGTTTGTAAATTGGCATTTTGGTGATAGACTTTTTATTGACAGATTAAATTCATACATGTATCCTACATCTATTCCGTATGAATTATCTGCATCCCGAGGAGCCAGAAAAACGTCACATGGGGATGTTGCTATAACAACATATCCCGATGATAAAACCTTGATACAGCCTAAATGTGATAAAAGTAGAAAACAAGAAATTGTGGATGCTGTTGGTTGGCGTAATGATAATAAACATTTGTGGATAAGAGATAATATTCTACAGTTTGAATGGGAACGTGTATTATGAATGAGGATGAAGTAAAAAGAGCATTAGCTTTTAGAGATAGAATGGAGGATGAAATTAGTCCTTCATTTTGTTTGGCTAAATGGCATCATACTACGATATATCTGCAGACAGGCATGACACACTCATGCTATCATCCTTCACCACATAAAATACCCTTGGAAGGTCTTGCTGAGAATCCTTCTATGTTGCATAACACACCTCAAAAGAAATTAGAACGTAAACAAATGCTTGAGGGTGAAAAGCCAAGTGGTTGTCAGTATTGTTGGAATGTAGAATGCTTAGGCAAGGACTATCTGTCAGATAGAGTAATACGTTCTGCAAGTTTGTATCGCCCAGAACGTGTTGAGGAAATTAAAACAAAAGATTGGGACTTTGATGTTAATCCAGATTATATTGAAATTGCATTTAGTAATGAATGTAATTTTAAGTGTGGTTATTGTCACCCTAATTCATCTTCTAGTTTTATGAATGAAATTAAAAAACATGGACCATATGATATGGTTGCAAATCATAGACTGGATATTGATTGGTTCAATGCGTTTGAGGAGGATGATAATCCTTATGTAAAAGCATGGTGGGAATGGTGGCCTGAGGTTTCTAAAACTTTAAGTATTTTGCGTATTACGGGCGGCGAACCTCTAATGCACAAAAGCACATGGCGTTTGTTTGAGGAGTTAAAACAAACACCTAAGCCTCACATGTCGCTAAACATTAATACAAACTTGGGTGTAAAGACTGCATTTGTTGAACGTCTTGCTGAAAACGCAAATGAAATACGAGAAAAAAATTGTGTAAAAGACTTTACAATATACACAAGTATTGATTGTTGGAATGAAAGAGCTGAGTATATTAGAACAGGTTTGGATCTTGAGTTATGGGAGAAAAACTTAGATACATATGCCACTATTGCAAAAACACCGGTTAATCTTATGATTACTTTTAATGCACTAACTGTTACAACCTTCAAATCCTTGTTGGAGAAAATTTTAGAATGGCGTGAAAAATATGAGGGTGTTATTGTGCCTCAAACACCTTCAAAGAGAACAATTAGATTTGACACACCTTATCTTAAGGAACCTTTACATTATGATATGAACATTCTTCCCAAGGATGAATTTATGCCTTATATGACTGAGGCACTTGCATTTATTTTTGAAAATGTAGATGATGACGATCCTACAATGTTTCAGACTGCGGAGTTTGAAAAGTTTAGACGTGTCCATGACTATATGCAAACAAGTGATTATTCACAAGATAAACTTTATGAAGGACGTAGGGACTTTTATAACTGGTTTAATGAGTATGACCGAAGACGTAATACAAACTTCTTAGAAACATTTCCTGAATACGAACAATTTTTCAATTACTGTGCTACTTTAAAATAGTTCTGTCTTTTCTAAAACTTTCAACCTTTTCAAGATTCCATTGTTGAATGTTGTGCGACCATTTTACAATTGCTCGAAGTTCTTTGTCTGGCAATTCATCTATGTGTGTTATTAGTTCACAAATTTTAATAAATCTGTCTGTATGATTTTCAATTTCATCATATGACTCGTCCCAAAAATCATGATATGTTTTAAATCCTAAATCTTTCATATATTGCAATGTGTGAGGTGGTGCTACCAATACAAAAGGCATACACATACGCATAGGGTCAAATGTTTTTTCACTAAAATATGCTGTGGGTTGACCATATCTAGTTTCATTTACAATTGCTACACAGGAGTCAGCCATTGCTTTAGGCATTTCCGAAGATAACAAGTTTTGTGTAATAATAGCTTGTCCACAATACTCGAATGAATCTATTAGGACTGCTCCCTCAAGATCAATACTATATTCTCGGTGCCTAAATTTTTTCCAGTTTTCCTTAAAAGTTTTTGACAGTTTGTCTGCTTCCAACCATGCAAAATTTTCAACTTCCATATTGCGTGGAAAGTTGAAGTGCCAACTAAATCTTCCACTTCTATTTTGTAGGTGGTTCATAATCATAGCTCTATGTAATGCAAATCTTTTGTTGGCACAAAAGAACTTATGATGTTTGGTAAGACCCTGCCCTGTTCTTGGATCTACATTGTCCAATCCCAAACCTATATTGCCTACTTGTCTAAGAAATAAATCGAAGCAATGTAATTCTAGTTCTGGGTAAAATTTTTCATAACATATATTATAGTCTGATGTAAACACTCTTATTTTTAGATTGTGTATTCTTGCAAGTTTAGCCAAACTATCTAATTCATATGAACGTAGATTATCATTTTCTTCCCACAAATCTTCATGGTAAAATGAGCAGTTTATTCCTTTTTGTTGATGATAAAATGTTGAGGGTTCATACAAATAAAAATCTATATCTGTAAGATTTGAAAAATCCATATCCCCATAGTCTATTCTTTCAATACCTCCACCTGTCCATATGAAAGTTGGTTTGTCACTGAATATGTCAAAAAAGTTTTCATTTTTATATTGATCAAACATACCCATTTTATCTTCACGCCCAGGAACATTAAGATAAAATAATTCCACAGAAAACATTATATAACTCCTGTAATTTGTAATGTGTATCTATCTACTGTTCCTATATTGCTTGCACTGTGAGGAACATCTCCTTGCCAAACAATTGTATCCCCGGCCGACCAGTTTACAATTGCAGTTTTGTTTATCTCAAAATAATGACCGGACTGCCAGTCCTCTAGAAATATGACTGCCCTATATACCTGTTCATATTCAACATCGAATACCTCACAATATTTTTTATAGTGATCTACATGTATGGGCATTATATCCAATGTTTTCATTTTGTAAAAAACATAACCACAATTTTTAAGATTAAGATACTTAGAAACATCCTCAACCCACTGAGGCATATCATCGGGATATCCATACATGGCTCCGTATGTTCTATCGTGATTATATCCTTGGGCTCGCCAAATATCCTGTTGCAAACCTTCTATAGGGTCATCTTTGTAATTAAAATGTTTGAAAGAGGTGTCCCATATAACTGGGATTTCTGTTTTATAATACACGTTCAATATCCAATGTCACACAATGATGCCCGCCGCCTAGTGTTCTGCTGTGTCTCAAATCAACACCTATTGATTCTACACCTCGCTTCTGCAGTTCACTTCTAAGATGTTCTTGCTTAGGGTCACAAATTACAAGTTGCGGATTTACTGATAGAAAATTTAATCCTATGTAATTACTCGCATATGGATATTTATAGAAACTTTGTTCCGCCATTTCATTACTTGTTATAGGTATAATTTCCCAATCTTCAAATATACTTGGCATATTTTCTTTGGTTATACGATCTGCGTTTATTACAACAAGCCCTTCACGCACAGGGACAATAGTGCTATCAATATGAACGCCACTATAAATGTTTTCTAGTATATGGACTTTTTTATGTGGAAAGGTTAGTGCTAACCACAGTCCTCCCTCAACATTTCCGCTTGAACTTACTAGGTATAAAAGATCTTTCCCTAGTCTGCACACATTTGCCGCGTCAAAGAAAACTTCTTCATCCTCGTTGTGATGTAGGGTTGTAAAGTTTTCCCTTATTGCTTCTATCTCGGGCATTCGTGTAGGATAAACCATAGGAGCATCAACTACAATATCATCTACAATTAGGATTCTATCTCTCGGGCAGTAGTTATACATGCCGTCAAAAGATTCAAAGTCCATATCCTTGGGTCTTACAACTTTAACGCCAAGGGACTTCAATGTATCTGAAAATAATTCTAAGTCTTCATTTGCTTCGTCAATAATACTTTGAGGAAACTTACCTTTAGGCACAGGTGTTTCTTGCCATGCTGTTGTTGATTCAAGTTCTCTAAACTTGGGACATTCGCTAGGTAATCTTGCGTTTGTTGCAGAGCCGACAATGATGGACTTTAAAGTGTCCCATTCGTTACTTGATGATATTAACATTTCTTAGATCCGGATATTTTACAAACTGTTTTTGTTCTTTTACTGTTTCTAACATTTCACTTCCTACTATTGCTTCTTCAATTGTAGGCCTGTAGTGATATCCTACTCGGAATGTTTCCTGTTTTTCCCATGGTGATATGGTTAGATCTCTGCCGTCATAAGACATTTCTTTTAATATTTTGTATATGTATTTGTTGTCCAGTAATATTGCACCACCTCTACCTATTTCGAGGGGCTTGTTGTGACCAAAACTAAGACACTGTAATTGACCTGCTCTATACATATATCTTTCTAAACGTCTTGCACTATCCCAGATATTGGTATTCTTAAAATTATATTCTCCAATCCACTCTTGACTTTCTTCATTTAGGTATGTATAGTTAATTTTAAGTTTGTGCATAAGCATGGGAATACTTAAATATGTAAAGGGTGTAAAACTGACGTTAGCATATTGCTTATAAATAAAACAAAGTTCTATAGCATGAGTGCAACAATCGGTTGCAACTACATATGGTGCCCCAGTGAATTGTGAAAGATTTTTTTCAAACTCAAAAATATCATCAAACATAAAATTATTTATACGGAGATTTTATGCAGATTAGTTTTATTGGATTAGGTAAACTAGGTTTGCCATGTGCAGAAGTTATTGCACAAAAAGGACATATTGTTCACGGCTATGATATTGATTCCAGTATCAAGACAAAAGGTGTCTTTCAGTTTCCTACGATAGCCGGGGCAGTTCAAGACTCGGACATTGTATTTGTCGCTGTGCCTACACCTCACGATCCTATGTATGATGGTCGTGAACCCGCACATCACTTGCCTCCAAAAGATTTTGATTATAGTATTGTAAATGAAGTTCTTGATGAATGTAATAAACACATGACACAAAGACAACTTCTTGTTTTGATAAGCACTGTCTTACCAGGCACAGTTCGTCGCGAGTTTGTTCATCGAACAAACAATACACGGTTTCTTTACAATCCTTATCTTATTGCCATGGGAACAGTTGGTTGGGATATGGTAAATCCTGAAATGGTTATGATAGGCACCGAAGAGGGAGATGAAATGGATGGTGATGCCATTATGCTTATCAACTTCTATAGAACTATTATGGAAAATAGACCTCGATATATTGTAGGAACATGGGACGAATGTGAATGTATTAAAGTTTTTTACAATACATTTATATCAGCAAAAGTATCACTTGTAAACATGATACAAGACGGTGCAGAGAGACAAGGTAACATAAACGCAGAAGTTGTTTGTGATGCTTTAGCAAGTGCAGACCAACGCATCATGGGACCAGGTTACATGAAGCCAGGTATGGGCGATGGTGGTGCTTGTCACCCTAGAGATAACATTGCTCTACGTTGGATGGCAGAAGACTTGGACTTAGGTTATGACTTGTTTGATGCAGTAATGTTATCAAGAGAAGTACAAGCAGAGAACATGGCAAAACGTCTAATGGAACTAGCAGTAGAAGACCATACAGCAAGTGCTGGTATGGCTCCCACAATGCCTGTTATTATTGTTGG
>Ga0187217_1000324_pt1 | contig 20241 bp, 21 predicted proteins | sample 15SPOviralmetaG_FD_130165 | JGI IMG/M metagenome (GOLD analysis project Ga0187217, IMG submission 130165) | Marine viral communities from the oligotrophic San Pedro Time Series (SPOT) site, San Pedro Channel, CA, USA - 15 SPOT_SRF_2010-09-15... | ecosystem: Environmental > Aquatic > Marine >... | reverse complement strand
TGATTTAAGTTCCCATGTTCTTCCTAGTGTATCTAGCTTGATCATAACTTCAACTCCCCTAAGTGTTGATGATGCACAATGTACTAATAATATTTACTAGAGTATACAACAACATAAACTGAATAGTAAAAGGTAGGCATATATTTACCATAGTATATACTATAGTGTAGCGGTTGTACGCTGTAGCGTTGTCAGACGAAGATGATATAAATATTGATATGACAACACTGCTGATAACAATTGCAATAGCGTATGCTGGCTTGATAATAGCTGTAGTATGGTATATAAAAGATGCACCAAAAGTGGAAAAAGGTGAGGAATCGGTATCCCATAGTGTGATGGGAATGTGGCTTTAGTGTGGTGTAAATTTTTCTAAAGGCATGGTGACGATAGAGGCGTCAAATGATTTCTTCACCGTTTTAAACCATAAAAGTGGTATAAGATACTGGATATAGTGCCAAATTATGGTAATGTACGGTGTTTCGGTACTACAAATATACTACAACACTGTAATATACTGTACAAAACCATTCTGTACCCCCACCAGCTGAACGGTTGTGATTTTTACCGTACAACATGGTTCTTCGGGGGAATTCAATTCCCTATACTAAGCAAACAATGGCTTCATTGTTGAGTACACAGTGTTGTATGCATTGATCTCATACTGCCAATTTTCGTAAAAATCCCAGTCATCTTCGTCTGTGTTAGCACAGTGTTCTGCCCAAACTCGATCCATAGCAGCCATACCTTCAAAGAAATCGCCACGTCCATGGTTGGTCATAGTGGTTTTTGCTGCTTCAAAGCTGGGTGTTGATTGGAAAAATTCTGGTATTCTAAACATGTGCATCTCCTGTGCGTTACTATACACTTACTATAGCACGTGTGAATACTGTTGTCAACCAGAAAATGCCAGAAAAAACTGGTTTAATTTGGGTGAGACTCTGACTGTTTCAACAGCCCCACCCATGTTTACTCCACGCTGCAACTAAGGAGTATTACTTTTTTGCCTTGGCCTTTTTAGGTGTTTTGGCCTTTTGATTTCGCCTACCCCATTGACCAATATAAAGGTCTTCGGTTCTAGCCCCGGGTTCGCATATAGTAATAGTGCCTCCCCTAGCTAGATATTCCTCAGCGGTCTCAACAGGTCCGTCTGGAAATTTACGTTTGGTTCTGGTTCTTGCCATCTAAAGCCTCCTGGTTAAGGTTTGATTATACTGTTATTATACTGTATATACAGTGTGTTGTCAAGTAAAAAGCAACACAGTATCCGCCCTACTCGCTCGGTCGACTGCGGCCTCAGGTAATCATCTGTGTTGCTAGTAGAGGCTAACCATGGCCCCCTGCGTGTTTATTACGTAACAACCCGATGCTTTTGATTATGATCCCACTATTAGTTCAAAGTAATCGCCCTCTACGTTATAGTCTAGAGCTTCTACATATACACCCCAATAACCTGCGATATCCATTAGATGCTGCGCTGTGTGTAGTACACTAGCAACATCAAATTTACCATCAACTACACGTATAAGTAGATGTGATTCTATTATATATGAGAACCAATCTGCGCTATCTTCTGCATCTGCATTGAGTGCTTCATAACGTAGTGCATACTCACCATCTGCTACACTCATTGCTACTGTAGTATCTAGATCCCATACCATACGATTGTCCATTCCTGTACCGTTGATAGCCTCATCGTTTAGAATGGTGATGGGCATATCTTCGAACTGTGTGTTGCCGTTTAGTGTAGGGAAATCAATTACGTTGCTCATAGTGTGTTTACCTTTTGTTTGTTATCTTACAACTGTTATAGCAAATACTACAACAGTTGTCAACCGAAATGTCTTGAAAAGTTTCTAATGTTTTCAATGACTTGTAAAATAATTTGAAATAAAAAAAGACTGGTTTCTAATGACAAAGCTCAATGATTTCAATGACTTAGGCCAGGTGGCAACGGCGCACTATATTTTTTGCCCCTATTGTGCATAGACCGGTTTCCACTTTCGGTTCCACGCTAGCAACTGGTTTAGTTCACGCTATTGTACTAAGTTCTCTGTACACTGTATAAGAAAAAAATTGCGCTAGGGATTTTTTCCCGCTGCGCACATAGGAACGTCAGTGACTATGCAAATCTCTTCACTACTATGTCTCTATCGTCTTTGCTGTGTGTGGGATATGTTATAGTTGGCATTACACTGTATGTTTTACCCTTGTATGTGTATTCTCTTGTTTGTGTTACATCCACATAGTCAGGCTTGTTGACTCCCACCATTATGTGTGTTTCATCACTCTCATAGTGTGGTCTATCCTTTTGACCCTTGCCTATACCCAGTCCAAAAGCTATTTCTTCTACTTTGGGATCTATACCCAAGCGTGTTTCCCAATAGCTTTCATGTTCTGGTTTATGATGATTCTTGTTGTAAGCAGTCTCATACCCCATGCTGGCTGCACTATAACTGGTTAATGCCATACTAATACCTATACTAGCGAAAGCATTGTCTCTCCTACTCAACACAGTGTTTGATTTGTTTACACCTGAATATTCGAAGTTCCTATTGCTATTAGTGGGATACTTCTGTGTCCACAGCATGTATACGCCTGCACCCACCTGTGGATTCCTACTATTAACAGGAACTTCATCCATGGGTACATCAGCGTTTATAGCCATTGTAAAGCCCCAAGTGTACTCCAACAGTTCTTGTATCAGACTGCTATCCTCTATGACATATAGGTTGAAGTACCCTTCGTACTGTTTGCTGGGTGAGTTTGTTGCTATCCATATCCAGTGATCAATCAACTCTTTGCTTATTCGAGTATCAGTCCAATTCCTTTGACACCTTTTGATTGTTTCCAGTATTCTCTTTTGTTTGTTTTGTTCACTCATACACATATTTATACAGTGTAGGAGACACAGTTTCGATACTGTATGTATGTCAATTAAGGTGTCTTAAGGTGGTAGTATACACTATATCTAGTGTGGTGTTTTTGTTCGGCACCGTTAGTGTACACTTTGGTATATACGCTGTAGTTACTGTGATTATCACGCTATATAATAAGTGGGCTAAAAAATTTTTTAAAGAAGGCTTCGCCGTTCTCCGATGGTGGTCTTATTAAACTAGCAAAATCAATTCTCACCTCTGATCTTGTATATCATTTCAAACTGTGCTGCTTGCTGTTCATCATCAAAGTAATAACAGTTGGTGTTGTTTTCCCATGTGTCTGTTATACACTGACTCCACCATACTTCGCCAAATGTTCCACAGTTCTCTTCCAAATAGCAGTGTATCCATTCTGGAGGTGATAGTCCTTCAAAGTGTATAAAGATTCTATGCTGCATGTTACTTTTTACCTAAATATCTATTCCAATCCATGCCTTCCCATCTGGGTTGCGAGTATTCATCGCATGCTCGATCCATTAGATCTCTGATAGCTGTCAGCTTTTCTATGCTGAATATCACTGAGTTTTTGGGAAACACTTCCTGCATTGGAGGTATCTTCTGCTTGGGTATACCCAGTATATCACTTACGATCTGTCTTGGATATTTCAAATCACTGTAGTCAACTTCAATGTCTGAGGGTTGACTCTCCAGTCTTGACACTGAATTGATTGTATCATGCACCTGTCGCTTTACTAGTTCGTAGTCAATGTTGATGCTTTCAGTGTCTACACCCTTGGGACCGTAGTTGTTGTCTTGTTTTGCTATCAGTCTACTTATGGTTCTCTCTGCGGGATTCCTCCACAGTTTAACTATTAGATCACTTTCTCTGATCAACTTCAACAACAGTGGACTGGTATCTGGATTTATATCATCAACCAATATTTTAATTACCCATCGTGATTGTGTCAAGCAATCATTTACATTGTTTGTGTTGCGTAGCTTGCTGAGGCTTTCTTTGAAAGGTTCATCGAATCTCATTCTATCTGTGTGCTTTCTAGTCCATGCTCGCTGATCAGGTGCTATATAACCTGCCAACACTTCATACAGGAATGTGCTTCCACTTCTATTGCTGGTTATAATAAGTATCTTCATATCCAGCCCAAACTTGCTATTAAAATTATAACAATCACAGTCAACACCTGAACCAGTATCAGTTTGCCAATCTTCTTGCCAGTGTCTTTGGCTGCGGGTTTCCATGTTTCCAGTTTACCCAGCTTGGCCCATTCTTCTTTGCTGGTGTATAAGCTGCCCACATGCTTGAGCCATTCACGGAATGTTTTGTCACTGTGACGTTTGCGTTCTTTTCGCCATTCAGTGAGTATGTCTATGATATCACTGGGTTTCATATTCAAACTCTTCTTCATCAAAGTCTACATCATAGTTAGCACGTTCGTCTCCACAACGACCGCAATTCATTTGACAAAGGTAATTGGGTTCCTTGCGAAAACTCTGTTTGAGTTCTGTCCACCATTGATGTTGCAGTATGTCTTCTGTGGTGTGTTGGTGAACTGAATTCCAATCTTCATGCTTGCTGTACATGATCTGTTTGAATACCTGTTTGGTTCCTGCAAAGATACTGCCACTGTAGTACATACAGCAAGGCAGTATTCTACCTTCTATGTCTATGAATATACCCTGTTCGGTCATGCATTTGGTATCTATGTTGTCCCACTCTATGGGTTCTAGGTGTCCTGCATCCCAATCACCTGGAGCAAACTTGAACTTGTTGATCTTTTTCTGTGCTGCACTCATGATCTCATTTGTGAATTTATCATCGCACACGTTGGTACTGACCTGAAACCTATGACAACCCATATCCTTGGCACGTTGTCTTGCTTGTTCTACTTGGTGCTGATTCCAATCAAACTGTATGAACTTCCATATTCCCTTGCCACCACCTTCTAAAAAACTCTTTAAGTGATTGACTGCTTTGTGATAATCAACTCCTATACGATATATTCCATGTGTATCTTCCAATCCATCTATACTGAAACTCACATTGTGTGATGTTCCATCCAGTATGGTTCCCAATTCAATCCAAAACTTGGGATTCCTACAACCACCATTGGTGTGTATGTTTATAAATGCTTCTGGAAACTTGTTGCGTAGATACCTAACTATGTCTAGGAACTGTGGATGCAGTGCTGGTTCGCCTGCTGTTCCTATGAGGTTTATGTTTAAATCGTCTGCCCATCTGTCTGTGGTATCAAACACTTTGCGTATTAGATCAAATTCCAATTGTCTATTGATCTTGAGATGTGGGTTCAACCATAGTTCGCCATTGTGGTTTTGATACCTACTGCAAATAGGACAGAAGCTATTGCATATAGTGTTGAGTTCAAACTCAATGTCTTTGATTGTTGTGTGCATCGTAGTATTTATTCTATTAAATCTACTTGGTCTATACTTAACTCTAGTGTGTCAAAGTCTTCCAAGTTGTCTACATAACAGTGTTGTTGTGACCATCTTGGGTCTATGGTTCCTATGCTGATTGGAGATATTATTTGATCCATATCAGGAACATGATGTTGTTGAGCCCAAGGTTTGATAAAGTCGTTGATCCATTGACTTTGATAAGGCTTGATTTCAAATCCTCCTTTGGTAGTGTTGAATGTGTTTGTAACATCCCAATTGAGTGGATCGTCATAGTTTAACCAAGCAGTTTCATAACTCTTACCCAGTATATTTTTTAAATCATAAACATTGTATTTTGGATCGCTGGAATATATATCCATGTCCATGGTTCTAATATCAGCAAAGTTAAAGTCTATTCTAACAGAGTCTGTGCATCCATCAGCGCCTTTGCTGTTCCAATCTAGGTTTGGCCATCTGCCTGCAGCTTTGTTTAAACTGTCTAAATGCTGTTTTGAAATAGCATAAAACCTATCACTTGCAATACATTGATCTTCTATTTTGTGTATGTATGCATTTATTTCGTGTAGATCAGGAATAGCTTTTAACCATAACTCAAATGCATCTGTGTTAAAATCTGCTAATACAAAATCATCAACAACATGATTCAAATAATAAATTGCACTACTGTGATTAAAGTTTACCAATTCGTGTTTTATTTTGATCAATTGATCTCTGCTTAACTTTAAATCATCTGTGATTCTACTTTGCATGAATGTTGTAAAACCTCTGTGTATACGATTACAGTCATTGTTGTGTGAATCTATATTAGCTTTACCACGTGTCCATTTTAATCCCAATTGTACTAAGTTGTCTATTGCTGTATTAACACGTTCAACATGCTGTTTGCGATCTTCATAGTTATTGTTCCAAAGTTGTTGTTTGTGTAATTGAAATATATCATCTTTAGGGAATTTTATAAAGCTACTGTTGGGTTTTTTATCTCTTCTTGGACCTACTAGTTTGTTATTACGTTTGAATACAAATTTCCAAAACTCCATAAAGTCATTGTCTCTTAATTGTATCTCTCCATCTACACCGTTGCTTAATTTAAAAACTACTTTGCTCATTGCATGTTATCCTCTAAGTGTTCTATTAGATACTTGCTCAATACTTTGTGTGCATGAGGTCCGAGATGTCCCATTCTATTATCAGGCCAATTGTGTTCATAATCCTTGTAATGTGTTTTCATATACCAATCTACAAAACTAATTGGTATTACATATTCTGTGTGCCATTCTATCTTGTTTGTATCTTTGTTGTAGTAATCAAACAATTGCGAATTTGATTTATCTGCTGTGTGAAACAACAATTTGTCTGTGTTGTTTTTGTTGTATTCACTGTAACTGTCTTTGGGTTGTATATACTTTGCTGATATAGTTTCTGCAAACGTTAAACCTTTTAGGATTTCATTTTCCATACTGTAATGAAAGTTCAACGCAGTTGCTCCTCTTGATTGTATAATTGCATTAGCTGCTTGATAAGTTTCCAAAAAGTCTATTACTTTGATTGCAGTTTTTCCATAGTATTTGTAGTATGCTTGGCTAAAACTTATCAAGTGTTGCATTTTGTTTTTATCGTTGGGAGTATTTAAAAAGTAATGCTTTTCATCTACATTTGCTCTATCATCTTCTTTTGTAAACCATCCAAACATTTTTGTAAACATATTAGATGCATCTTCAGATACATCGTGATCGTATAATACTTTTAGTGCATGATAACCTGAGAAGTTTGTATTAGACTTGGGATTGGTATTGTCTACTTTGATATATCTATCACGATCTCCATATGTCCATGCTAACAAACATATGTCATTGGGTTCAACCAATTCAATTACATCATGTAGTATTTGTTTGTTGCTGTATCCACATCTCGCTGCTAATTTAAAATCTAAATTGTAGTGTTGTGCAACAAAATTAGCATAGTTTAGTTCAAAGTTATCATCGTGATTGATTATACCTCTACCATGCATTTCTGCACCAAATGCATGACTACATCCAAAACTTACCAGACGTCTTTTCATTAATCTTTTCTCTGTATTATAACTCGTACTACACCGTAATATGGATCATGTTCAACAGTGTTTTTATATACTGTATCAGTATCTGTGTCAAGTGTTCTATTTTGTTGTTGTGCTTGATAATGATACAAGTGATCGTTATCTAAATGATTGCGTATCACTTCTCGAGTTTCTTCTTTTTGTCCATGCCAAAAATATTTAACATCACCAAATTGATTCCATGTATCTTCATTTTTAAATTCTTCTATGGGATGATTTTCGTTTAAACTAATCCACATACACTGGCATTTGGTTAATGCAAGTTTGATATTGTTGTGTATGTCTCCCCAATGTAAACTATTAACAGCAACACCAAAATCATACTGAGGTAAGTGTAAGTATTCTGTATCGTCAACGAAAGTATATGTGTCAGCTTCTAGTGTACGATCTATACCATGTATGTTTGGGTAAAATAATTTAAGATTGTTTTCTCCGCATCCAATATCTAATACACTTTTACTAAGTGTGTCAGATATTTTAGTTTCGTTTAAAAAATTAAACAAACTGCTATTAATAAAATAAGGAACAAAGTCACTTCTACGAGACGTAAACTGTAGTTGTCTTACATAAAACTGCCATGTATCATCATATGGTTTAATCATTGTATTCTCCTGTTGCTACTGTATCAACGCATTCATCTATTGTGTATTTACATTCTGATATACTCATGTCTCCATATAAAGGTATCTCATTTGTTTTTACACCTAGATCAGCTTTCATAGTTCTATGTTTAAACTTGTGTTTCAACTTAAATTTTAATCTACCATCATGTGATACACTCCAAGCTACATCACTGGTATAGTCGTTGGTAACAAAGGTTCCAAACTCTGGCATATCTATATCACTGCTACACTGCATTGTAAACTCATGCTCTCCAAAACTTTTATACAATAACCATGCCATCACTGTATATTCGTTAGCTATACTTGCACTTAATTGTTTAACTTGATCTTCGTCACTAAACCAATCAAATGATTCTTCGGTTTGCTCTATACGATTATGTAGTATGCCTTTGTGTTTTCCAGTTTGTTTAAATGTATAACTTTCACGTAAACTAGGTCTAGCTTGTGTGTTTATAACTTCACCATCACCATAATCAACTAACACATTAAGCCATATATTTGTAAACTTTAATCTTATAAACCTATGTAGTATTGTGTTCTTAAAACCTCTTGTATACCAGTTACTTAGAAAACGGTTATCTCCTATATTGTTATCCCATGCTATGTCATACTTCTGCCAATTCAATTGCATGTCACTAAAAGGAGCATCGCCGCATGTGTAGCCGGGTGAGATAGCAAACATGTCTTTGCGTGAGTTATGTAGCAGTGCCATTGAATGCATAAACTCTTTACGACCTTCTGTAGGGAACCCAACTATCCAGTTACAGTGATTGGTCATGCCAGCAGCTTTACCATCACGTAGATTGGCTTCTATTTCCCATACGTCAACTTTCTTTTGCATATCATCTAGAACCTTTTGACTTCCACTTTCTACACCAAAGCTGAGTGTTGTACAACCTGTTTCTCGAATATCATGAAACATTTGTAAGTCCATACGTCCATCATTACGTGCATAACTATTCCATTTTATACCTAACTGCTTTTCTTTTAACAGTTCTATTAACTTTTTAAATTCTTTAAAGTTTCCGTTAGCTAAACTATCTACAAACCAAAAACGACGAACACCATACTTGTTAACTTGGTGTTGCATTTCTTCTAAAGTATTTTCTGCTGTAGTGCTACGAAACTTCCAAAAATGTGTTTCAGCACAAAATGAACACTTAGCTACACACCCACGACTAGTTTCAATACTAGTTCCATCAGGATGTTCGTATAAACTTAAATTGTAATCACTGTAGTCAGGGAATGGCAGATCATCCAGACTTAATCGTGATTTAAATCCTCCCATCACTATAGGTGGTTTATCTGGTGTATTGGGATATGAGTCAATGTTTTCTAAAAGCGTAAGCAGTTCTTGTTCGCCTTCACCGGTTACCCTAAAGTCGATCATATTAACATCAAACCCTAAATCATTAGTTACTTGATGATCAAACCAATCATTAAACGCTTCTGGGCCACCTACAACAATACGTTTAGCAGGTTCTCTGAGTTTTATCTCTTTTATCATATACAATGATGCTAGTATGTTTGTTTGATATAAACTAAAACCTATTACAGGTGTATCATCTTTTAGAACATTGTCAACAGCCTCATTTAAAATTGGTTCTATGTTAGGATGAACCTCTTCCCAATATGTTGGTAATTCCCAACTATAATAATATATACTGTTCCACCAGTTTGTTAATTTTTTTGTTACAACATAGTGATGAGCGAGAATGTTAACATCATGCACACATACACGATGACCAAAATGTCTTAGTAAACCTGTTAGTCTAGCTGTGCCATAAGGTGGAAAAATTACTCCCCAACTAGGACATACTACCATGCTTATACCTATACCTGTAGGAGGAGATGCTACTCTCTCTGACCAATAAGTATAGCCACGTGGAATAGCATCTAATGCTTCCGACCAATACTGCACACGACTCTTATTCACTAAGCTAGGTCCCATGTGAGAGTTGTCATGCTTTATTAGTTCACGTAATACTGCATCACGATCTCCTATACCAAAATCAAATTTCTTTTTATCTATGCCCATTGTTCTGTATACTCTTTCAATATGGGATGTAGTTCACTAACACTTTCCTCTCTTACTAAATCTAAAGCACATGTTCTCTGCACCCATTGTTGTCTTAGCTGTTGTAGATTATCAGGAGGTTGCTGTTGTAATCTATCTTGTATGTGAGCTAGTCTAGCTTCTGTGCCAAAAAACTTTTCAAAGCCTGCTAATGTAGAACTTGCTAGTTCTCGCCCACGTTTGTCTAACAAGTCTATACTTAATGCTTGTGGATAGTTTACTATATTAAACAACATAAATCCATGCTGTCCTTTTGAAATCCAAAAGTCTATTAACTTGTGTATATTAAAAATATTATACAGCTGAACGGTTGCCATTATGTTTACACGACAGTTTGACATATTAATATAACTGCTATATGCTGACTGTAGTTGTTTCCACTCTGCACCTGAACGTATATAATCGTTTGTTTGTCCAGTACCACACATCGAAAACTGTATATCTATATGATTAAATTTTTCTAAAAGTTTAAATGTTTTGCCCTGTAATCGTGTGCCATTTGTTGTTATGTCTAAATGTGTATCTGTATGATTGTTATCTACCATCCAACGTAGCAGTTTTAAAACTCCTGGCATAAACAATGGTTCGCCTCCTGCTAGTTTAATTACACGAACATGTGGTATTAATTGTTTTACTGATTCTAATGCTATAGGGTCTTCTAACCAGTCTGCTATAACACGTGGATGGTCTGCTACTATATCTATTAGATGTTCATGTGCTTTAAGCTCATCATATATGGAAGAACTTACGTCTGAAAAACACATACGACACTTCAAGTTACATAGTCTACCTGGACGCAAGTCTAGCCATTCAGGTGCATGCCACATGCTGTTACCAGTATGTGCATTTAATTGTAAGTCTGGATATTGTTTAGCATAGCGAGTGTTGTGTGATACTCTGTCACTGCCTTTACCTTGTTCGTAGCACAACATACAGCGAGGTTCAGGCTTGTTGGCCAACATACGTTTGCGAACTTCAACTATCTCTGGTGAACTCCATTGTTCTTTGAGATCACTTACTGCACCTAAGTCATTTCCATAGTCTGCTATACAACACAAGTTTACTCTACCAGTTGTAGTAACATACTGGTGTGTAAACGGCATAACACAGAAGTTATCGCTTTTTACCAGCTGTTTTAAGTTTAGCTGATCTTGTTCTTGTTTCTGTTGCACGGGCATCCGTTATAACCTTTGCTAGTTCTGGTATCGCATCTTCAAAGCTCTCTGATCGTATAGTATCCATTTGCTTTGTCCATGTATGAAACCTCATCCACTCTGTAGGGTCTTGTTCTTTTTGCCACATGTGATCTAAAACTGCACGTAGCGTTGTAATTGTTTTTCGTAGCCAAAAGCGATTCTCTTCACCTCGCCAACGCATTTGTAAATCATCTATAAACTGTTGATATCGTCTATCTATATATTGTTTTACTGAGTCTGGAAAGTTTTGTATGTTCAGATGTTTAGGTCCATATAAATTGTGTATAACTATCCAATCTTGTAGTCTATTCCATCTTTGTTCTCTCCACCACCATACCATGTCAAGTATGTGAAGCACATTGTATGCAGACAGTGTTAAACTGATACAAGCTGTTACACGATCAAATCCTTCTTCTGTGTCAATGCGTCTCATATTTTTTTCTGCAACTTGCCACTTGGCTGGATTACGTATGTATTCAAAGTGATCATGTATACCATCAACACTCATGCCAATACGAACTTGCTTAAAGTGTTTCCACTGTGTAAACACTTTTGATGGGATACCTGCCATGTTGGTATTATATTCTAATGATACACGATCAGCAAAACCACGTTCTATGATTAGATCTAGTAGTTCTCGGTGCTTTAGATTTATAGTTGGTTCACCACCTGTAAAGTAGTAACGATCAATGTTGTCAACATTTTTTACAATATAGTTCCATAGTCCAGAGTCGCCCCACCAGTCCATCATACCAGATACATCATATGAACCATCTTTGTTCTTCTCTACTTTCATCTCTTCGTGTTTTCTATATGTAAACTTACCAAGTGGCATCTTGTTTACTTCAGTCATCTTATAAAAGTCTTCATACCATAAGTTTGAATCAGTAGGTCCGCAACTTCTACACTTTAGGTTACACTTGTTACCAAAACGTAAATCAATATATTCAAGCGGAAAGTCATCTGTGTTTATTGTGCCGTCTTTGTCTGTGAGTTTTATAGCACGTTCAAATAGATTGGGATAGTTCTTTTTTGAACCTCCACGTCTTGAACCGATACCGTTTTGCTCTTCATGTGTGCATAGTTTACATATTGCAGGATCGATACCTTTTAACATATCTGACCGTACCTTACGTAAGTCTGAATGATTACGATAGTCCTCTGGTATATCTCTACCAGTAAATGCTGTCTTATCATCTTTCATTAGTGTGCCGTAGGTAGGCTCTACATCATCTTGAATCATTTGACAACACATACGTATAGAGCCGTCAGCATTAGTGCTAATGTGATTCCAAGGAATACTACAAAACACTTTATGTCTGATGTCCATTACTTCGTATTGTCTAATAGCTCTACGCTTTTTTAGATCTTCTGGGTCGCCGATTATACGTTTTGCTAAAACTTCTTTTGTTCGGTCACTATTGTCGTCACGAAAGTATATGCTCTCTAAAACATTTTGATCTTCATCATGCTGTGCAACAATCCATAAAACTTCTTCAGGACAGTCTGGATCCTCTACCATAGCTTGTCGTTCTTGCATGGTACGAAAAATAGATGGGTCTAGATTAAATCTATCATCTAACATTTTCTATATTCCATTCTTTAAACATTTTATTAAATTTACTTTCATCAAAGTCTTCAAATACTTTTATAAGTTGTGCGGTTGGATCTGTATATGATATTTCGTAATATCTTTCAAAATGATCTTCCCATATTTTTCTTTGCTTATATTCCTTTTCTATTGTATTTGCATGTTCTTCTACAAATTGTTTTTTTGATTTTTCAATGTTTACATTGTGTAATTTTTTCCAAGTTATGTTTGCCCATTTTTTGTAATCGTTTTCTACTGTTAAAAACAAGCATGTCATATAACGAGGCCATACTCTTTTAACTGTATCGACTGGATGATCTTTGTATAAGTCATTCTTACTTGAATCATTTTCACCATTGTATACATTATCCCATTGTAGTTTTTTATCTTCTTTTATAATTTTACTATAACCAATCTTGCAAGTACAACTCCATCTATTGTTTTCATTTTTAATACGTAGTAATGTATTTAACGTATTTGTACATTCACTGATAGCACTAGCCATGTATTCTCCTCCAGTGCCGGCACTATAAATTAATATATAATCTCTATCTGTTGTGTGTTTTATAACATGATTAATCATTGCTGCTGAAAATATCCAATTTCGTTATTACTATAATCAACTAACTGACTACTATCTGTAATGTCTCTAATAGGCACTAGGCTAATTGCACCAATCTGTCTATTGTTTGCTCCTAGCTCATTTAGTCCCAAGCTAACAATTTTATCTCTAAATTGTTGAGCTCTATCTAATAATCCAGGTGGTGTCATTAATTTTATTTCTAACCAATGATCTTTATTTACATTTTTATGATGTTGAATTATAGTATGACAATTATCAATAAATCTCTGTTCATTGCCTCTGAATTGATCCATAGACCGAAAGTGAGCACTCATGTTAATACTATTACAATATTTAACCAGCTCACTAAAATATTTTGAACTACGAGCACCGTTTGTAGTAACCAATACCCATTGTTTCATATTGTTTAGTTTCTTTAATATTTCTAAGAAATCAGGATGCATAGTAGGCTCACCGCCGCCAAAGTTCCAACGTATCTCTTCTTTGTTAGCCCAGGAATTTATAGCAATATCAATAGTTTCCATAATTTTATCAGTGTTATGATGCTTTTCAGTATTGTTATGAATACTAGGCCAGCAGTAACTACAATCGTAATTACACCTACGTGTAATGTCCCAAAGTATCTGATGAACAATAGGAAAGTTCATTTCTATACCTGCAAGCGAACTTAATTGATTTGTTTCTAATCCTTTTGTTTGTCCATTTAATTCATGCTGTGTAACAAATAGTTTTTCAACTGCATCTTTGTTTTTTGCTTTACTTAATATTACATCAGCACCGCAACCACAACTACTGTATGGACACTTTGTCCATACTTCGGGTGCTTTCCATTGTGTATATATACTGCCAAGTAATCCCCACACTTTGTCTTTATGTGTAGTTTTATAACTCCAGTTCTTAGGAGATTTTAAAAACTTTTTGTATAATGGATTGTTTCGATTTCCTATGTGTGCATTAAGTTTATCTGGTGTATAGAACTCTTCAACAAGTTCACGTATACGTTTCATAAGTTTTGTATTTTGTTCTGAATGTTTCCAATTGGTTTTAGGCATAGGCCAACCGTTATCTGTGTTAGCATTTATCCATGCTATGCGTTCTGGTGAATCGTCTCTACCAATAACTGACCACTGATACTCTAGGAACTCTTCATCTAAATGTTGTTGATTGTTTAGTTTCTTTGTAAAGTCTTCAATACGTTTAGCGTGTACTTTACCATAAAAGTTTGAACTTGCACAGTTAGCTACCCAAACATTTCCATCGTAATCTATATAAAGATTACGAGCGCCAGCTGAACAATGCCAACCTTTCCATTTGTTATAGCCTTTAGCAATAACTTCATCAACACTGTGACGTTTAAATTTACCAGTATTATCGTAAACTCGTAATTGTTTGTTATCTGTAGGTTGAGACATAATCAGTCTTCCTCGATAACTTCATATCTGTGTTCTGGTAAAATCTTTTTACTCATAATATCAAAGTTACAATGACACATACTTTTGTTACACATTATAGGTTTTTTTGGCCAGCGTATATTATCAACTTGTTTCATATTGCCAAATGCTCCACCAACTCGACACCAACCAATCATAATACTACCATCAAAGTCTACAACAATTTGTTCTACACCACTCCAACACAACCAACCTTTCCAGTTGTTTGTTTTATCGTTAATAAATCTATGAGCACTACTATTCTGGCTTAGATTATTTACATCATCATGCATTTCCATACTACCACGATAAAGTTTCCATTGCTTTGTATGCTTTATTTTACTTGCTAGGTTATGCCACTGCCTATCAATATATTCAGTTTGCCAGTCTTCGTAATTGTATAGTGTCTCACCAAAGTCAATAATTAAAGGTTGTAGTGCTAAACTGATATTTGGAATCTCAATTACAGCTTCAGCAACTTCTTGACAGCGAGGCCATATCTCTGGATTATAATGCATCATTACATTGCAGTGTGTTCTACACTGCTGGCTCATAATTTTAACAACTTCAATAAAGTGTTCGTGTTTGCCTTCTTCTGGATGGTAGCTTAAACACACATGATCAAATTTGTCTTTGTTCTTTTCCCACCAGCGTATAGTTCTACTGCCATTGCTAATAAATCCAATGTCATGTCCTATCTCTTTGATATACTCTGCACACTTTATAAAGTCTTTCCACAGTGTGACTTCGCCTCCTGTAAATTCAAAGTAAACTTTTCTAGGAGCATAGTGTTCTACTGTAGCATTAATAAATCGTGTAACAACATCAAAGTCATTCCATCCAAACGATCCATCATTGAGTATACTAGGACAATAGCTACATGTAAAGTTACACATGTTGCCCAAGTTCCAGTTTACCACGACCCAGTCTTTAGCTTCGTCATGATGATGATCTAATCTATTATAAAATCCTTGCTTTCCTAATGACATTACTCTAATGTATCTTCAACTTGATCTTCTCTTATTTGTGCGCCAAGTCTGCTAGGATTAATATACACCTCTTTGAAAAACCTAGAACCTTCTACTCCTAAGTCAGCAATTTCTAAATCTAATTCTTTACGAAGTTCATAACCTAGTTCGTTGCTAGCTTGTAGAACAGAATCATAGTTCCAACGTGTGCCTGTACGTTTACACAATTGGTCATCATTGTTTTGAAACTGTGGAATAATATCGGTCTCAAAGAAATTAGTAAGCCAACGAAAGTCTCTAACATTTCTCCAATCCCATTTTGTTCTTGCAATATTTGTCATGTGACAACCAAGCCTTGCACCATACACAGCCCATATTCCATTATCACAATCATCGCCTACACTCATCCATGTTAGAAGTCTTTTATAGTTTTTATCATGCACACGTTCTTTTAGATAGCGTGGATCAATTATATCACCATCTACTAATCCCATCTTAACACCTTCGCGAAAACCTGCACGCCATGCTTGTAGTGGACTACCGTTGTTCATAACATTGCAATAGATATTATTCATTTGTACATAGTTAATATTCCAGCAAAAATCTACCTGAGCACGTTTATCTCCTGCTGGAGCATTTTCATGTGTTTGCATATTGTATACAACTTCTTTAGGCCAACATTTGATACCACCGTTGCCATATACTAAACCGTTGATTTCATTTTTTCCGGCCCAACTAATAACATCTGTTTCTCTTATACGTTCCATGTCTACTTCAACACCAAAAAATGCAGGATCAACAATGTTGTCTGCATCAACTGTAATAAACCTATCTGTCTCTGCTAAATCTGCAGCAGCTTTGTGCGCAGCATCACTGCCAAATACACCGTGACTTCGTTGTGCCCAAGGACATTTTTCTAATAAGTCATTGTAGTTTTCATCTGCATTTGGCTCGTCGAAGCTAATAAAAACTATATCAAATTCGTTGATACTAGTCATTTTGCTCATGTTTTCTCTCCATTGTATGATACTGATATATTATTATTCTTGTAAAAGAATAATGGGTTATCTGGAATATCAAAACTTAGTTTTATCTTTAAACTGTCAGTTGATAATAATTCATTTACATTTACTTCAAAACCTCCTATAAAGTTATCAATATGTTTGTTACATATTACAAATCTTAATTTACTTTGGTTTTTAAACAAACCAAACTGTGACTCGTTTGCGTTGTGTTGTATTTCTAAAACATTATCATTAACTGTGTGTATATTTATTAATCCATCATCTTGTGTATTTTGATTGAGAAGTTTTGACTGTCCTTTTAGCTCTGGTGTTTCGATAAATTTGTCTACAAAACTAATACCATATTTTTCAAACACAGGAAGAACAAATATACTTAATTGATCTATGTCTGAATAATCTAATATACTTTCTGGTAAATTTAAAATTAGTTTAGAATACTTTACTAGTAGTTTTGCATTTACTTCTATGATACTGATAAGTCTATCTGGATCGTTTTTCTTACATACAAACAAATTTAACAAGCTGTATTCATTTTCTACAACATCACTTATTGTTGCTAAATTATTATTTTTTATAACTCTTGTTTTGTTAAGAGCAACAACTGCTTTCATACTTTGCTTGTAAAAAGTTATAAAAATATCATTCTCTTCTACATGTGTTGACAAAGGAACTTGTTCAAACTTTTTTCTTATTGGCTGAAGTTCTAGTTCTCTACTCTTTCTACCAAACAACCAATCATTTGTTAAAGCATTTTTCTTTACCAAATAGTCTTTGATATTGGCTTTTCCTCTTACAAGTAATTTGAGATCTTCATTATCTGACTGTATGATATGATATCCGTCTTTTACTTTATCTGGTTTACTAGATGATATTCCTGAAACTTTTCCAGTATCTTCTACAAAACGTATCCAGTATTTTTTATTTGTTAATTGTTTCTCTGTAGTTTCTAAAGTCATCTGCTATTTCGTTATTGTAAAAGCTATCTTCGTGATAGTATAAAATATTATTAATACTATAATTTTGTATTTTAAGAGTTGCTATATCTGTACTCCAAACACTCATAACATCAAGCCAGTTTTCTCCATCTGGTAATATACCATCACTCCATGCGATGTCCATATCAATATAACTTAACATATCATTTGATGTAGGAAACACATCGAATCTCATACTGTTGGCTGCTATAGTATGGATCAAGTTACTGTAATACTTTTTGTTAGCATGTTGTTTTTGAAATAAAAATCCTTCTGTAGATCTCCAATCTCTACACAGTGGATCTAGAAATTTAAAGTATTCAAGACTTTCCTCGCTTTTGTCAAAATAAAAACAATTACCGTATGCTTTTTTGTATTTGTATTCTTGTTCGTATTTAGAAAGTTGTTTGTCTACTAATGTATTGTTCCTAAAATCTTTTACAACAGTAGGCAAACAAACACTATGATTGTCTATTAAATATTCCCAAAGATTATCATGTGATTCCATTACAACCGATTTGCAGTCTATAGCGATAGTATATTCATAAGGACTACACCAATACAATTGCCAGTCTTTCTGTCTAATATCTACAACTTCTTCGTGCATAAAAAATTCATATTTGACTATATCATCAAATGCATCAGCTTCGAGATTTCTACTGGTTACCAAACATACTTGTGCATTTTTGTTTTTAATTTTTATACTATTTGCTAAAAGCTCTGCTTGATACAATTCAGGATCTGTATCTGCTTGTATTACATATCCTCTACTCATTAAAAAACTCCACTAACTTTTTATACTGTCTACCCAACGAGCGTTTGTTCATACAATGTATATCCATTATACTATTGTTAACAAGAATATTATTCCAATTTTCTATTTGTTCAGCAGCAATGAATATCCATTTGTTTTTGTCATGCACCTCTATAATATCATCATGCTGTCCTACATTTGTCATTGCAGTAGGTATTGCGTTAATAGTATCGCCATCATGCATTCCATTTAAAATATGAGTAGCAATACTTACACAATAATCTGTGCGGAATAATTTTGGTGGGAAGTTGTATAGGTACTGATAGAATTGATAATTGTCTGCAACATGTGCCCAAGTATCAAAAAATAATTTACTTATATCACTACGATCAAAATAAATTACAGTGCTCCACCACATTTTAATACCTGCAGCATGTAACTGTCTTTCTCTAGGCAATGGCAATTGATTTCTAATATCTATTGCATTATCAAACATGCACACACCATCATACTTAAAAAGATCAAGTAGAAAGTCTGTCTTTACAATGTAGTCAATGTCTAGTAATATAGTTTGTTCAAATGGACTATATTCATATACTTTGTGCTTGTTGCTGTTGTTAAATTGTGCGCTAAATTCAGTCCATGGGCTATCATAGTGTATCCTATGATTTTTTTTCAGTTCGTCATTTGTAATAACAATATAATCAAAACATTTTTCTGCTAGCTCTGGTTGTGATTGCTGTAGCCATGCTTCACTGCCTTCGTCTGTAATTAAACATACAGGAAGGTTTAAATTTTCTTTTACATATAATGCGGCTAATGTTGCAATTTCTACATAATCTATTTGATTGTTATTGTATGCAAAAAAACAAACACCACGTTGCTCTTGTATTTCTGACATTACCAGTCCATTAACGATTTTATGTTTCTTGACTTTTTAATTTTAGCATACTCTACTTCGTATTCTGTTGTAGCACTAAAATATGCATCCATTAGCCTTTCAAGTAATTCTCTAAAACTTTTTATATTGATGGGATTTTCTTTGCTGTCAACTAATACTCCGGCAGTATGATCCATATCTATCATTGCTTTTAAAAAAGATATAGTTTCTTGATTAGCAATAAAAACTCCACCGCCAAAATGAACTAGTTGAAGTTGTTCAAATCTGTTTTTGATATTACGTTTTTGATTGTTGATTGTAGCGGTATAGTTACTAAACTCTAACGCTTTCTGAAGACGTTCGTCCATAGATTACTCCTATAAGATTTATTAATTGTATAATGAAATGTGGAAGTTGTCAATGATTATTAGATTTGATTGTAACCGTATCCTAGTGTTAGTGTAATAGTCTCTCCACCTGTAAACACTGGATTAGTAATTGTAATCTGTTGTCCTGCAACTGAGAAATCACCATCTGGTAAATCAGTGCCATCTACATCTACATTAGTTACAGAAACTGTTGTTAAATCTGCAACAACTGTATATGTTGCTTGTGCAGCTACGCCTGTGATTGTTTCTGTGTATGCTTCTTCAAAAACTACACCTGGATCATTTTCATCCCAACTTACCTGCTCAGGAGATGCTACATCTATTGATGACCAGTTTGTTGT
>Ga0187217_1000323_pt1 | contig 20242 bp, 21 predicted proteins | sample 15SPOviralmetaG_FD_130165 | JGI IMG/M metagenome (GOLD analysis project Ga0187217, IMG submission 130165) | Marine viral communities from the oligotrophic San Pedro Time Series (SPOT) site, San Pedro Channel, CA, USA - 15 SPOT_SRF_2010-09-15... | ecosystem: Environmental > Aquatic > Marine >... | reverse complement strand
GTGAAACACCGGAGGCGTTGCAGGGATTTCACAGCCCAAATATGTTGTTTCTCGTGGATGAGGCTTCAGGTGTTGATGACATCATCTTTGAGGTTGGTGAGGGTGCCATGTCTACAGAGGGTGCTAAAACTGTGATGACAGGAAACCCGACCCGCACATCTGGCTATTTCTACGAAGCCTTCAACAAAATGAAAGATAGCTTCTACACAATGAAGGTGGCATCGCAGGACAGCACCCAAGTTGGGCCGAAGTTCATTGAAGACATGAAAATAAAATATGGGGAGGATAGCAACATCTTCCGTGTGCGTGTCCTTGGTGAGTGGCCTGAGGCAGATGACGATGTGGTCATTCCGCTCCACCTTTTGCAGTCCGCTGCCGAGCGCGACCAAGTGGCGGCAGAAACCACACCCGTTGTCTGGGGGCTTGATGTGGCGCGTTTTGGCACAGATAAATCTGCCCTTTGCAAGAGAAAGGGTAATGTGGTAACTGAGCCTATCAAATCGTGGCGAAACAAAGATTTGATGGAAATGTGTGGGATTATCCTAAATGAATATGAAACAACTACTTGGTCGGATAGGCCAGTCGAAATATTGGTCGATAGCATCGGCTTGGGTGCTGGTGTCGTTGACCGTCTCACCGAGCTGGATTTACCTGTACGCGGTATTAACGTAGCAGAGTCTGCGTCTATGGGGGAGCGTTACGGCCGCTTGCGCGATGAACTTTGGTTCCTCGGCAAAGAATGGTTTGAGATGCGCGACTGCACAATACCCAATCAAGAAGACCTCATTGAAGACCTATCTAAGCCTAGATTTTCATTCCTATCTAATGGTAAGCTGAAGGTAGAAGGAAAAGATGAGATGAAACGGCGCGGGTTGAACAGTCCTGACCTTGCAGATGCCTTTTGCCTTACCTTTGCTTCTCGTGCTAGTATTGCGACAAGCGGTAGCAAGCATCGTTGGAACACAAAATTAAATTATGGGTCGCAAAAATGGATAGTCTAACAACGCTCGACGGAGAGCCAATCGAAGACACAGCATTTGAAATGATAGCGCTCGTGCTTTTTCAACTTGCCGAGCGTGGACAGCAATGGGATGATTTAATCGACACCTGCTTGCTTGCCTCTGCCTTCTGCGCCCAAGAAGCTGAGATGCACCCAGACGACTATATGGTGCGTGTGCGTTCTATCAAGGTCACTGAAGATGGAATTTACGGGGACGCATAGTGGCGAAAAAGACAGAAAATGTTGTCGTTAGAAACACTCGCGTAAAACGCCGCCACAAAAAACGCGGCTTGCATATACGCAAGAAACTTGGCCCCAAACACCACATGAGGATTCGCTAATGGCTAACCCATACGGAAAAACTGTTGGCGGTCTGCTTTCTGACTACGCTGGCGGTATATTCAAAACAAACCCAAACGCCATGACGCTTTTGCCGCTACAAGTTTCCGACAAGGGCGATGTAGGTGTCGCCATGCCCCAGATTGTTCCTGCTATTGCAAACGAGCTATACGATGCCTTTACCCTGCCAGGGGATGTTTACTCTGGCAAGAGGGAGGCAAACGCGGAGGAGGCGTTGCTCTTTACAGGCGCTCTCGCTGGAGGAAGCCTCCTTGCCCCCGTTCCTAAAAATGCCCTTAGAATGTTTGGCGGACCGGCCGCTAAAACTGCAAATAAGACAGCCTTAAAGAAAGCCCAAGAGATGGAGCTTGATGGCTTAAGTGAAAATGAAATTATTGCTCAGACCGGATGGTTTAGGGGCGCTGACAACAAGTGGCGCTTTGAAATTGACGATACTGAAGCCTCCATAGGTCGCTTTCCTACAGAAAAACAACTTAACAACCGTTCTAGCATTAGGCAGACACTAACGCACGACAAACTCTTTGAGGCGTATCCTGAGCTTGCAGACATACCTTTGAGGCCAGGCTACGGAGGCAGCTTTAAGGGGTCATTTAGACCTGGCGCTGACGGAGAGAAAGACAAGATTCTTGTGGGTGTGCTTTCGAACAAGATGACCGCATATCCAGCCCTAACTGCTGGAGCGAGGCAGGAAGCGAAGGAGGGTATGACGAGTACACTTCTCCACGAGCTTCAACACGCGATTCAAAGGCGCGAGAATTTTGCTCGGGGCGGCAACCCTGGTGAGTTTGTGGACGAGGCTGTAAAGGCGACAGATAGCCTTCCTGCTATAAACAAAAGACTATCCGAGGCGGAGAGGGAGATTGAGGCCGCCGAAAAAGATGTCTTGAAAGCTGTGGGCGTAGTTGAAACAGCCCTAGCTAGAGAGAAAGTTAATGGCCTAAAAGAGGTATACCAAAGTATATTAGAACAAAAAGAGGAAGCTGTATCAAAAATGGACCCGCTTGGAAGGTATTTTAACCAAGCGGGGGAAGTGGAGGCAAGAAACGTACAGGCCCGAATAGACATGACCCCTAATGAGCGAGCCTCGATTATCCCCAGGACAACAGAGGATAGGGCGCGTTCCGCGCAAGAAATTAGACTTAACAAAGACGACATAATGTCTGAGTATGATAAAATCAACTATAGAGGCTCCCACCGACCAGTGGGGCCAACTGACGAAAACCCGATTCGCCTGGATGACCTTACCAAAACTGTTGATGGGGACACTGCCGGTTATCCCGATGACTTTTATGGCCCTTCTGGTCCGAGGATTTATGCACCGCGCCGCAGATTCGATGACGACGAATTTGGCATCGCAAACGAGGAAAGCTACGATATTATTAGTAGGGTGAGGGGGAATCCGGATGCCGAGGTTACGATTTACAGGGCGGTGCCTAACGACGACTCAATATCATCCATAAATCAAGGCGATTTTGTGACCCTTAGCCCAAAGTACGCAGAGCTTCACGCCGGTTCCGGGTACGGACCAAGGGGAGACGAGGCAGGTAAGGTTTTGTCTCAAAAGGTAAAGGTTAAAGATGTTTATTTTGCGGGGGACGATGTCAACGAGTTTGGGTATTTCCCTAGCCAATCAAAGTCATCTGAGATTGAGGTTCGCGTTGAGAGGGCAAAAGAGGAGTACTTCTCCAACCCCAACGACGAGGTGTCAAGGAATAGGTACCTTGAATTAAGACGGCAGAGAGACCAGGCCGAAGGTGTCATGTCTGAGTATGATAAAATTGTTCGCGGAGAAATCGACTAATGGCTATTGAATATCGCGGAGAGCGTTTTGCTGGCTACAACAAACCCAAACGCACCCCAAAGCACCCCACAAAGAGCCATGCGGTTCTCGCAAAAGAAGGTGACAAGATTCGCCTTATTCGCTTCGGTCAGCAGGGCGTAAAGGGCGCTGGGAAAAATCCTAAGACAGCTAAAGACAAAGCACGAAAAAAATCGTATTATGCCAGACACAACGCGCAGGGTAAGCCGACAAGTAAGTTGTCAGCAAAATACTGGTCGCATAAAGTTAAGTGGTAGGAGAAAGAAATGCCTGACGTAAACGGAAAAAAATATCCATACACACCTGCTGGGAAAGCAGCGGCGAAAGCAGCAAAGAATTTTACGCCTTGTGCAACTTGCGCCAATCCAATGGTATGCAAGAAAATGGGTCGGTGCGCTAAGGGAATGAAAGCATGAACTGTCCTCACTGCGCCTATCCAATCCACACTAATGTAACGGGTGTCTGCAAAAGCTGTCGCAAACCTTTAGCTGTTAAGGTTGAGGAAAAAGCGAAGCCGAAGAAAGCACCCGCTCTTAAAAAAGAGACAAAGAAAACCAAAGTTAAGAAAGCGCCAGTAAAGCCTACCGTTGTAGAGCTAGGCGATGACGCAACAGACTAAGGCAAAATTATGGCAAAAATGAATGACGTTGAGTTTCAGGGAATTGTTCGTAACGAAATTGAACAAGCGCTAGGCCACTACGATACGGAGTATTCCCAAGACCGTATCGACGCGATGGACTACTATTTAGGAGAGCCTTTTGGCAACGAGCAGCCAGACCGTTCTCAGGTAGTTAGCACTGAGGTTTCAGATACTATTGAGCATATTATGCCCTCTCTAATGCGTATCTTTACGCAGTCAGAGGAGTATGTTCGTTTTTCACCCCATGGGCCAGAGGATGTTGGGCTTGCTGAACAGGCTAGTGATTACTGCAACTGGGTTATTAATAATGATAACCGTGGCTTTGAAATCATGCACAACTGGTTCAAGGATGCGCTCATCCTAAAAACTGGTGTCGTTAAGTTTTACTGGGACGAAAAAACAGATATTGAGACGGAAGAATATGCCGACCTCAATGACGAAGAACTTACGATTATTTTGTCCGACCCAGAAGTTGAGGTTGTTGAGCAAGACGAAAGAATTATTGGCGAAGATATTATCACCCCTGATGGGATGATTATTCCTGCACCAGTATTGTATGACATCAAAGTTAAGCGCACAAAAACCAGCGGCAAGGTTTGCGTTGAGAACGTACCGCCAGAAGAGTTTCTTATCACAAGTCGCGCCAAGTCTCTCGAGGATGCAGACTTTGTAGCGCAGCGCTCATCTATGCCGATGAGCGACCTTATTCAGATGGGCTATAGCCGCGATGAGATTGAGCCGTATGTAGGCGTGTCCGATGTGGAAACATCTGAGGAGCGTACTAGCAGGTTTGAAGACCTAGAGGGCGGCGCCCCTTACGACAGTCTCGACCCGACTATGCGTGAGGTTCTTGTTACTGAGTGCTATATTCGCTCAGACTATGATGGTGACGGTGTTGCTGAGTTCCGCCGTGTTCTCACTCTAGGCAATGGTTATCACGTTCTAGAAAACGAAGAGTGCGACCAAGTTCCGTTTGCTATTCTGTCTCCAATCCTAATGCCGCATCGGGCCATTGGCCGCTCTGTTGCGGAGCTTGTGATGGATGTTCAGCTTATCAAGTCTACACTGATGCGCCAGCTTTTGGACAATATCTACAATACAAACAATGCTCGCGTTGTTGCCATTGAGGGAATGGTAAACCTTGATGACCTTTTGACGAACAGGCCAGGGGGAGTTGTACGCGCTCGTCAAGCTGGTGCCGTTCAGCCTTTACAGGTTCCAGAGGTTTCTTCGTCTGTGTTCCCAGCGCTAAACTATATGGATAGTGTGCGCGAGCAGCGTACTGGCATTAGCAAACAGTCTATGGGACTTGACGCAGATGCGTTGCAGTCAACAACAGCCACCGCTGTAGCTGCTATGCAAGCTGCCTCACAGGGCAAGATTGAAATGATTGCTCGCGTCTTTGCCGAAACAGGTGTCCGTGCGTTGTTCCGGGGCATCTTGCACTTGGTAACTAAATATCAAAACAAAGAAAAAATCATTCGCTTGCGTAATGAGTTTGTTGTTATGGACCCGCGACAGTGGGACAATATGTATGACGTACAAATTAACGTAGGTCTTGGCACGGGTCAGCGTGAGCAACAGCTTGCGACATTGTTCCAGATTGCTGCAAAGCAAGAGGGCATTATGGGAACAATGGGGCCAAACAATCCGATTGTTACGCCTGTACAATATCATAACACCCTTGCCAAAATTGCAGAGCTTTCTGGGTTCAAGGATTCAACTGAGTTCTTCCAAGACCCTCGTAATGCACCGCCAATGCCTCCACCTCAACAGGGGCCAAATCCTGAGATGCAAATGGAGATGGCTAAGGCAGAGCAGGAGCTTGCGCTCAAACGTGAGAAGATGCAGCTTGAAATGCAGTTTGAGAGAGAGAAGATGGCGGCCAACCTTGAGCTACGCCGACAAGAGCTTGAGTTCGAGCGACAGTTACGCATGGAGAAGCTACGCTCAGATATTGAGACATCAGTAAACTTGCCGAGGGTTTAGCATGGTTTTGCCCCCACAAATTACACCAGAGCAGCTTCAAGAGATGCTGAACATTGCCGCTCCGTCATCTGATGTACCCTCTCCACTGGCGGCAAATTTTCAGACCGCTGGTTCAGACATTGGTTACATTCCTGGTCAGCGTCAAACTCCTTACTCTCCAGAAGAGCTTCCAGAGTGGATGGCTAATTTCCAGCAAATTAGTCCAACTTTATTTGCTCCTAGTCAGGGAGTATTCCAAGAGGCTCCTATAGTTCCGTCTATCCAATCGACAATGCCTCAAAACTATGCCGATGAGTATGCTGACTTAGAAAGACTGTTTCAGGAAAGTATCGCAGTAGACCCAACTCAGTTTGGCGATATTTATCGTAGCGGCACCATGTTGCCCAGACAGAGTATTGAAGGAATTTCTGGAAGCCAGTCGGACCCAGTAAGCACCTTGCCAGCCGCTATTTTGCTGGGCGGTATGCTTGCGGACACAGAAGGTAAGTTTGAAGAGTTCTACGACCCAGCAGAAGAGTTTGTGCAACAAAAGGTTCTAGACCCCGTAGAAGAGTTTGTGCAACAGAAAGTGTTAGACCCGGTAGAGGACACCTTCAAGATTGTTGCAGACCCTACGGAAGAGTTCGTACAGCAAAAGATTCTGGACCCAGTAGAAGATACCTTTAAGATTGTCGCAGACCCTGTTGAGGAGTTTGCACAGCAAAAGGTTCTAGACCCAGTAGAGGACACCTTCAAGTTCGTTACAGACCCAGTTGAGGAAACTGTTCAACAGTATTTGCTTGACCCTGTTGAAGAGGTTACACAGCAATATTTGCTTGACCCAATCGAGGATATTGCAAAAATTCCTCTGAGGGCTATTGAAAGCATATTGCCAGAGGTGAAAGATTCAACAGAAGAAAATTTCTTTGAAAAATATGTAGAAGACCCATTTCAAGATTATATTGGTGAGCCGTTTGAAAAGGCTATTATAGAGCCTATTGAACAAAATATAATTGAGCCAATTAAGGAATCTTTTGTAGACCCACTTGCGGACAAATTAACTGACATTGTTGAGTCGGGGGAAAATCTTCTGGGTGGCATAGCTGGCGGAACTGAGTTGTTATTTGACGCAACCGGGGATATTGCAAATATGATTGCAAATCCATCTGCCATAAACTCAGACAAAGCCGTTGAAAGTGTCAATGCTATTGGCAGTGCGCTGGGGTCTGAGGGGGATATTGTTCCGCTGCCGATTGAGGATGCGCTACATGATATGGGTTCCGTTGCTGCTTTGGCGAAGGCGTTGGAAGACCCAACTTCCGCAAATTTAGCGCAAGCCTATGCTGCTGCTGACGACCTGGCGCTTACATACACAGACATGAATAGTCTGCCAGCGGCCAATATGGTCGGGCAGATAGGTACGGCGCTGGCTGGCCTAGAGGCTCTTGACGGTGGAATTGATAGTGTTGGTGAGGCCGCTGCCGTAGCGTCTGCGACTAAGGCTGCTGCGGCAATCGTTGAGCAGGTTGCAACAGATGCTGCAACAAAGGCTGCTGCTTCAAGTGTGGGTGCCGCCGCTGGTGCGGCAAGTTCGTTTTTAGGGCCGATTGCTACAGCAATAGCTATCGAGGACATTCTCGCAGAAGACCTTAGCGTCAAAGACATACTTCAGGGTCTGCCCCTTGGACTTGGAAGAGTATTTGGCGGTGGTGGCTCATCCTTTGGGGAGGCAAATCTAGCTCGGGATGAAAGCGGAAGTTACATTATTGGCAGCGAAAAAAGCAAAAACAAAGCGTTTGAATATATTCTCCCAGAAACCAATGCTGCTGGCTACATTCTAAAAACCCTTGAAGACCAATATAACTATGAGTTCGACCCCGATGCTTGGGAAAAAGTTGACAAGCAGATTACATTCGACACGAAGGGCGGGAAAGATAAGACGCCGTTTGGAACAACGTCTCAAGATATTGTTGTTGATGCGCTTCAAAAAGGAGCGCTCAAGCCAACGGCTGATAGCCCAACAGATATTGACTGGTCTTCTCTCTTTGCTGATGCTCGCCAAAATACTGGTCAATCTGAAGAAGGCACAAAATTATATCATCCAAGCGAAGCCAAAAGGCCAGAAGAATATAGGCCACTAGCCTATCTTCAAAATATACTCCCTAGTGGCGGACTGCTTTACTCATAAAATATTTTATTGATAAAACCATATTGTGTGATATTTTAGCAACAGTAGAGGAGACTGCTAATGGATGAGGGAAAAAGAAGGGAAGAACAAAGCAGGGGTGAACGCGCCAAGGCACTAATGCGCGACCCATTGCTTGTAGAGGCATTTGGAAAGCTAGAAAATAGCTATCTAGATGCGGTAAAGGATTCCTCGTCATCTCAGGATGCACGAGAAACGCTCTTTCAAATGTACCAAGCACTAATGGTGGTGCGCGGCCATTTGACGGAAGTCATCGAGACTGGTGACTTAGCGAAGCTGGAGTTGAACTCCAAGCAATTATATAGAGGAGATAAGAGATGAGTGACGAACCTAGTACCCTGTTAGGAGCTGGAGAATCGCTAAATAAAGGTCAAGCTGTTGACCTACTCTTGAATACCAATGCCCCCGAAGAGGCAAGCGGCGATATTCAGGAGCCTGTAGCTGAGACAGAAGAAGTCGGGCAAGAAGAGATTCTTGAATCGGACGAGCAAGTCGAAGCAACATCTGAAGAGGAATCTGAAGAAGAGGACGCTGTTGAGCTATCCGAATCCGAAGAGGAATTTGATGGTGAAGAGTATGATGTTGACCCCGAAGACGTAGAGTACGTTGACGAGGAGCTTTATACTGTAAAGGTTGATGGTGAGGAAGTGCAAGTAACCTCTGAGGAGCTTGTCAAATCATATCAGCTAGAGCAAGCCGCGCAAAAACGGATGCAAGAAGCCGCAGAGATTCGCAAGACTTCTGAGGCAGAATCCGTAGCTTTAGCGCAGCAACGTGAAAAGTATGGGCGAGCTTTAGAGGCTATTGAAGCCCAGCTTAACTCAGTGCCAGAGCAACCCAAAGAATATTGGGACAAGCTCTATCAGGAAGACCCTCTCGAATGGGCCAAGCAACGGGATGCTTTCCGTGACCGCAAGGAAAATGTGGCAAAGGTACAAGCAGAACGCGCAAGGGTAGAGCGAGAGAACCAAGAGCAAATGGTGCAACAGCATCAAGAATATCTTGTACAGCAACATCAACAGTTGCTTGAGCGTATTCCTGAATGGCGTAATGAAGAGGTTGCCATGAGAGAGAAACAAAATGTTATTTCTTATGCGCAGCGCATCGGTTATAGCGAAGAAGAGTTAGCAAATGCTAGTGACTCTCGCGCAATCGAGGTATTACGCAAAGCACACCTTTACGATGAGCTTATGGCAGGTAAGCCAGCCGCTCGGAAGAAGGTAACAAAGGCACCCAAAGCAGTTAAGTCTGGTACTCCAAAAACCAAGAAGCAAGCAAATGCTAATCGCAATAAACAGGCACTTGAACGCCTAAATAAAACTGGCAGCAAAGATGCTGCTGTAGACTTACTACTAGAAAGAATGAGGTCCTAATATGGCTCAATTTACTACTACCAACGCCGTTGGTGAACGGGAAGACCTGAGTGATGTAATCACTCGCATCGACCCAGATGAAACTCCGATTTTTTCTGCTCTGAAAAAAGAGTCAGGAAACGGTGTATTTGTTGAATGGCAAGTACAAGAACTGGCTGCTGCTTCAGCAACCAACTACCAAAACGAAGGTGCAGACGCTACTTACGACACTCCGACTGCCACCACTCGTTTGGGTAACTACATGCAAATCTCGCAAAAAGATGCACAGGTTTCTGGCACTCTGGATGCTGTTGATAAAGCTGGCCGTGACAAAGAAGTTGCCTATCAGAAAGTTCTGAAAGGTCTTGAGCTTCGTCGTGACATCGAAAAGTACCTGCACTCAGACACCGCTCGCAGCGGTTCTGACCCTCGTAAAGCTGGTACGCTTTCAAGCTGGATTACCAACGTAGACGATGCCTCTGGCACTTCTGCTGCTACTGGTGACGGTTCTGATGTTCCAGATATGGCTGGTACTGACCGCGCCATGACCCTGGCTCAAATCGACAATGCAATGCAAGCTGCTTACACCGATGGTGGTCAACCAAACATGCTGGTTGTTTCTCCTTCTAAAAAAGCTGCTTTCAGTGACTTGAACTCAGGTTCAGTTGCAACGAACCAAATCAACTACACTGCTCCACGTGAAGCAGCCATCGTTGGTTCAGTTTCATTGTACCTGTCTGACTTTGGTCAACTGGACGTTGTAATCGACCGCTTTGCTTCGGACGACCGTGTGTACCTGCTGGATAGCGATTACGCTTCTGTCTGCACACTGCCAAACCGTAACTTCACCGTCCAAGAGATGGCGAAAACGGGTGACTCTGAGAAGTTCCAAATCATTACTGAATGGACACTCAAAGTTTCAGCTCCAAAAGCTCACGCAGCCGTTTACGACCTGTCGTAAGTTGCTAGGGGGTAGCTTCGGCTACCCCCACTAACTTTAGGGAAGATTATGAGTAAGAAGCTATTAACAAGGGACGCCGCTACAGGGAAAGAAACGTGGGCGCATTTTGACCACGAAGGGAAAATTATTTTTGAAAGCAACCAAAATGTTGATGCACTGATTGCTAACAATAGAAATGAGCGAAATGAATATCGTTCTGGCAGCTTGCAAGGAAACACACAGAGACACCAACAGAAGGTTGCGGAAATACCCACAGCATTGTATCATCAGTTAATTCAAGAGTTGGGTCAGCCGAAAGACAATCCTAAAGGTTGGAAAAAGTGGCTCAATGATTATGACAATCGGTTTTTTAGAACCAGTGGCGGTAGAGTGTAATGGCAATCGGAAATTATTCAGAACTAAAAACAGCGATTGCTAATTTTTTAGCTCGTGACGACTTAACTGACCGTATCCCTGAGTTTATTTCTTTGGCTGAGGCTCGAATGGGCCGCGAGCTTGGAACACGCTCTCAGACAAAACGAGCTAATGCCACCCTGACTGCTGGGGATGCTTTCGTCTCTCTTCCAACAGATTTACGCTCTATACGCTCTATTAAGCTGAACACCACACCTGCTGAAGTTCTTGAGTTTTACACGCCTATGGCTCTTGATAGTTACTATACATCTAGCGCAACTGGTAAGCCTCGTGCATATACAATATTTGGGACTGAGGTTAAGTTTGCCCCAACCCCCGACAGTGCATATACGGTAGAGCTTATTTATGGCGAGGGCATGGATGAGCTTTCTGACAGCAATAGTAGCAATACAATTTTAACTCGCCACCCTGACGCATATCTGTATGGCTCTTTGGGGGCGGCTGGTGTATATTTGATGGACGATGCAAAGACTGGTTTGTATGAGCAGTTGTTTACACGAGCAATTACAGAAATTAAAAGAGAAGAAGCTGAAAGTCAGTTTGCTGGTTCTGCTCTTCAAATGAAATCTGACTACGGAGAATAGACATGAGCGCAATGAGCGATTATCTTGAGAACAAGTTTCTTGACCACTTTTTAGGCACAGCAAGCACTTCTGCTCCTGCCGCTGTTTACATTGGACTACACACATCTGACCCCACTGACGCTGGCCTCACTGGTGGAGAAATCAGCGGAAATGGCTATGCTCGCCAGGCCATGGCTTTTGGCGCGTCTTCATCTGGCACCGCATCTAACAGTAGCGCCGTTGAGTTTCCTGCTGCATCTGGTGGTGATTGGGGAACAATTACTCATATCGGTATTTATGATGCCTCCTCGTCGGGCAACCTGCTTTTCCATGCAGCGCTGACAACATCAAAAACAATCAGCGATGGTGACATCTTTAAGGTAGCAGCTTCAGGCGTTGATATTACGGCAGCTTAACTATGGCTGACATTGTAGGGCCAACACTTGAGCAGCTAGACAACTGGGGAACTTTAGATAGTTTACCATATTCCCTAGACAGTTCTATATGGCTCACCGCTGCTTTGCGTGAGGGGGAGTCGTCCCCTGCTACATCATCATCTGTATCTGCTGCTGGCTTCATTATTAAAATTGCTGGTGCTGCTGCCTCAACCTCAGTTGCAGCGACATCTAGCGGTATTCGTCTTGTCACTGGCGCAAGCAGCTTAAGCGTTTTATCGTCCGCTTCTGCCTCTGGTGGAATAGTGGTGTTGGGTGCAAGCTCGCTTTCTACGCTTGCATCTATTGTCGCCCGTGGCGGAACTCTTGTTTTTGGTTCTGCTGACCTTGGGGTGTTCGCAATTATTCCAGATGCAAAAGGTAATTTTGAAACTTTTGCGGATAACATTTCTATGGCGCCTGTCGCCACGGGTGTTGTTGAGGCTGAGAGGCTTGGGGAATTGTGGGGTGTTATTCCAGACGAAGGTGAGGTATGGTCTGAGGTAGCAGATGAAGGTGAAACTTGGACAATAGTGTCCGATGAAAATGAAGGTTGGAATTGGCAATGATTAGATTTGGGGACTTCTTACCCGACCAATCGGACTTTGGAAACTCTGGTGTTACAGTAGCAAATAACGTAATTCCTGCGGCTACGGGTTACGAGAGTATGCAAGATATTTCTCCCATTAGTGGCGCGGCTGACGAAGTAATTGTTGGTATGTTTGCTGCTGCTGATGACAATGGAAATGTGGGGCTGTACGCCGCTGACCGCACAAAGATTTATCAGTTCAATGGGAGCGATGGTTCCCTTGACAACATCAGCAAGTCTGGCAACTACAGCACTGACGCAAACGACCGTCCTCGCTTTGTGCAGTTTGGTGAGGCTGTAATTAGTACAAATTTTGCCGACCCCATTCAAACCATTACGGCCGCTGCATCTGGTTTATTTTCTGACCTTTCCGCTGACGCACCCAAGGCCAAATACATTGCTGTGGTGCGCGACTTTGTGATGACTGGTTTCACAAATGACACGACAGATGGTAACAAGCCATATCGGGTTCGTTGGTCAGCTCTGGGCGATTATACGAGTTGGGCTGTTTCCGCTACAACGCAAGCCGACTTTCAGGACATTCAAGATATGGGTGATGTTACTGGACTTGTGGGCGGTGAGTATGCAACAATTCTTATGGAAAAAGGTATTGTGCGTGGCAGTTATGTCGGTGCGCCTCTGATATTCCAGTTTGACAAAGTAGAAACAGTGCGTGGCTGTAAGGTTTCTGGCAGCGTTTGTAATGTTGGTCACAGTGTCTTTTATCTGGCTGATGATGGTTTTTATATGTTTGATGGCGAGCGCTCTCAGGCTATAGGAGCAGAAAAAGTAAACCGTTTCTTTTTAGAGGATTGGAACGGTGCATACGCCAAGAATATGACTGCTTCTGCTGACCCTCTGCGCCAGATTATTGTTTGGTCTTATGCAAGCACGGCGTCTACAAATGGCTCACCTGACAAACTTATTATATACAATTATGCCCTTGATAAGTGGAGTACTTCATCTGTTGCTGTGGATATGGTTGCACCTATTTATACCGCTGGTTACACTCTCGAAGGTCTTGATTCTGCTTTTGGCAATCTTGACATATTACCTGCTTCTCTCGACGGTGCTGTCTATCGTGGCGGTGAGTTTTTATTTGCCGCTTCTAAAGACAAAAAAATCCAAACCTTCACGGGAGACACGTTAGGCGCGACTATAGAAACCTCTGAGTTTGAAGTTCGCACGGGGTCTAGCTCTTTAGTCAATAACATTATCCCTTATGTAACCCTGCGTGAAAGTGCTAGTGCAACAGTCACCGCTCAGGTGGCGTCTAGAAGCCGCCAAGTTGACACCTTTACCTTCGGTAGTGTTTCTAGCTTAAACAGCGACAATCTCTGTCCAGTGCGCTCCAGTGGACGCTACCATCGCGTTAGGTTAAATCTAAGTGGGGAATGGAAGAAGGTTCAGGGTATTGATGTTGACGCAAATACAATGGGTCGTAGATAATGGCTAATCAATATCGCAGATTGCCGAATATGGGTGGTACGCCTCGTGAGGTCGCAGAGGTGGTCAACAACCTTGTGGAAGGAAAGATAAATTCAACTGGTGCATTTCAGTTGTCCGCAAGCTCTACAACAACAACCGTAACAGACCTGCGTGTAAACCCTAACAGCGTAATTCTTTGGACGCCTAAGTCCTCTAATGCCGCTCAGGAGCTGTCTCATCTTTATCTTAGCAGCGTAGGCAAGCAAACCTTTACACTTACACACCGCAGCAACTCAAATACAGATGACATTCTTTTTCATTACGCTGTTCTAGGATAGCATTTACAATCGGTACATAACCGTATAAATTAAAGCCAGAGGTATAAAAATGGCAGACGGAACTACAGAAACAATAACACAGTCGGGCGCTGATGCTTTTACCAAGCCCTTCTTGCAGTATGGCATGTCAGAAGCATTGCGCCAGTATCAAGCTGGTGCGCCGCAGTTTTATCAAGGACAGACATACGCTGGATTCACACCCCAGACAGAACAAGCCCTTCGGATGCAGGAGCAACGCGCCTTAGCTGGTAGCCCATTGGTTCAGCAGGGTCAGGCAACGCTTGGCTCATTTCTTGGTAGCACAGGGGCGCAGGGACAGTATGTGCCTCCTGCACAGTCTGGTTTGCTTACTGGCGCCATTCAACGCGCCCTCGACCCTGTACAGGCTCGCGTACAAAGCCAACTGGCTCAACGTGGTCGCTTGGGTTCTGGTGCTGCTGCTGACGTTATGACTCGCGCTCTTGGTGACGTTGCCGCCAATGTAGCTTATCGTGACTTTGACACTCAGCGCCGCCTTGGTCTTCAAGCTGCTCAGTTGGCTCCATCAATGGCCGCTGCTGACTATTCAGACATCTCTCGTTTGCAACAGGTTGGTGCTGCCCGTGAAGCTCAGGCTGAACGCGGTATTCAAGAGGCGATGCAGCGTTATCAGTATGAGCAGAACGCGCCTATGACACAGTTGGCTCAGTATCAAAACCTTATTGCTGGGTTCCCTCAGGGAACTACATCAACGCAAATTACACCATACTTTGAGCCTAGCACTGGTCAGAAGTTCTTAGGTGGCGCAGCAGCTCTTGCGGGTGTTTTGGGCGATAAAGCAAGTTTCGGAGAGAAAGCAACGGCTGGTCTAGCTGGTGGCTTGTTAGGATTATTCTAATGAATTATTTAGGCAATTTATTACAGACTCGTCGTCTTCCATCTACGCAAAGCGGATTGTTACAAGGCAATACGTTTAGGGGCCAGCCTATGGGTGTGTCTCCTATTCGTGGAATGGCTGCTCAACAGGCGGCATTGCCACTGACATCTGGCTCAATGTATCAAGGGCCGTTTTCTGAGCTAGAAGACCAAGCCGTGGCGCAAGGTCAGCGTGTTTCATCTGGACTGGGTGGCGTAGCAAGAGGTATTGGTGGCGCGTTTACTGGAGAGGGTTCATCTGCTCGCCTGTCTGCTTTGGGCGCTTCTTTGTTGCAAGGCCCAAGCCGAACACCTATCTCTCTTGGCTCTAGCTTGGCTCAGGGCTTGTTGGCTGGCAACATTGCTGCACAGCAGGAGGCGGACCGTAGGTTTAATCGCAGTCTTCTTGAGCAAAAGGCTCAAGCTGAAGCAGATAAGCTAAAATTAGAACAAGATAAAGCAAGAATGGAAAGCGCCTCTTTCGGCGGCCTTGGGAAAAGTGCTATGGAGGCCGAGCAGAAACTTAGAAAAGAGTATGACGCGAGGTCAAAGGACTACAGGGAAGCAAGGACTGGGTACTCCAGGGTTATCTCGGCTGGCACGGCGAAAGCTCCAACTGGGGCGGATGACATTGCGTTGATTTTTGGATTTATGAAAACTGTTGACCCTGGTTCCGTTGTCCGAGAGAGTGAGTTTAGTCTTGCTCAGGATACTGGAGCGGCGCCTGAAAAGGCCAAGGCATTTATTAATCGTGTCGCCCGTGGCGAGAGGCTCACTCCGATGATGCGGCGATATTTTGTTGAGGCTGCGGGTCGTCAATTTGCTGGCATACAAGGACCGCAGAGAGACCTTGAAGAACGGTATAAACAAATTGCAGAAAGCTATAACCTAAACTCCTCTCGCGTTGTTCAGCCGCTTTCAGCCACCTTTAAGGGGGTGCAGGAAGTGCCAGTTGGTTCAGCCTCAGAACCACATAAGGTTTCGAGTCAAAGTGAAGGGGAATCTTTACCAAAAGGCAGCATTTTTTTAGTTGAAGGTGAGCAGCGCGCTCAGGTGGTTGAGTAAATATGGCATCCAGGTATTTAACAGATGATGAACTTGACGTTCTAACCCCAGAAAACACTCCGACACAGAACATACGGTTCGCTCTTCAGGGTGGGCTTCTTGGTGGCGCAGAGGAGGCGGAAGCGTTTTTGATGAACCCCCTATCTGCCACGGGTCTACTCGGCACAAGTCCAAAGGCTTATGAGGAATACCTCGCTGATGTACGTCAAAAACTAGCCGCCGCTCGCGAGGTGTATCCGGTTCAGTCCACTGCGGCTGAGATTGCCGGTGGTGTTGCTTCGTCTGTCCCCCTCATGATGTCTGGTGCGGGTGGCCCTGCCGCCGCAGCCAATGTCGGCCGCATTGCTGCATTGACTGGTAGATTGGGAAAGCCAGCCGTTGGCGGCGCCGCCATGGGTGGTGCGTATGAGTTTGGCACCGGAGAGGGTGGTTTCCAGGAGCGCCTTCGTGGGGTTCCCGAGGCGGCGTTGACCGGCGCTGTGCTGGCCCCTGTGCTTGGGGAGACTGTCGGCCTCGTCGGAAGAGGCGCGGTCGGCCTTGTAGACCTTGCTAAAAGAAAATTTGGTGGACGCGCCGCAACAGCCGTGGACCAGGAGTTCCAAAAAATTGCTCAGGAAGCTGGGATTGATGTTGATGAGGCTATCGAGCGCGTTGCCAATGGTGAAATTATTGCTGACTTGAGCGCAACAGCACGAGCCACGTTGCGTTCGTATAAGGCCCAAATCAGCGACCAGATGGAAAAGAGAATTAGGGAGCGTCCGGCAGAGCTTCGGGGAAGGGCTATGGGGGCGGTACAGCGAACCCTCTCACCAGACGCTGATGAAAACGTAATTTTGCAATTCAAAAAAGGCGTCGAGGCAAATAAGAGTGAAGCCAGCGATGCCTACGACGAAATTTATGAGGCCGCCGGAAAGCTCAACCCTAGAATTATGGACGATGTCCAGGAATCTATTTCTTTTGCCCCAGAAGCAGCCAAGGAAATCAACACCATTATACGTCTCCAGGAGGGGGGCAAGGTGTCTCCCTTGGTCGAAATTGTTGACGGTGTTGCCGTGTTGACAAGAATACCGAGCCTTAAAGAGCTGGAGGCTGTTCGCCAAGGCTTCTCTCAGCTTGCCCAGGACTCCAAGGGCGCAATTCGTACCGAGTACAATAAAATACAAAACAGAATTAGGGCTATGGTAGATGATGCATCTCCTGAGCTGAAGGCCACTAGAGCAAAATGGGCTTCTATTGAGCAAGGGGCGGAGGCATTTGAACAGGGCCGGAAGGTGTTTGGTAAATCAGCAGATGATATTGAGATGGCGTTTGAGGAAGTTTCAAATATGAGCGACAGTGCTTTGGCAGCCTTCCGCTCCGGTGTCATGGACGCCATACGCCGCAAGATGGGGACCGGCAGAGCGACATCTCTTCCACGCCTTCTTACCGATATGGATAAAAAGGAAGCCCAGATATTCCAAACCATTTTCCCTGGCGACACATATCAAGAAACCTTCCGTGCCTTAGACCGAGCTGCTCGCTCTCAAGAGACCAGAAATCAAGTTTTGGGCGGGTCTCAAACAGCCGAGACCCTTATCAGAGAGGCTCGCCAGGGTAAGGGCACAACACTGGCGAATGTAACAGATGTTGCGGGAATGAAGCTCGGCAGCCCGATTGCGGCTGCTCGCCTTCTTAATAGAGCGCTCGGCGCATTAGACGAAACCTTGAGTGACGCGCAAAAGCGACAGGTTGCACAGCTTCTCATGGAAGAGAACCCCGATGTCGTAGCCAGGGCTTTGAAGGATAGTTCCGGCTTTAATGAACTCACTAAATTGGCCGAAGCTCTATCCAAAAGAATACGAGCTGCCGGACAAGTTGGCGCGGCACAGGTTGGCTCTGGAGCGACAGAAGACTTTACAGGATTGTTAGGAAATTAAACAATGGCAAAGAACAGTATTACGGATTACAGCAAAACAGCCGCGTCAAACACGGACATTCAGTCTGTTGACATTGACGAGAACTGTCTTCCTAGCGGTATTAACAACGCTATCCGCGAGCTTATGGCTGACTTGGCTGAGGTAAACGATGGGACGGTATCCCTAACCAGTCCTTCTTTCTCTTCTGTTAATGTTGACGGTGGTACAATCGACGGAGCCGTAATCGGCGGCACAACGGCGGCGGCTGGCTCGTTTACATCAGGTTCATTTACCGGGAATGTATCTCTTGGTGACAATAATAAGGTTATTCTGGGCGCGGGTTCAGACCTCAATCTGTATCACGATGGCTCTGACAGCATAATCGAGGATACTGGCACGGGCGACCTTATTATTAAGGCTTCTACGCGCATTTGGATGAAGGGTATTAACGACGAAACTCTCATCAGGTCTACAGAAAACTCTCAGATTTCGTTGTACCACAATGGTGCTGAAAAACTGTCTACCCTGAGCAATGGCATTTATATCTATGGCTCGATTACGGCTGGAAGCGCCTCCATCACTGGAGAGCTTACCGCTGACAGTTACAATGAAACGTATGATGCGCTTTCAGGTACCACTCCGACTGTTAATTGCCATGATGGTAATTTGTTCAGCTTGACGACTTCTGGAAACACCACATTCACGTTCAGCAACCCACCAGCTTCGGGTACAGGCTTTGGCTTCACGCTGAAGTTGGTCGCTGGCGGAACACACACAATCACATACCCAGCCTCTGTTGATTGGGCTGGCGGCACAGCCCCCGATGCACCCGCCTCTGGGGAGACTGATGTGCTTGCGTTCATTACGCACGATGGCGGCACAACTTGGTATGGCTTCCGTGCTGGGGACGCAATGGCATGAGCATAGCCAGAAAAATTCAGATGGCTACTGCTGGCTCTGCTGTAGCAGGATTTAGTCCTGCAAGCATAAGCGACCTAAAGCTGTGGCTTGACGCCACTGATACATCTACCCTGTATCAGGACTCGTCAAAGACCACTGCTGTTTCATCTGACAACGACCCAGTAGGCTGCTGGGAGGACAAGTCTGGCAATGGATTTGACCACGACCAGGGAACGTCAATCAACAGACCAACATTCGACACAACAACAATGGGTTTAAACAGCCTAAATCTCGATAACTCTGTTGACAGTGGCAAGGGCCAGTTTCTTGAGAACTCTACTTGCACGGATACAATTACTATGTTCATAGTTCTGAACTATGGAACCAATTCAAATGCCGGGTCATCTTTTGGCATCGGTGCGTCATACAACGGATACTTTACATTCGCGGCTGGCTCATCACTGAACTATGTGTCAACATCTCCGACTGGCTACAGAACCGTTGGCGATAGCTACACCCGTATCGCGGCAGGGAATGACGCGATTATTACTGGTGATTTGGTAAACTTTCTCCGTGAAAACGGAACTCAATATGCCATGAACAACCCCTATAATTACTCCAGTCACTCTGGTAATGTCGGTTCGTATGTTGGACGCCGAGGCTTAACGCCCAATAATCACACGCCCTTCAACGGGAATATCGGAGAGATTATTGCCTACGAAAGAAGGTTGTCGTCAACTGAAATTGATGAGGTTGAAACCTATTTATCTGAAAAATGGAGCATTACAATATGATGTATGTAAAGACTATAGATGGTGCTGTTAGTAAGTTCCCCTACTCAACGTGGGAGCTTCGCCAAGAAAACCCTAATACTTCTTTTCCTAAGTCTCTAACAAGTGAAATTTTAGAGAGTTATGGTGTCTATGCTGTAACTGAAAACAAGCCAGACTTCGACCACCTTGTCCAGACATTGACTGCTGGCACCCCTGCGCCTCGTGATGGCGCGTGGCAGGTTGACTATGTGGCGGTAAATCTTTCAGAGGAAGACGCCAAAAATGCCGTAAGGTCTGAGCGCGACAATTTGCTGTCGGAAACAGATTGGATGGCTTTGTCAGATGTAGTTATGTCAAGCGAAATGACAGCCTATCGGCAGTCTCTGCGTGATATACCACAGCAACAAGGATTTCCGTTCGCTGTGTCTTGGCCGACAAAACCATAGAAAAAAAATAAAAACCTGATACATTAGGTTATCGGGGTCACTAGGAACCAGAAGAGATGAACGAAGAAATGAAACAAACAATAGATTTAGGAGCTGGTGGCGTGACCATGGGGGCTTATATGAGTTGGATTCCAGAGGTCACTGCGGTTGCTTCGCTTGCGTGGGTCATTCTGAGAATATATGAAACAGAAACCGTT
>Ga0187217_1000322_pt1 | contig 20253 bp, 12 predicted proteins | sample 15SPOviralmetaG_FD_130165 | JGI IMG/M metagenome (GOLD analysis project Ga0187217, IMG submission 130165) | Marine viral communities from the oligotrophic San Pedro Time Series (SPOT) site, San Pedro Channel, CA, USA - 15 SPOT_SRF_2010-09-15... | ecosystem: Environmental > Aquatic > Marine >... | reverse complement strand
GGGTGCTTTGACGTCCTTGGTTGAGACCACGGTACTGGGCGTAGAGGCACAAAGCTCTGACTTTTTAAATGGACAGCAAGAGCTTGGGGAAGACAGCGAGCAGTTGGCAGGGCTATACATGCAAATCAAGGCGACCAACTTTTCTGCTCAGGTTTCTAGCGACTCTATAATTGACTATGGACTAAGGGCAAGAGCATCTGACTCAAATGATAATGGGGATAATGTATGGGCCTTATCATACCCATGCTATATATACGACACTGTTGGCGGTACAACAAGTAACTATGACCTGCCTGCAGGCTCAGTCATAGACATGAAGTTTAAGTTTTTTAGACCTGAGGGTGGTGGTGGCCCAGTAAGAGAATGGGAACTAGACAGGAGCTTTGTAGTGTCAGAGGACTACAGTGACTTCCACGAATTTTGGACTGCCTCTAACATAGACACTACCGCAACATACTCTTCAGGGGCTGACCCTGTCGGTATTTACAATACTAACTTTGTTAACAACCCATCAGGTAGTGGTTTAGATCCAAATGCTACATCTCCAACAAACGCAGATGGGGCATATAAACGTGCTGATAATACTGCGGGGAATGGTCGCTTTAAGATGTACTTTCAGTTCATACAGCAAGATCCAGGTAACGTAACAAGTCCTTTATGGCTTGGTGTTAGGTGTGGGGGTGTGGGGATCAATGGGTTTTTTAAAAGAGATCAAGACATGACTGTGTCTGCTGAGATAGTAGTCCAAAGGGCAAACACGGTAATGGTCTTTGAAACAGAACCAGCCGATGCAAACGATGAGATTTACTTTGATGCGTCAGAGGCACTGCCCCTAGTTAGGGACGTGGCTACTGGAAATATGCTACACAAGTCAACGGGGAACGTGGACTCTGGTGACCAAGACCAGACCACTACACAGGACGCAATCGTTACTCTAGACTTCATGGACTGCTATACCTTTGGTAATGGCGTGGAGAGCTATAAATACCTAGACAGGATAGATGGAAGGTCTGTTGTCATGGGGCAGAGGGGACTGGCAGTAGCGGAGCAGGACTACAAAAAGACAGACAGGTTTGCTGACCTTACATACAGCGGTGTGTACAGCAGCAGCTCTGGCATAAATAACCTTAACGAGTTCAACCTAGGTCTGGCAAACTTCAAGACACTGGAGACATCGTTTGGCCCTATACAGCTACTGTTTGCAAGGGAGACAGACATACTCACGCTACAGGAGGATAGGATTAGTTACGTACTTGCGGACAAGAACCTTATCAGCGACTCAGTGGGTGGCGGGTCTATCGTGTCAGTGCCGCAGATACTAGGCACACAGATAGCTCGTGTAGAGGAGTATGGTATTAGTTACAACCCAGAGAGCTTTGCTAACCACGGGCCTTACTTTTACTTTACCGACACCAAGAGGGGTGCTGTGATAGAACTTATGGGTAACTCTAGTAACGATAGGCTTAGGGTTATATCAAACCTAGGAATGCGTTCTTGGTTTAGAGACCAGTGGAATTTTCAGTTGAACACTCAGAAGATTGGTGGCTTCGATCCATACATGGACGAGTATGTCCTTGGAACAAACTTAAACCCTGTGCCTGTACCTGAGCCTGTGCTACAGTGTGGCGCACAGCTATCGTTCAAGGGACTAAGTGAGCCTGTTACGCACACATATAACTTTGGAAGTATAATTGGAAACAGTGTAGTAGACTACGAGATATACTCAGGCGGGATTACTATAGACGTGCTATGGAACGGGAATACATACTCATCGGGTGTGGTTACTGTGTCAGGAAGTTTTACGTGGAACAAGTCATCACTTACACCTACCAATGCGCAGGTCACTATAACGCCTGTTGATACAGCTGCATTTAGTGTTACACCACAGTGTATAGAGAGGATACCTATTACGGTAGTGAAGTGTATGATCAATTCAAGCACTAGCGCAGGCGAGACGATACACGTTGAGTATAGCTGGAGCGACACAAACTCTAATAGCCCAGTAGACAGCGACATGGCTACACTGGGTACGAGCAACAATACGTTTAGCTTCTACAATGTACAGTCTGGTATAAGGTCACAGGGAGTGTTCCCGTATAGTGGAGTTGATTTCACTATCAGGACAAACAAGGTAAACTTTGATGACTATGACTGGGGGTATCCAGAAGATAACTTTAGATACCTGTCTTCTAACACACTGTATGCCAACACCCCTACGGATGTGGATGCGTTGTTAGCGGCTTCTACTACCATACCAAACGTAGACGTGACAAGCCCGTCCCCTAACATAAACTTAGCAACGGTGACTGGACTAAGCCTTCCAGTAGGAAACCAGTACCTGTATGTAATATACGACCTTAGGGATATTAGCGCACAGCAGCTGTGCTACGATTCAACTTCTGCGATTGCAGCTTGTTGTACGTGTACATGGAGCTGTGTTTCTTTCTTAGCGAGTACATCATCGGTAGAGGACTCAGTGTGTAACACGTTTATAAACTCAACGTACTACCACAACAACGGTTCTGGTTCTTTACCAGTGGTAGGAAGTATTGTGTACACAAGTTCAAACTGTGAGGACACAACAACTGGTCTGGTAAATGTATTAGATACAGGGTTCTATAAGATATCTGCAACAACGTACATGGAGATAGGATTAAATGGCCTGGTGCTACAAATAAAAAATTGTTAAAAAAATAATATGGGACAGTTAGGAACATACTACTTTAATGGAAACTCTTTTGCTCAGGCTACATCCGTGTTTACGGATTCTGATCTTACTACCCTTGCGCCCGATGGCTACTACTCAAACGCAGGCATAGTAAGGCAGCAATTGCTTGGCATACTGCTATCCGCAGAGACATGCAGTACCTGCTGTATCCCATGCAACGCTATAGTATTAGTAGCCGAGAGTACAAGTGGAGTGTACTCATCATGCTTAGAGCTAGGTGGTGGAACGGGTGCTGTAATTTTTAGGATTCAAGTTATATTTGGAGAGACTGCTGTCTACCCAGTGGGTACAATAATAACACACGATGGAAGTAACTATAACAGGTTCACTATTAAGAACAACCACAACGGTATTCAGTTTAAAGATGAAAATGGAACTCAAGTAGATTATGCAGGCATAAACAATAACCCTACCGATCCTACGTATTTGGGAGTTTTTGCAGGAAACACAACTTTTGTTGACACTTACGATCAAACCCCAACAGACCCATGCGGGCCATTAGACCAGCTCGAAGATTTCACATATGAATCTGTGACAGGGTCTTTTGTTGAGCAGGGGACGTACCAGACGGTTGTGGTTAATAACAACCAAGTAGGTTTTTTAGATCAGACCTCAGGGAGTAATGTTACTAAGCCTTTTACCTTAGTTTTCCCAAAAACAAACGCTGCGTCTACATTTGCTGACATGCTTAACTATTCACCACTGTGTGGCACTTCTATGACATTTGAGGTTGAGTGTCCCGCACAACTGCCGTTCTTTGATGCAGAAGAAGGTACTGTAAACATTCCTTTCTGTACAGACCAACCAACTTTTAATACGTATTACTTCGCAAGAAATTCAGACAGTTATAACTTTGCGACACAGCAGTTTAATGTGGACACGAACACCACGCCTGACGTGGGTAACTTTGTATTCACAACATCAGATGGCTCTGTGTACCTTAACGATACATCAAATCCTTTATATTACTATATAGACATACCATCATCTCCAGGCGTAGGGGAATATATTAGAGTAAGAAACGGTGTGGTTATAGAGAAAGGCCCATGCCAACCTCAAACACCTTAAAAAATAATACATATGCCAGTACCGTCATCAAGTAATCCATTCACACTGACCTATAGCGAGGGGGCTGAGGGTTGGCCGTCTTTCTATACATACTTCCCTGAGTACATAAAGGGGATGAATGGATACCTATATACCTTCCAGAACGGAAACATGTATAGGCACAATACCAATAGCATACGTAACAACTACTATGGCGTACAGGGTACGTCAAGTGTTACGAGCGTGTTTAACCCACAGCCATCGGTAACTATAAAGCTGTTTAAGACACTTTCGTTTGAGAGTAATGCGTCTTGGGACTGTACGTCTCTGCTTACTGACCTAAGCCAGGGTAATGTACCTGAGCTAAACTTCGAGCAGAAGGAGGGTGAATGGTTTGCGTACATAAGACACAACACGGGGGTAACAAACTTCTCCCTAAGGTACTCAAATGGCTTGGGCAACATAGTATCTGTTACTGGGATAGGTTGTCAATCTTATTTAATTACTAATAATACTGGTAGTACTGGGTTTTATGAAATAACTGATTGTGATGGTAATGTACTACAAGGTACTTTAAATAGTGGCACTAGTACAACTTTCTGTTCACAGGTAGTACCAACGGTATCAAGTGGATTAACAATAAGTGCGGGAAGTACTACATGTCCAACCGATACGGTGCTGTGTACGTTCAACAACAACATAGGAAACATCATAACAAACGGGGCAACTGCTTACACACTAGCACCAAACTCTTCGCCATCCCTTGCAGGACAGGTGATAGAAGTGGTTAAGTCTGGAGACAGCGGTACGGTTACTTTGGATACTACGATAGCAGGGGCTACAGCCCCAGTCGCAGGCCAGTTCCTACTGTTTGTTAACAACACTATAGCGGAGAGCTATGGCATGAGGGGATACTACATGGAGTTCACGTTAGTTAATGACGACACCACGCCAGTAGAGCTATTTGCAGTGGGAAGTAGTGTGATGAAAAGTTTTCCATAGAAATTTATTATCTTTGCATTAAATGGAATGATTAAAATATTATAGCATGGCAATAGGAACATTAATAGCAGCTGGAGGTAGTTTAATAGGTGCGGGACTGTCTTACAGACAAGCGGCAAATCAATCAAGAATAGAAAATAAGGCAATGAAGGCATCTGAGAAGCTTATAGCGGATGCTAGAAAGAAGGCAGAGAAGGACTACTACGAGGGACTGAACGTACCCCTAGACGCATACGGGGAGCAGTTTGCTCAAAACATGGCAAACCAGCAGCAGACTATACAGGCACTGCAGGAGGGTGACACAAGGAATCTTATCGGTGGTGTGCAGGGTCTAACTGCAGCAGCGGCAGCGGCTAACGAGCAGACACGTATTGGTCTGGGTCAGGAGCTTTATGCCAACAGGAAGATAAAGGCAGACTCCAAGGAGAATAAAAAACAACAATTAATAGATATAGATGCAGGACAAGCGGCAGACCAATCACAGATTGCTAGGGACGCTGCACAGGCGGGTACGTCTGCAACGCAGAGTGCTATATCTGGACTTGTATCAGCTGGTTTAACTATAGGAGAGGGAATGGATTTGTATGGCAAGACTAAGCCAGCAAAAGATGCTGAGGATATAATGAAGAGCATAAATATTGGTGACCTTCCACCAGGTATGTCTCAATCTGACTTTAGGAAACAATTAATAAACCTACCACAAGAATTAAGAGATAAGATAAAATCAGGAGATTATTCTTCAGAGGATATTTTTGGTATGGTTGGAGGTTTTTATAATCCCGCAGAAAAAATTTATATGGATGGTGGAGTAGGTAATGTAAACAGCAATGTAACAGCCCCAAGAACAAATAGTGGTAAGACATTATACGATAGAGAATCATCAAATAGTTCAAGCACCTCACGTAAATTTTATGATTTTTAAAATAAAATAAAAAATGGCAAAGGAAAGAAAGGACACACCATCAGGGGCTAACAAGTTCTCGGTATACGCACAGAGAGACACTGACTCAACTCAGGTAGACTGGGGCGTTATAGCCAAAGACCTTACCACTGAGGTAAAAAGAATTTCTGAAGACAGGGCTAAGAGGAGGAACGATATTGAGGTATCTACTCAGGAGGCTATGAAGGAGTTATCTCTGGTTGCTGACCTTGATAACCAGTCTGTCAATGGTTTCGTTATAAGGGGCGGTAACTTTTCTAAGAACGCCTTGCAAACGCAGATGGAACTGTTGCGTAACGGTGCTATAAAGCCTGAAGAATACCAGCTGTTTATGCAGCAGCAGAAGGATGGGTACGCAAACCTAAGTCTATTTGCCAAGAACGCAGACGATAAGTACAAGGCTGCTATGAAAAGGCTGGAAAACGGAGAGGATGGAAATCAGATAGCGTCAGATTTAGAGATTGCGTTTAACGAGGGTACGTTTGATTACACAGACCTAAAGAACAAGCAGCTAATTACTAACCCGTCAACTGGTGAGATGCTTATAGTTACACTGCAGGAGGGAAAGGATGGCAAGATGGTTATACCAGACCTAAAGAAAAACCCTGAGCTGTATCAAAGTCTAGCGACACTTAACAACAGGACAGCATTCCAGCTGGACAGGCGTAACACAGGATTGCTTACTGACAAGATAGTGGATAACCTAGGGGATGTGGTGACTTCTATACAAAGTAATTACACTGTATTAGGTGGTGGCGGTCGGATTGAAAAGACTACGGGTATTAGGCAGGCATGGGATTCATCTCTAATGAATGAACCAGGCGCATATGATAAATGGATGAGTGACTCGGTAGACGCTGTAGCAGGAAAGAGAGATAATCCAAACAACTTTAACGCTATGCAAGTATTAACGAACACTGGAGTAAAGCTTTCACTCAAGGATGAGCCTGGTACAATTCAGTACAGGACTAATGGAAATGGAATGCCTGAGTTAATGATGACACCAGAACAGATTGACCAGGCTCGTGATATAGTACAAAGGCAGATTGAGAGTAAGCTAATACAAAAAGTTGAATTTACTCAGGGATTTTCTGGTCAGCAAGTTAGTCCATCAAAATCAAAGGCAAATGATGATAAGAAAAAAGAGGAGGCAACTAACGCTAAAAATCTTAAAATGCTTGGTAATGTATTTCGTGGTAAAGATGAGGCTGAACTTAAAACAGCCCTTGAACATTTTAGAGACCAAAATCAAAGTATACTGGAGGTAGGGAAAACAGCTGACGGTGTAAGGGTTAAGTTCCTGAATGAGGGTAAAGAACAAACTAGGGATATTACAATGGAGGGCAAAACATTTGAGCAATTTGTAGATTCTGCAGGAAATTTGCTGACTGGCAAGGATATTGATAAGACTAATATGACTGGTGGCGATGACACTAGTATAAGTGCTGTATATGGATCTGCAGGAATTGTTAAAGATGATGAATTTGATACTGATGCTAATGCCTTGGTATTAGATGAAAAGATAAATGATTTAGATTTCTACGAAGACGACGAGAAAATGCAGACACAAATCATAGATAGGTTTGGAGGTGAAGAGGGGGACTTTCCGACTATGAATATTTTGGATAAAGGTTATGACACTTTTGAGATTCAAGTCGGTGGATACACAGTTCCTTCCAATACATTCGAAGGTGACTTCAATTCGATTACTGGTACAGAAGAAGGAGATGCAGAAAAGCAAAGGCTTAAAGATTTTATGAGAGAATTATATATTCAGAAGTTTAATAAAGAGAAAGAGAAAGGTAAAAAATCAAGTACAAACACAGGAGGAAACCCAAGATAAGTATGGATGAGCAATTGTTAAAAGACTTTTTAGAAACGGCAAAACAAAACCAATATAACTGGGATGTTATAATGCCTAAGTTTCCAGAGTTAGAAGGTGTAGATTTGCAGTTACTAAAAGATTACACAGAGACTGCGATAAAATACAATTATGATTATGATATTATAAATCCTAAGTTTCCAGAGTTAGAAGGTGTAGGTGTAAAAAAAAAAGAAGACTCTATATCTGTTACTCCAGAGCAAAATGTGGAGTTGGTTTCGGAGGACACTTCTTTGGGTACACCCACGTCCCCTATCAATCAACCTGAAACTCTAAAGGGTGAAGAAAATACAATACTTGAAAATGTTGTAGGTAAAAACTTTCTTACTGATTTTGTAGGAGATATTTATCGTGCTGGTAAACAAGGTTTCGTTCAAGGAAATACGGCTGATGAATCTTATGACTTAATGTTTAAAGGTTCTGATGCATCCCCACAAGATATAGCAGAATTTATTCAATCACAACAAGAGCTAGCGTCATTAGGTGAAACTGATGAGATGAGTAGCTTTAATAAAATATATGAAGAATCTGGTGGTGGCGTTCTTGGTTTCTTAAAAGGACTTGCATATAACCCATCTGTTGCTGCTCAGTTAGCTGCACAAACAGTAACACAAATGCTTAACCCAGCCACGGCAGGAGCAGCTGGAGCTGTAGTTGCTACTGGGGCTGGTGTTGGAGCTATGGGTTTTGGAGTTGGTGCTATTCCTGGAGCAATAGCTGCTTTGCCTGTAGCTTATGGAGCTGCTGGTATGGCTTTAGAAACAGGTATGAGCTTTGCAGAGTTTCTCAGAGAAGAGGTAGAAAATAATGGAGATAATTTTGATGAATCTGGTATTCAAAAAGTATTAGCCGATGAAGATGCCATGTTTAATATAAGAGCTAAGTCAGCTGGTCGTGGTGCAGTGATTGGTCTTATTGATAGATACACCATGAAAATGGGTGGTAAAATTGTTGGTAAACAAGCTATTAAAGGCGCAAGTAAAGGAAAAAGATTTGCAACTGCTACTGCTATTGAAGGTGTAGGTGGTGGTGTTGGAGAAGCAACAGCAAGACTTGCTGTTGGCCAAGACATGGATGCAAGAGAGATTGGTTTTGAAGCGATAGGTGGAGCTGGTAAAGCACCATTTACATATGCTTATAGTAAGTTAAAATCTAAACCTGTATATAAAATTAATGGAGGAGAAGTTGACCTTCAAACATATACTGACATGGTTAACAAAGCATCTGACAAAGACTTTGCTGCCATGAAATTTGAGGTATCTAATGATAGTGACATAAAAGACTTAACTCAAGCAAGAAAAAATAAACTCAAAACACAAAACCAAGTAATAAAAGAAGTTGGTCAAGATAATATTACCAATAAAGAAACTTTAAATGAGTTAGTTAATTTAGAAACCGAGAAACAAAACTTGGGTGATCCTCAAACTGAAGGAGGAAAGAAGAGACTTGCTGAATTAAAGAAAAAAATTAAAGACCTTCAAGAGAATCCACTTGAAGAAGAAGTTGCCATTGAGGATGAGTATAGTAATTTATCTACCGAGGATAAGGTAGAGTTACAGGAGAGGGCCGTTAATGAAATTGAGACTGAGATGGCAGAGCAGGGTGTTGAAGACTATGACCTCACTGACGAGATGATTAACAAAAGAGCATCAGATATTTTTAATAAAGAGATAGCAATTTTAGACGAAAGCATCAAGGAGGAAACTGAATTAACTGAACCAGAAGAAGGTGACAACACGCCATACAGTATGTTGTCTGCTGAACAGCTAAACAAAGAACTCGGGCTAGGTGAATATGATATGGGTTTTGTGGATCTTGATGTAGCACAATTTATAGATAAAGATAAGGTTGAGGTAGCACCAGAAATTAGACAAGAAACAGATGCCATTGACAATATAAAAATAAGCAACTCAGTTACTCTGCGAGGGGAGAGAAATATAAAAGGATCAGACTTTAAAAGTTTAGACCCAAGAGTATATGATAGGTCTGTAGAAATAGGGGAATCAAAAACAAGTGTAAACCTAGAAGGTGTGCCAGGTTCTAAACGAGCAGATCTATTTGTTAAAGAGACTGTAAGTGAGACAGAAGAATTATTTTCTTATCAAAGGGGAATATATGATTCTGGTAGTAGACCTGGTCATTGGGCGTATAATATAATACTACCAAAGGGTACTGTAACACCTAAAATTGCAAAAGAAATTCAAAATCATTTAGACCAATATGTTAAAGAAGTATCTGAACCAACCTATAAGATAAAAGTAGAAAATGAAAGGAAGTTAGAGGCAGGATTACCTAAACTAAAACAAGAAGTATTAGATATAATTAATGCTAATAGAGAATCTAAACCAACACAACAAACAGATGCCATTCAAGAGCCAAGCACAGAGACGGTGGATGTACAAGAACCTAATGGTGATAAAGTTGAAGTAAAGAAACAAATAGAGAACGCAAGAAAGGCCTTGGGTAAGATAGGCGAGGGTGTTGAGATTGTTTACCACGAAACTGATGAGTCGTACCGTAAGGCTGCGGGAGAGGAGAGCAGAGATCAGTCTACCAATGGGGAGTACAATCCTGTGACTAAAAAAATACACATAAACGGAACGAAGGCTAAGAAGAATACTGTTGCACACGAGGTGTTCCATGCGTTGTTACTAAGGACTGGTATAACCAACAAGCAGGCCAAGGCTATCACTGACAGGATGTTGAAGGCAGTTAAGAAGACTGCGTCTCCAGAGCTGCTACAGAAAATAAAGGATCATGCTGATAAATATATTTTATTAGACAAAAATAATAAAGCTGTACTTGATAATAAAGGTAATACAATACCCAGCCCTTTACAGAGTGAGGAGAGCATAGCTGAACTGTTTGGGTTACTAGCATCGGAGTATCCACAGATGGACGCACCTACTCAGAGTATAGTAAAGTTGTGGCTTGACAAGCTAGCCAAGCTATTAGGACGTAAACCGTTTACTGACGCTGAGGTTATTGACCTACTAAACGTGGTGTCTGCAAAGGTTGAGGCGGGACAGGAAATTACAAAGCAGGATGTAAAGATATTAGATGGTAGTGTTAGTGGAGTTATAAATGGACAAGCAAGAAAGCAAGACTCTGTATTAATAAGCTTTACTTTAAAAAGGTTTCCTACTAATCCAAATATAAAGTTGTCTGAAAATACTCCTTTAAGTAATTTCAATCAAAAAAAATCCAACCTACTTGAGTCCGATAGAATGACAGGAGCTTTTATAGCTGATGCTTTAAATAATCCTGTATTCAAATTCTTTGGTGGGATATACTTCCCACAGATAACAGGCAAGTGGTGGGCGTCTAGAACTCTTTCTAAGGCTAATAGCATAGCTAAAAACATGAATGCTAATAGAGACAAGGATGGTTATATTTATGCAACTCCAATCATAATGAAGCCAAATTCTCACATGAGCAACCAAGACATGTTTGAGACTGTATGGGAGTTTATGAAGTTTGATTTAAGATCAAAGTCTAGTAAGGTTACTAAGAAATTGTTTGGTGAATACCTAACTAAAGCTCTTACATTAAAGTCAGTAAACTTAACTGAGTCGGACTTAAATATAAAAAAGTCTGATAACATAGAGACTATGATTACCAAGTTAAACAAAGTGTTATTGGGAGATGATACAACACTTTCTTTTGAGAAAAGAAAGGCAATTATAAAGGCTATACTAGGAGACCCTAAGGTTACTGAAGATAGAAAGTTTCCAACGGCAGGTTCTATATCAGAAGTAGCATCTAAGTTTGAAGAAGAAAAAACTAAGCAGGCAACTAAGCTTTGGGATGTAGTGATGTTGATGAGAACAAAGGGAACTTTATCAACAAAGGTTACTCCTAAGTCAGATGAATTTTACCATAAGTCATATCCTGCAGAAATATCTTCAGACCAAGAAATAGAAGTTTTCTTTTTAGATGGAGCTTACAACATAGACACAACATATCCTGAACTAACTCAGTCATCAGGAAAAGTTTTCTCGTGGAAGGAGTACTCTGAAAAACATCCATCAGCAGCAATGGCATTATCTCAGTATGGTAGAACTGCTAAGTTATCAAAAGCTAGTGGTGATATAGTAGCACCTCAGTCACGTAAGCAGCAGGACGCACCTCAGTCTCGTAAGCAGCAGGACGCACCTCAAATAGATAAGGCATTATCTAAGGCTTCGGGTACTACACAAGTAGCAACCACCACAGGTAGCTATGTGAAAGCTGCAAACATAATTAACGACCTTGAGATTAAAGGTGAAATATTAGATTATGGTGCAGGACTTGGCCTTGGTACTGATGCTATGTCAAAGGTATTAGGAACTGAGGTTGATTCATATGAACTAAATCCTGAAAGATGGAAGGGTAAAACACCTGTTACCTATACAAAGGCTAGTGATATTAGTAAACAATATGATGCTATTGTATCATTGAATGTACTCAATGTTGTACCAAAAGATGTGCGAGATTTTATTGTAGAAGATATATATAAAAACCTAAAGCCAGGTGGAGTTGCAATAATTAGTTCACGAGGATTCAAAGGTGATATAGCAAATGCTAAGAATTTTGAAAAGGGTTCTGAAGATAAAAGTTATATCATTAAAAGAAAAAAAAGTGGTAAAGTAGTTGATGTATATCAAAAAGGTTTTGATGGAAACGAACTTGTAGAATATGTACAAGATTTGCTTGGAGATAAAGTAAATGTATATAAGAAAAATACTTTTGGTAATAGAGGTATTATTGTTGAGAAGAATACAATGCAGTCTCGTAAGCAGATGCCAGGTGGGTCAGCTGACGGTGATAATGTTGTTCAGTTTATAAAGGACGCAAGAGGTCAGGGTATATCTAACGTAGCCATCAAAACTATCCTTAACAAGAGAGGTGTAGCAATGGATGTTATACTTGAATCATTTAAAAAAGCAGGTGATATAGCAAATGTTGAATCTCAAGTAAGTGAGAATTTTGCTGAAGGTTTTGATAGGGTGATGAAAGAGATAGATGGCGTAGTAGAAAAAGTTAAAAACAGAAACACTAAGGACAGTACAAGTCCTAAGAAATTATATGACGCTTCTGTATCTTACCTAAAGGGGACTAGGCTTTATGAGAATGCTACAGATGTCCAGCGTGAGAAAATGATTGTTGACCTTAGGAAAAAGTTTAACCAGCCAATAAAAAAATCAATTACACCTCAAGCTGCTATTAAAAAAGCATCAAAAAAATTAGGGTTAGATATAAAAGAACCCTCTAAAATTACATTGACACAGAGACAAGCCATTGCTTCACAAATAAAATCACTTAATCGTGGAGCAAAAGATGGCATAAGGTCATTCATTAAAGCAAGCAAGGCAGTAGCCAAGGAAGTTGGTGAGCTGGTAAAGAAAGGAAAGATAACTACCAACCAGTCTTTAGTTATAATAAAAAGGTTTGCCAAGGTTAATATGCTTAGTGAGTCATCTATTGATAGCTTTGTGGACTACATGGCCAGGGTGTTTGCTAATGCAGACTACGCTAATACAATTAGTATAGCTAACAATAAGAGGGGTAGTGCTAAGGAAAATTCATCAAAAGGAATAGGTATATTAAATTCATTAAGTGGAGAACTTCAAAGAATATTTTCTATTAACCCACGCATGATACCTGACTCTGTGTTAGACAACTACATGGAGCTTATAAATATATTTGGAGGTAAGGAGTCAGTACTAGGTAAGCTACCTACTCTTCAGAAAACGACAATGTTAGTGAATGATATACTCGACACTTTAAACCAGGAAATGAGTTTGATTCCTGAACTCAATAAGTTATACAACGAATATGAAAAAGTATTAAACGATGATGGTGAAGTAAGCTACGCTAAGACTATCAAGGAAATGCTAAAGGAGGAGGTAATCACAGAAAGTGAGTTTGAACTCATGAAGAAGTATAAGTCTGGGATTGTTCCCGCAAAAGAAAAGAAAGAGTTATCTGAAAAGGAAATTAAAGAACTCAAGGAAGATCTAAAAAAAGAGATTGACTTCCAAATAGCCGAGTATAATCCATCAAATAAAGACACACAACTGCCAACAAGACTTGAAAGAGATGCAGTAAAGTCTTTAATAAAGTTATCTAGGAATGATAAAGCATTAGATGGTTTAAGTTTAACTGATCTAAAGAATTTATCCAAGGTGTTTGGTAATATAAACAATGGATACTTTCCATCAGTTGGGTTTAAGTTAACCGAAAATCTTCAGTCAGTTATTGATGGGGAAATAAATAGCAATGCAATCAGTAGGGCTACGCCTGCTAAGATATCAATGGTGGTCTCAAGGATTAAGTCTCTTATAACAAAAAAAGATTCAATAGTTGAGTTGGTTAGAAGGAATCCACTCTTTAATATTGATCAAATTTTTGGCGACTATAAAACTAAAGATATATTTAAATCATTATTTAGCCAGGCTGCTAAAGGCGTTGCTAATTTTAATAGTGATTTAAACGTAGTACAAAGAAAGGTTGAGAAAGCTATAACAAAAGTAAGGAAATCTAAAAAAATTAATAACGATGGAAATAATTTTATCAAGTCAGCGTTTGAGCAAATGGCTTGGTCAATTCAAAATGAGTTCATAACTAACCCTGAAAGTAATCAGGTAAACCCTGTACATAAATGGTTAGAGGCGACTATAAAAAGAATCGATAAGGGAACATCTCAGTTTTCATTTTCAGATGCTGAAGTATTGCAAGGTATTCTTGATACATATTACGATGCAGACACACAAGAGTTTGATAACGATGCGCTGTATGAATCATTTAATGCTGAGGAAAAGGCTTCTATTGAAACCATTAGAGAGATTAATGCAGGGCTTACAGAGAAAGCTGTATTTACAAAAAGTATTATTCGTGGAGATAAGTTTACACCATTAAATAACAACATCCACATAAATGTTCTCAGTGCAACGGAGTCGGTAGACATATCCTCAGGCCCATCTTTTGCGGGAAAGATAAACGAAATGATGAGACCTTCATCAAGGGGAGGTAACCTAGAAGGTAGAACAGGGTTGGTGTCTAAGGATGGTATTAACTTTAACATATACGACTCAGTTTTAAAAGGAAGTAAAGGGACGTTAATGGACTTTCACTTAACGTCTCCAATTAGGACTGCAAGGAAAACAATAAACAAGTCAGAGAAGAACTTAACAAAAAAAGGTAGAATCCCTAGTAATGAAAGGCTTATTTTAAATGCTATTAGTTCTGCTTTTGAAGAGAGTGTTTCAAATCTTTTAATAAACTCCTATACAGAATCTTCTTTTGGTGATGCCGCAATGCAGTTCTTAAAGGAGACGGGATATAGAACTATGCTGGCAGGTAGTGGGAGGTTTATTGCAGAGCTTACATCTAACGCAAGCTACGCTATGGTTGTAGACCCACAGGGATTTATAGTTGGAACAAAAGTTATGAGTAGTATAGACTCTGAAATGGGGCCTCAGATTGCAAGAAACTTAGGCTGGAAAAACCAAGGTAGGTTATATGCTGACGGACTCAGTGGAAGAATGATTGACAGTTCTATTATAAACGAGGCAGCGGGCATGAAGTCTAAAGGAACAAGGTCAGGTGCAAAAAACTTTTTACTTAAGTACTGGAATAAGACAGGTCAAAAGTATGTTAAGGGTGTTGAGTTCATGGCTGACGTTATGATTTCTACTCCTGATAAACTAGTACTCAGGCCTATTACCTTTGGTTCATTTGATGTTAAATTTAAAGAGATAACAGGCAAAAGCCCTGACTATAAAAAAATAGCAGCAAATAATGAGGCGTACATGAACGCAAATAAGTCTGCATTAAATGCTGCAAGTGAGTATGCTAATAAAAAATCTGTTTTTGCAGGGGCAACAGACAATGCTTTCATGGGCATACTTAAGGGAACTAAGAAGCCAAATCAAAGCGGATTAGCGCAAGCAATAAATACGTTTAATAATTTCATGACAAGGTTCTTGATATACGAATATGTAACTGCTCGTACAGGTATAGTGAACATGGTTGGAAGGGGAGACTTATCTAAAAAGAATGGTGCTGCACTGCTTGCGGGTGTTACCTCTCGTATGATGCTGTACACACTCATTGGTCAGTATACTTCATACGCACTATCTTCCTTGTTAGACCTTGACGATGATGATGATGACTACACTATTGAAGACGGTGTGTTTAAAGAGAACAAACCTATAGACCAAATGAAAGGTTTTCAAAAGGTTTTAGGACAGTCTTTTGCATCAACATTTACTTCATTGCTTTTAGGTAGAGACTTTGGTAACGTTGCTAAATCCATTATAAATTATGGGGTTGAAGAGTTTAATAAAGAAAATTTACAATTCTTGAGGGACGGTAAGTATGATCAGTTTAAGGATAGCATCCAGTATACTGTTAGCCCTAAAAAGAAATCAATGGGTGGATCAACTCTCGGAGACTATGTATTAGTATTGGGCGCACCGTTTGGCCCTGTGCTTAAAACAGTAGACTTAATCATAAGAAAAATAACCGAGCCTGTAAGGAAAACTGGAGAGGCAAGAGAAAGACAGTTAAACGAAATAGGTCTAAGGATTCCTTTAGAAATACTAGGCAACCTTGGTATGATTCCTATGTACAAAGATGTTCGCAAGGCAGTCCTTGAAAATATATATAAAGACTTACGTAAAGCATTAGCAGAAGCAGAGGACACTAAAAGAATAAAAGAAGAGATGCTTCAAGGGTTTGATAGCGAGAGTGACATGAAGCGTTATGACTATGAGTTATGGAGTAATACGTTCGGCCCTAACTCTCCTGGGTATGACGCTAGGGAAGCGAAAAAGAAATTAAAGGCTGCTGAGAGAAAAGTAAAAAAGCAATTGAAAGATGAGCTACATGACTACACTCCTAAGGTGAAGGGGAAGAGTACTGGTTTCGGAAGGAGTGAGAGAAAGAGTTCTGGTTTCGGAAGGAGTAATAAAAAGAGTTCTGGTTTCGGAAGGAGTAATAAAAAGAGTTCTGGTTTTGGGAGAAGAAAATAAATAACATATGCCATTTAAAAGTAAAGCACAGAGGAGATACATGCACAAGAACCTGCCTGAGATTGCTAGGCGTTGGGAGAATGAGACGCCAGGTGCAGACAGCCTGCCTAAAAGAGTTAAGCCAAAGACAAAGCTGAGACTAAAGAGGCAGCGTAAAAGAAAGTAGTTACGCTATATACACCCCGTATGCCGCAGTAAGTAACAGCGTGAGGTAGAAGAAGAAAAGGAAGTATGCCGTTGACATATACTTTCCACCCTCATTATGCTTGTTTGTTTGTTTCATCATACCTATAGTTCCATTAGACAGTTTATGGCGGTATGGCCACCGATAACTACACCGCAACCTATCGCCTGCTTCTTGAAGTTCTTGGCGTATGCGGCTGCGTATGAGCCTCCATCTACACCACAACCTACCTGCATACCGAAGACCTTAAAATTCCTTCCCACAACCCACTCTGTGTACGCCTGTGTGTGTATGTGGCCCTGTACAGTGGACATCATATCGTTCTTTGACTTGGTTCTTGCAGTCCCACCCTCACCGTGTACATATTGTACGCCATCGTACACTACCCTGTCTACCCAGTTCCAGTTAGTTCCAAGCACCTCGTTGTAGTCCTTGATCCAGCGTGCAGGTATCTGAGAATCAAATGCCTTTCGCATTATTATCCTGTCGTGGTTACCTATACACACATCAGCAGTAGGGAACTCTTCCCTCCACTTAACTATCTCTTGTATGGCAAAGTCAAGTTCGTCACCACCACCAAGACCATCAGGGTCTGCGGTATGAAAAGAACTGAAGTGGTTGTCAATAATATCTCCAATCATAATAACCTGATTGCAGTTGTAGTTGGCGTATACCTCCTTGCAATGCTCGAAGTATCCATCTAAAGTGAACGGAGCGTGAAGGTCTCCAATGATTAGTATACGTCTCTCATTCCTGTTTAGGTTCTCGAAAGCTTTACGCTTGTTACCATACAGCCTGGGTCGTATCTGATCTTTATATGTCATCGGTTAGGGATTGAATTAACTCCTCCATTAGGATGCATATATGCCTCGCCTTGTCCTTGGCAGAATGGTTGTCACGTTCCATTAGGTCTTCGTATATTTCGTTAGTAAGGTCGTGAAGGTTGTTGCACACGTAGTTTATGTGCGTAATTACTTCTACATCCTTGCGAGATACTCCTGACATATTATTCCATCAACTGCTTTAATTTGGAGTTTGATATGGACAGCTGTAAAGTTAAACTTTTTATTTGACTTTCTAGGTGTTTGATCTTATCTTTTTCAGATAAAAAATATATACTGTCTGACCCGCCAAACCATTCCTCCACTACGGTGCTGTATGTCTCCTTTATTTTTGGGTCGTTCTTAATGTAGTACGACCACTCAAACAGGCTGTGAAGAACAGAGGCATGAGACTTGTCAAAGAAGAATCCTATCTGCTTATATGTTAGGTTAAGGTACGTCCTCATTGCCATGAAGCAAGCTGCCCTGGCATATATGACTGGCCTCCTCCTGCTCTTGGCAAGAACATTTACACCAAACCTCTCTGACGTTATCTCTATTAGTGCGTTAACTCTTTCTTTCTTAAGGGTACTTATTTTCATTGTTAGACTTGATTGTTAGGTTTAAATTTAATAGGTCTAGGTACTCGTCCATGTCAACGATACACACGTCTGTTAGCGTAGGCTTGCCGTCAGTCACGTACATTATCTCAAACACAAACGGAAGGGGTTCGTCAAAGAACGTTACCATTCCTGCAAAGATATAGGTACAGATATCGTTTGGCTCAATGTCAGGCATATTAGAGTCGATAAACAGTGCTATCGCATAAGCCTCGCTTGGTGACATATCCTCCAATCCATCTGTGTATCCTATCTCTATGTCATATTTACTGACCTTTATAGACTTCGACTTTAACTCCATGCTTCTGTAGTTCTTGTATTCTGTACTCCTGCAACTTAGATAGCTTTCCCTTTGGTTTCTTAACCTCTATGAACTCCACGTCAGAGTTCTTTGGGATGGCTATCAGGTCAGGTATACCGTTCTTGTTTGTTAACTTTAGTTTTATGACGTAGTATCCCAGTGCCTCTAGCTCCTTGATCTTCTTTGACTGTATCTTCTGTTCGGTCATAGTTTGTTTAATTTATTTCTACTTAGAAAGTAACCATCCCCATGTCCCAAGTTCTTAATGTTCTCCCTCCTTATTAAATCGTCCTTTGAAGCCCATCCCACAAACTCAACCGTGTTATTATTTACATATGCTAATATATAAATATCTACGTCATGGTTTACTTTTAGTGTTGATAACAGGTTTCCATTTTTATAACGTGTAGATTTTATATCATACCTGTTGTTATCCCTTGTTACACCATCAGCACTACCACTCCTTGGCGATAATCCAAAGTCTGGGAACAGGTTATTAGCTTTTGCAAATGCATACTCAGCCTTAAATCCCTGTATATCAGCCTTTACTCCATCATGACTACCAACCTTAGCGTCATGCACATTGTTTGACCGTGCTATACTTGACCTAAGTTTACCTATATAGTCACATAGGTCTGCCTCTAAATCATCAAGTTGTACTATCATTATTATAAATCTAAAGTTAGTGAATCTCTTTTAAAGTGGTTTAAGGTGTAGCTCTTTTTCTTTAGAACCGTTTTGTATATCTCAGACTCTATGCCACCCTTGGAGAACACCCAGTATATTTTATTACTGAGCCTCTCCTTGGTTGTCATCCTGTCCCTGCTCTGCCAGTAGCTTGTGGCACTGAAGTCTATGTTGTAGTACACCAGTGACTCAGCCTGACGTAGTGATATACCCTCACGCCCACTTACAACCTGTAGTGCTATGGTCTTGTCGGTGGAGTTAAACGTCTCAAGGTCGGTGCATAGCTGATCACCGTACACCTGCTTCAGTGCATTGAGTTCCTCCTTAAACTTGTAGAATATACCTATCTTCTGACCGCCAAACCTTTCCTTTATGTATCTCGCCTTTGAAAGGTCAATAACCATTGACTTGCCAGACTCAAACTTTATAGTACCAGAGCATAGCTGGTGTACCTTGCTCATTAGTTTTGCTGGGGTGTCTGCCAGCAGTACCTCATCCCTCCCCTGTATTACCAGATCCTTAGTCAGCCTCTTGATCATCTGCTTTGTCATAGGCTCTAAGTCCACGTACAACACCTCCTCCCTCGTATCAACCACAAAACCAGCCTCCTTCTGGGTGTATGATATTATGTACGGCTTCATCTCTTTAAGTATAGAGTCCTTGCCACTAGAGTAGTCACTAACAAAGAAGCTATTAATCTTTCTCTGCCTAATGTTTACGTATTCGTTTGCAAACTTATAGAAGTTTTTAAACCTCTCGAATGGGTTGCCAGGAATGAAACATACCTGGTGATACATCTGACTGTAGGACTCTGGTGTGGGTGTACCTGATAACAGGATTACCTTTGGGTCATGTATGCGTACAAGACTCGCAACCAACTTAGACCTCTTGCTTACCTTAGGGAATGCACCTATCGAGTGTGCCTCGTCTAAGATGATAACACTAAAGTCTTGGTTAATAGACACCTTGTGTAGTGACTCGTAGTTTATTACCGTTATCCTGTACTTTGGGTTTAGTGTTTTGT
>Ga0187217_1000321_pt1 | contig 20282 bp, 15 predicted proteins | sample 15SPOviralmetaG_FD_130165 | JGI IMG/M metagenome (GOLD analysis project Ga0187217, IMG submission 130165) | Marine viral communities from the oligotrophic San Pedro Time Series (SPOT) site, San Pedro Channel, CA, USA - 15 SPOT_SRF_2010-09-15... | ecosystem: Environmental > Aquatic > Marine >... | reverse complement strand
ACAGTTTTGATCTTGACCTTTTCCTCAGAAAACATTGGGCCGGACTTCGTCGCACACATCCCTTGCAATCTATCAAATCTATCGATCGGTGACGTTGTGACTTTTTGTCTGGATGGTTGTGCACAGAGCGTTTCGCACGGGACGCATTCGTCGCATTGTACTGTTTCGGTCTTCATATTTTTCTGTCGATGGAAAATGAAAAATATTATGGATAAAATCAATATCACGAAGGAAGTGCTGATGATCGCATCACAAACTCCATTCATTTTAATTTAAAAAATATAAAAAATTAGACCCCGCAGTTGCAGCCCGGGCGTACGGGCCGAAACATGACCTGCTTATTAGCGAAGGCCTTGTTACGCTTCACCGCCTTAGCTCTTTTCGCCCTTCGCTTTCGCGCGATTCTTCTGCTCCGGGAGCGGTACGGTGCAGCGCGAGATTTTGGCCTTTTGCGCACGCTGCGCCGCCTGCTTTTCCTCCTGGAACGGGATCGAGATTTCCATTTGGTTCGCCAAAAAGATCCAAACATGTTTATTTACAATACTTATTTTTTTTTATAGAAACATGAATGTCGTAGCTTTCTCTGTCGTTATCCCCTCCTTCTTTTCGTCGGTGTCAGTTTCGAGGTCGACGGTAATAACGTTGTCATAGAGCTTTTTGCGTTTCTGATCTTCCAGGCCCTTGAGGAGCTCGTCGGAGAAGGCCTTGATCTGGCCAAAATACAACTTAATCCACGAGTAGTCGCGGGGCACGACGGTGATCTCACAGATCTCCGGTTGTCCATTGGACGCAGGCTTGAAGTCGATGAAATGGGCGGTATCTAGTTCGTGGACGAAAAGGTTCATCTGTATCTGGTCACGGTAGTGCACGGGCACGTACCCCGGCTTGATCTTGCGGCGATAGGGGCATTTGATCTCAATCAGGATGCCGCAGGTGGTGACGCCGTCGCAGGATGCGGCGATGCAGTCGTAGTCAGGATCGGGATGCGCCATTAGGCCGAGGTCGCACTCAATGAGTCGGAGCCCCGTCTTTTTTTGATAGGCGAGGGCGGCGTGCGGTTCCATGCGGTTTCCGTACTCGGTGTAGATGTTGCCCTCGAAGCGAGGCTCGAGACCGAGCTTCGTGCGCATCAGCTTGTTTTTGGACTGATATGGATTGCGCCCGAGCACGCTCGCGACCGCGGAGCCGGTGACCTTGCCCTTGCGCATCTTGAACCAGGGCTCCGTGCGCTGGGCGACAAACGTAGAGCGTTCGATGAGCTTTTTCACCGCCGGGATGATATTCGGATCAGCCAGGAGCTCCTCGCGGGACTTGCGCGGTTCATCGATGAACCACAGCTCGTCTAGCTCCTCCTTTGACAACTTCTCTCGCTTCTGCATGGTGACGATGCGCATTCCGTTGACAAGGTTAATTTTTTCCTTTTTTTCTTGTTTTGGCTTGGCCATGGAGCTGACGAGGATTCCGTGGGAGCTGCGGGGCTTGGCGACGGCGCGCATGGAGGAGACGACGGGATGCGCGACGGGGAGAGCCGCTTTGTTGGGCTTTGCGTTGAGAGAGGTCACACGCATGGCTGAGCCGTTAATGTCTATATAAAATTTTGCTAGCAAAATTTGATCTGATGACTTACGTGTCGGCCATTGCCGAAGAACTGGATGTTCTTTTTTTACCGGAGATTTCTCGAATCGTTGCGAGCTACACGCGAGGTCCGATGACCGACCTGGCCTTCGACATTGCCAGATTCTTCGCTCATGGCATGGACGAAATCCACGGTGAGGGCGATTATCGATACGGAGTTCACTTCCCCGACATCGAGTTGAACTTGTTGATCTGGGAGAGAAGGACGAGGCAGCTATACAACGACGCGATTGTGAGGGGGGTTTTGTTCTCCATGGACATCGACAGCCATACTCTGGAAAAGTCCGGAGAAGAAGTGCGATATTTTTTCGATACCCACGAATGGTTCCGACAGGAGGGATGGGCCACCGAGACAGATATGATAATAAAGCTGGTGAAACAGGACGATAAATTTTGTTTGGTCGAAGAAAACTATGCAGAACCTCACGTGCACTCTTTGCGAAGCGGCGACGTCCTTGATATCATCGGAAGCAAACATGACGAATGCAACGGTTCAGACCATTTCGCATGCGGTGATGGCTCTCTGCGGCTTGATAGCTGGAAGACTTGTTGCGAAGGAGTGCGATTTTATAGTTGATAATATCGATGACATCGTGTCGTGGCTGGCCGCCGGGATGAATCGCCGCCAGATATGTGAAAAGCTCGGGCTGTGCAAAGTCGAGGAGTTTTAAATATCCTTGAAAATAAAAATGCTGTCGAAACTACTCCAAAGATTTGTGGAGAGGTTTGTGAACGGGTTAGGTTTTGCGCTCGGGATGAGCGTTATTTGGAAAATTAAAAATTTCTAATAAATATACATGTTGCGTACCTCCGGCATAATTTTACTGGTTGCTATGTTCTTGGCGTCCGGCATTCAAAAGTTGATGAAACTCGGTGACACACAGACTAAGCAGTTCACAGAAGTGTTCAAACTACCGATGTCCGTAGCTAGAACTCTTGTGTTTCTCGCGGGGGTTCTTGAGGTCGTCGCGGTGGTTATGATTGCGGTGGGGGAATCGAAAAAGGACAAAAAGACTAGCAGGATGGGGGTGCTTGCGCTGGCGGTCTTCACCGTTCTCGCAACGGGTGTTTTCAAAGTTTACCCTAAGTTTAAGATCAAGCAGTTTTCGGCTAATATGTCTGTACTGGGCGGACTCATTTTGTTCTACACGTGCCTGGAGTAAAAATGTTTGTATAAAACAAACAATGACTGAAGCCGAGATGCTCATGTTGCCTTTTCGAGCGGGCGCATCTCTCGCCGTGGGGGGAGCGCGTTTGACAGGGCAAGAGCTCAAAAGAACAGCAAACGCATTGCGAGGTCGCGAATTTTGCAGTGACGGGAGCCGCCCGAATTTTGTAGGACGTTGTTCGGATGGTTCAAGGGCAATGCGCAGTAGTGGAGGGTATCGTACAGTTTCGTTCGCTCCACGGAAGGGAACTTTTAAAGGTTTCGGTAGAAGATTCCTGAATACAGTAAGGTATGGAAATGCAGCTGGGATCAGGAGGCGCTCGCGCAGCCGGCGTCGATCTCGAAGGCGGAGGTCAAGGCGGCGTACGAGGCGTCGGTCGAGGCGTCGGTCGAGGCGTCGGTCGAGGCGGAGGTCAAGGCGGCGTCAGTCAAGGCGGAGTCGGTCGAGGCGATGAGCTCATTTTTTTTACTCTTCTTAAATAAAAAGATGGCCGAAGCGATCGATCGTGCATTGTATGCGCGCGTCAAGGCAGAGGCCAAGCGACGCTTCAAAAAATGGCCTAGTGCCTACGGGAGCGGTTGGCTCGTTCGAGAATACAAGCGGCGAGGCGGGCGCTACAGTGGCAGCAAACGCGGCCACGGCGTGGACGATTGGTTTCGAGAACGATGGGTGGATGCGTGTCACTGGCCGAAGCGAGTCCCGTGCGGGCGACAGCAGCGCGGGCGCAAGTTTCCCTACTGTCGTCCTAGCGTGCAAGTGTCGCGAAAGACGCCGAAACTTGTACAAGAGATGAGTCAGAGCGAAATCGAAAAGCTGTGCAAAAGAAAAAGGAAAAACCCGAAGCGGCGGATGCGGTCTCAGAGTCGAAAATCAAGGAGACGTTCGACCTCGAGAAAGAAGAAATGCATTCATATTATGAAGAGCCCCAGGCGGACGAAAAAGTTCCGAGCCGTTCTTCATAAGTGTAAAGTCGATTTCGGAGGCGCAGGTTACTCCGATTTCACGCTTCACAAGGACAAGGAGCGAAAGAAACGCTATATTGTGAGGCATAGAAAGCGAGAGAATTGGTCAAAATCCGGGCAGTGCACAGCGGGCTTTTGGTCCAAGCACTTGCTCTGGAATAAGCCCTCGCTTAGTTCCAGTAAGCGCAGCATTGAGAAAAGGTTCGGTCTCAACGTGTGCGGTGTTTAAAAATCTTTAGTATAACAAATGAACAAGCTTGTTCAGTTAGCAGTGGAAATGTTCGTAGTCGGTGTGGGACTTGCGATAATTTCGCTTCCGGTTTCGTACGCCCAAGATTTTGTTCACGGGCGCAAGATTAATTATTGGCCGAAATACGTCTGGGGCATGCTCATTGGTACGGCCATAAGCGGCGGTGTGTTCCACTTTCTATTCGAGGTGACGGGCCTGAACGAGTACTACGTGAAAAACTACAAGAGGCTGCTCTAGAAGCCGGAAAGCAGCACGACTTTGAGGGCTTCGCACAGGGCCTTCTGTTCGTCATTCACAGTTTCGACGGCAGGCGACGGAGGCGGCGCCTTAGGATGCGGAGAACCAAGTTTAGAAGCAGGAGGCTTGCCTTGTTTGGGGGTTTTGCGGAAGGGACGCTCGAGCGCGAGAACGACTGGAACTGGGAGAAGCGGCATCGACGGAACTCGTACAGGTCACGGCAAATATTCATTCAGAATTTGATATCTGCATTTTATCTAGATAGCATGGAACTCCGTGAGGCCCTCTCTTGTTCTAATGTACAGAAGTTGCTACTCGAGCATCTACCTGGTTCGCTCGTCCAAGTCGTTGTCGATTACAATGTGAAATCGTCACTCCATGCGGAGCTCTTCAAGTGGCATGTTGTAAGGGAAATGAAAAAGACTCAATATCCCTATTACGACAGCGACGATTCGGAATACGGCTTGGTTATTCCAGGTGAGGGTATCGAGCCGATTTGGTTCCAAGATTATACTACAGAAGAGACACGTTTATACTTTTCGCACTTCCGAAGTGAGCAAGAATTCGGTGAGAACTGGGACTGGGATGTAGACACGGACTATTTATTTGCGGCTTACTTGGATGAATGGCGACACGGACGTTGGCGCCGGCCGGTGTGAATTCACACGGTATCGCGCCAGGCCTTGCGATACTTTTTGGGGATTCGTCCGCCGCCGTGATTGGTGAAGCGCGTGGGTCTCCAGCGCCTACGACCAGCCAGAGAGGAGTCGTCAGACTCGCACGTGGAGCCCTCGCTGCCGGAGTCGGAATAGTCTCCACCGTCGGATAGTAGGCCGTTCCTCTCGTCGTAGGCGAGCGAGTTGTGGAACTCGATTATTTGTTCATAGCGTTCGGACCGAAAGTAGTAGAGCATGGCCTGATCTATATCATGTGATAAAAAAATGTTGCTTGAGATCGCAATGATGTCGGCGACATCCACCCCCACAAAAAAGTACACTCTTTTTCCGATCCGTGACCAAGAGGCTTGGGATATGTACCAGACACATCTGAAAGCCTTTTGGACGGCGGAAGAGTGCGATCTGTCACTTGACCGACGGGACTTTGAGACTCTGAAACCACCAGAGCAGAAGTTCATCAAGTTTGTACTTGCCTTTTTTGCGGCAGCGGATGGGATTGTCAACGAGAATCTAGCCATTAATTTTATCAACGAGTTTGATGGCCAGGAGGTAAAGGCTTTTTACAGCATCCAGCAGTTCATCGAGGTTATCCATTCCACCGTATATTCCGAATTGATTGACACGCTGATTTCGGACGAGAAGGAGAAGTCGAAGCTGTTCAACGCGCTCGATACGTACCCGAGTATCAAGAGGAAGGCGGACTGGGCCTTCAAGTACATGAACCGCGAGAAGCCACTGAGTCACCGACTCTTTGCTTACATTTTTGTTGAGGGTCTTCAGTTTCAGACCTCCTTTGCCGCCATCTTTTACTTTAAGAAACGCAATCTAATGCCGGGACTTTGTCAGCAGAACGACTTTGTGAGCCGAGACGAGGGCCTACACGCCAAGTTCAGCGCCCTCATGTTTTCGCGCGTCAACAAGGAGACAAAGGATGTCGTGGATGAGAAGCTTGCCCACGAGATTGTGTCCGAGGTCGTGGCTGTGGAGAAGGAGTTCATGGATGAAGCGCTCGACATTTCTCTCATCGGCATGAACAAGGACGACATGTACGAATATATAAAGTTTGTTGCTGACTTTTTCTTGGGCATGACCGGATTCAAGAAGCTGTATGAAGTGTCTAATCCCTTTCCTTTCATGGAAATGATTAGCATGACGAAAAAAGTTAATTTTTTCGAGCACCGCCCAACTGAGTATCAGCTCGCTAGTAAGGGCGAGTTTTCTTTGGACATGGACTTTTAATATTAAAAATCGTACGAAATAAAAAAATATCGAGTAAGTAAAACCCCCATGAGACCGACCTGCAAGATTCCCACCGGAAGGCGCTACCCAACGAATTTCTGGGGCCCCCAGCTCTGGCGCTCCATGCACCTGGCGAGCTTCCAGTACATCGCCAACGACAAGAACCGAGCTGCCTGGCGCTCCTTTCTGCAGTTCTGGGTCCCGTCCGCCCTTCCCTGCGCGAAATGCCGCGCCCATTACTTGCGGAGGCTTCCCAAGTTCAATTTCCCCGTCATTCTGCGCAACCGGGCGTCGCTCGTGCTTTTTCTGCACGGCTTACACAACGCGATAAACGCGGACGTGGCGAGAAAGCTCGGCAAGCCCTACCGGGCGCTTCCCTTTGCGGTTTTCTGCAACATGTACAAGCGGCATTTAAAAAAATGATTTAGTAAGAAAAGAATGCAGGACCTGTTGCGGGTTCTCGACCGGAAGGAGAAGAAGCAGGCTGCTATTCTCGAGGAGGCACTGCGAGAGGTCCGGAGATCCTCCTCACTCGCGAGCAAGACGTTTCGCAGAGCGATCGAGGCTCTGGATTTGCCGGATACGCGAAAGATCATCTTGATTAACCGGTTCTGCCTCCACGTCCAGGAGCTGGAGTCGAAGCGGAACCGGACCTCCAGACTGGCGGCGCTTCTGAACTCCACAGTGTCGATCGGGAGCGTGGTGGTTCCGTCGCTGCTGTCCGTTCAGGCCATGGACACGACGGGCATGGTGTACTGGGGAACCTTTGGGATCTCGCTGGTGACCGGGATCTCGACGGCGTTTCTGTCTTTGTTCAAGCTGAACCACCGCAAGGAGATTTACGCGGACGTGTTACGACGATTGATCTCCGAAGGGACCAAGTACCTCTCTCTGACGTGCGAGTACGAGACTCGATACGAAGTTGGTGCGCATGACAGTTTTTTTCCGTTGTTCTGCAAAAACTTTGAGTCTATCATTTCGTCCGAGAAGCCACTGGGAGGGGCACCGGGAGCCGGAAACCCGGAGGAGAAGGAGGAGGGTACCGAGCTGAAATCGGTGGCGACTAAGTGAAAAAAATAATGTTGATAGTTGAAAAGAGATGTACCGAAGAAAATCTCGGTCGCGTAGTAAAAGGAGAGTTTCGCGTAGACGGAAAGTCTCACGGAGGCGCAGTAGGAGGAAAGCATCGCGAAGGCGCAGTAGGAGGAAAGCCTCGCGAAGGCGCAGTAGGAGAAAAGACTCGCGAAGGCGCAGTAGAAGGAAAGCCTCGCGAAGGCGCAGTAGAAGGAAAGCCTCGCGAAGGCGCAGTAGAAGGAAAGCCTCGCGAACCCGCAGTAGGAAAAAAGCCCAAACTCGCAGTAAACAAGTCAGGCAAAGCTCCGATGTCACACAAAACGTACCTGATCCTGATCTTGATAACAGAAAAGATCGATGCAAAAAATACACAAACTGCGAAAGCTGTCGTAATTCGAAGCCTATGGGCATTTTCGAAAAGAAGCAGCACTGGTATCGCCCTTGTGAATGGGATGGCAAAAATTGTAACCCTACCGAAGGAAAGTTGGTGGATTGGCTCGTTCCCCACAAGGAAATTCCGTTGGCGGCTCGAAGACTGATGGACCGGCGTCAGAAGCAGGGTAAAAATGACCGTTATCGGCAAGTCTGCTCGCCGCTAAGCAATGAAGAAGCGGAATCACTGCCTGAGGAGAGCGAATTAATAAACGTAGCAATAGAGAGCGAAAACCCCGAATTAAAAAAAGTAGTAGCATTACAGAAAGCAAATAAGGAAATTAAGTTGCAGGGCAAAGAGTTGGATCAAGAGCTCCGTGACACGAAAATGTATTATTTGTTACAGTTTTTAGAAAATGAGAATGAAGAAATAATCGAAAACGACTATTTGGTAAGTATTTTGGAAAGATCTTATTATGTCAGAAAATACCTTTCCACAAAAGAATTTAAAGATGAATTAAATTGGTTTATTGATTGTGAGGATGACCATAACAAAAATCAATTTGAAGAATGTCAAGGATACTTAAAAAATGTAAAAAATGCTCTTGTTTCAGTGAAAAGTTTCGTCGAACTTGCACAAGACCTTTCCAACTATGAGAATTTTGAATCAAAAGAAATAAAAGAAATAGGAAAACTTCTTTTTCCACGCGAAGGTGAAAAATACAAACCAGGTTCAGTTTTCTTTGGTTTCGATGGCATAGATGAAGACATAAAACACAAATTCAAAGGTGACAAAAAGTTCGATGCTTTCACATTTGAGAACTTAGCAGGGAAAAAAATAAAAGATAGAGAAGGAGAAAAGAAGTTGAAAAAGATATTAAAACAAAGAGAATCCTGGTCGGGTTCGCGTCACACCCCTGCCAAGCCACAAGACCTAACCAAAAAAGAAGCGATGGCACTGCCTAAGGAGAGCGAATTAAACGCAGAAATAGAGAGCGAAAGCAGGGCACGCGAGGAGGGGAATACCGGCGCGAAACGAAAGCGTCGTTTCCATGGTGGGTTAATGTCAAGATATAGCTTGTCGGAACTTAAGGATGTCTTGCGACCGAAAGTACCGAAGAAGAGGCCTGCCAATAAAGCAGTACCACAACAAGAAAAAAATAAGAAAAAACAATTCTTTCTTGATAGTGAGAGTACCTCTCCAGATAATATTATACAAAGGCCTCTCGTGAATTCTTGGAAGTATGAAAATCTGCCTCTCGTAAATTCTGGGAAGTATGAAAATCCCAGCAGGACCAAAAAATTCGAATTAATGTTAATAGAGGAACTCGATTTTAAAAAGAACGAATTTGGAGAACAAACTTTTCAAGAATTTCTAACTAAATATCAAAAGAATTTAAAAGAGAGAAAAGACAGAATTACACGGCTAAATCTTAGGAAACTAAAGAAACAGAAAAATCAAAAGATTACAGATGGAATAAAAAAACTAAGGGAACTTGATGAAAGAGAGAGAGAATTAAATCTAAATTATAAAAAGGGTAAAATCAAAAAGAAAGAATACTTGAGTTTGGCTAGAAATAATGAAAGAGAAATGCAAATAAAAGAAAATGAGATGATAAAAGAAACTCAAAAATTTAATAAAGAAGTGAAAGTAGATCCAAAAACTTTGAAAAAATTAAGAACAGTTTGGATTTTTGGTGAAAATGCTCAACGAAAAAGAATCGATATTATCAATCAAATTGACGACAATAAACAAATGTTTACTAAAAAAGGAAAAAAACAGTTTTTAAAGTTTATAACGACCAAAAAAGAATTTGAAAACTATAAAAACAAAGAGGGTAAGAAGCTTCCCAAGAATCTAAAAAATCTTGTGGATTTCACCAATAATGTTTTCGATAAATATCTTGAGGACGAAAAAAGTCATTTTGTTGAGCAAGGATTTCATAAATTAAAAAATAATTTTTCAACTTTGAAAGAATTAGGAAATCAAACAACATTCAAGAAAAACCATCAAAATCTTACAGTGGATGGACAATCGCGTTCGCAATTACCCGATAAAATAAAAAATGATGTTTTAACCAAGATTTTTAAAAACATAGAGACTTATATACGGGATAATATTCAGTTAAAAAAAGAAGAAAAAAAAGCTAAAGATTTAGAAAATGCCCAAAAACGACAGGATCAAAAAGAAGAGAGAGATCGTAAAAAGGAAAGAGAAACTGCAAAAAAAGAAGCAAGACAAAAAAGGGTAATAGAAACAATTGGAGTCCAAAAATATGCGGAATCAACTCAAAAAAAATTATTTCAGAATTTCGTTTTTAAGACAGAAAATATGAATTTTATTACCCAAGAAATGGATCAAGATCAGAAGGATCGTTTTCTTCTTGGTTACGATCCAAAAAGCGAAATTGCAAAAGAAACATTGAAAGATAAGTACATCGATGGGACTGATTTTAAAGATATTCCTAAAACTGAAAGGTTTTTACTGTATTTGAAAAAACTTAATTATCCAGTTCAAAACCTTTTAGGAAAGCAAATATCTCAGATTTTGACATATTTCAAGGAAAATGAAAGTAATGAAGGTAATAGAAATCAAAAGATTGGGATGATCATGGAGAGAATCGATTCTCCCGAAGATGTCAGTGTTTGGTCGTCGGACTCTGATTAAATGAATATTCCAATGACGCTGACCCTAACCCTATCGAAATCGTCGGGACAAACGTCTTACTTTTCGTTTGCGTTGGGATTCTAATTCTGAAAGATGTGAAAGAAATTCGTTTTTTATTTTTTTACTTATCTCTTCTTCTTGAGCCATTTTTTTAATATAATTAGAAGTGTCTTTTTGCCTTGACGAAAAACCTGCACTTTCAAATACATCATCGTTTTCATTATCAACAACAGAGATGGGTAAAATTAAATCTTGAGATCGAAGGTTATTTTCTCTAAAAGATTTTTCAGAATTCTCGTAAATTAAGTTAGAAAATTTTCTTTTTAATTTTTTCAACGATGCTAGATACAATTCATTTTTGTTATTTTTATTGTCAATCTCCACTTTCAAACGATAAGGTTTCATTTTCGTTTCACGAATTTTTTCCTCCTTATCATCAAGTCTTTTTAACAAATTCACGTATTTATCCTTCTTAATTTTACCTCTTTCATACATTCGAATTATTTTTTCACGTCTTTTCTTTTGTTCTTGAATTATTTCCTTTCTTATTTGATCATCTTCTGAATCAATACTTGATGATGTCGATGTTGGCAACTTAGTCCGCCATTTCCCCTCTTTCTTCTCCCAATTAGTAGACAAAAAAATAGGACGACGACCTAGCAATGCATCATTTTTCTTTATATCTTCATCAAGTTTTTTGATATCCAAGCCGAAATTCTGTGCAACTGTGAAAAATGCAACTTGTTGCATGACTCTTTCACTAATATCGTTTGGGTTTTCATCGTCATTTTTATATTTCTTTAAAATATTCAGAATTTCGTTCTTTTTTTTATTCACATTTCCACCATCACCTTGATAATATCTCGAAAAATTTTGTAAAAAAGTTTTATATTGCAACTTCTCTTTTCTTTCCATATCTTCTTCTTTTTTTGATCTTTTTCTAGCAATGTTGATGATGACATCAAAAGGAAGATTTTTTTTATTATAGTCCTTTTTTTGGACAACTGTTTCAATCGATTGATTTGTTTTGAGTGCACGCGTTTTCAGGAATGAAAAAAGATTCTTTTCATCTTCCAAACCAATATTTTTAGCAATTTTCTGTCTCATATTTTCGTTTATTTTCAAAAAAGATGTCCTATATTGATCTTCTTTATTTTTTTCTCTTTGTTCCAGACCTTGCATGAACGAAAATGCTGTAAGAAGAATTTTATTTTGAATAGGAAGATCGAGATCCTCTATACCTTCTTTTCCAAGTTTTATTTTTTTCAACTGTTCTGTTAATTTATCATTTTTTGCAATTATCTTTTTTTCAAACAATCCATTAATAATATCCAGAATTTTTTCCCTACCCTTTTTCGTTTCTGGATCAAAAAGTTTTTTGGTTCTTTCTTTGAATTCTTCTAATTGAAAAAGTTTCAAATTCAGTTTTCCTGAAATCTCCGATAGTTTAGCGAAATGATCCTTTTTGTCCTTTCCCTTTGATCTTTTTAGCTTTTCAAGAATTTCTTTTTTTCTTTTTTCCCCCCTCTTTTTTTCATTCAAAATATGTTCGTTAAGTGTTAAGTTTATTTTTTCTCCAAAGGGAAGATCTATTATTGTATTTTGATTGAAGATTTTTCTGTTCTTGTCAGTTTTCAATGGTATTGGGACTTTGATATCCTGCAGCAACTTTTGATATTCGTCCACTCCAGTTTTTTTAACGACTGTTTCTTCCTTTTTAAGAACTGTCATTTTATGGATTGCAATTTGTAATGTTTTTGCGATTCGAAAAAATTTTGCTTCGAAATAATCTTTGAAAATTTTAATTCTCTTTGGACTATTTCCAGCTACTTTTATTCGTTTTTTACTAGCTTTTTGAAAACGTTGCAAAACATTTTCGAAATATTCAAGATCATCCCCTGCAAAATTACGCGCTTTTGTTAAAATACTTTGAACAAATTTATTTTCTTTTGTTTTCAAATAAATTTTCTTGATATGCTCATGTAATTTTCTTTCATCTTTAATACTATCTAGAATTGTTAGATTTCTTTCCTTAACAACAGCTTGAAAACTGCCTAGTAAATCTTTACGAAATCGAAAATATACCTCTTTTAAGCTAGAGTTTACGTCATCTAGTCTAAAATTATTTTTTGTATTCAATTCATCAACTAAATCATTGAACGTTTCTTCGATTTCACTTTCTGTTACTCCGTAAATCTCACCTAGTTCATAAAAAACTTCACTAAAGTAGATTTCTTTTTCATCTTCAACAAAAAATAGCTCGGAGAAATCGAACTCTCCCTTCAAAAGCTCTTCTACGTCTTGGAGAAATTGATCAATCAATATCATCGATTGATCATCTCTAAATTTCTGTTTATTAAAAGATTTTCCCTTGAAATTATCAAAGTAATCCATTGGTTTCATTTTCGTTTCACGAATTTTTTTCTCCTTATCATCAAGTCTTTTTAACAAATTCACGTATTCATCCTTCTTAATTTTACCTCTTTCATACATTCGAATTATTTTTTCACGTCTTTTCTTTTGTTCTTGAATTCTTTCCTTTCTTATTTTGTCATCCTCCATTAAAGTTTGAATAATTTCAAGTTCTGACCTTTTCGCCAGCATCGCTAACGACAGATCAGCATCGCTGCTCGTTGTCGAGCTGGCACTCTGAATTACACTCTGTGGATCTTCCAAACTCTGAATTGGTACTTCTCCCAATTTTTCGTCTTCGTCCGTTAATAATCCCGTTTTCCTTGGACGCTTTGGTGGATTAATTTTATACTCGTTTTCGTTCGACAACGGTCGTTTTTTCGACATACTACGACGGCGTGAATTTGACCGTCTTGATCGTCTTTTGCTTTTTCGTCTTCTCGACTTGCTGCGGCGTCTGGACTTGGACCGTCTCTTGCTTTGTCGTCGTCTCGATTTGCTGCGACGTCTGGACTTGGACCGTCTCGACTTGCTGCGGCGTCTCGACTTGGACCGTCTCTTGCTTTGTCGTCTTCTCGACTTGCTACGGCGCCTCGACTTGCTCCGTCTGCGTCCTCTTGAGACCTTTCTCTTTGGTCTACGTCGCGATCCCGATCTTATGGGCATTTTTTAAAGTCAATATTTTTTTTTATTATGGCAAGTAATATTTGCGAAGAGGGAGACACTCGTCTTTTCTCCCTCCTTTTCTTTTCCAAAATCTGCAATCCTTTTGCTTATTGCAACTATCTTTGTTATTACGATGTTTAAGACATTTAAGTCTCATTTCTTCCTGATTTTTCCTCACATATCTTATTTCCCTTTGTTTCTTCTGTCGCGCTGACCGTGGTGGGTTCCTTCTACTTTTACGACGTTTTCCAGGTGTCGGCGGACCTCTCTTTGAGATCCCCTCCTCGCGTGCCTCTTCGAATTGTCTCCACTCTTCGGAAACGTTCGTGCTTTCTCTCTCACTGTCTCCCAAGGACTCAAGTTCTTCATTTTTAAGTTCGTCCTCAACTCCAGCAATTAGACCTGTACCTTCTCCTTTATCTTTTTCTTCATTTTTAAGTTCGTCGTCAACTTCAGCAATTAGACCTGTACCTTCTCCTTTATCTTCTTCTTCATTTTTTTCCTCTAACACCCGTGCTTGACTTCCAAGTTTATAAAAAGTTTCTTTATTACCAAATTTTTTACCAACCTCTCCCATGCAAAAAGAGCCCTTGCTGCCAAACTTTATTCTGTGCCATTCTTTGTCGTCTCTATTGCAGCACTGAAACATAGTACGCGACAAGGGCGTGCCGCACATTTTCACTGCTTTTTCATACGTATCATCAGGACCAGCTTCTGCAACCTTGTAGTACCATTCATCCTTTAATTTATTCAATTCCGGAACCTTCTTCTCCTCCTTTTCGGCAAGCTTCGTAAGAATGTAACCTGCAAAATCGGAAGAATCAATATTTGGATCCACCCCCAAAGCGTTCATAGCCTTTCTAACCTCATTGTCACTTTTCTTCAGATCCTCCAAACCTTTTGTCACTGCATTCACCATCATTGTCGCAGACTTGAGTCTTTTCGAAAAATTTTCCAGTTCTTCGGTATTTCCTAAAAGCATGCTTGTTAAGCCCTTGTTTGCATCTTTCTTTTCGTCTTCGAACCGCAGTTTTTTCCTCGGTGCCGCCTTCTTCAAAATAGATTTATTTCCAAGTTTCCCTCCACCAACAACATTGACCGAATAGCTGCTGCTGCTACCGACTCTACTAGTCTCTTTCTTCAGCATTTCTTGTGCCTCTCGTACGAAACGATTTCGCACACTTGTCATTTTTTTACTCCCACCTTTTGTGCGCGATTGGAGATTGAAATTGGTTTCTTTTTTTTTTCGAGTAAAAAGTTTGTTCAATTTGTCTTGCCTCTTTCCAGCCTCACGAATCTCCCTGTCACTTGTAGCATTGCGAATGATGTCATATGCTTCTCCCACGGTAAAGTCAGTGAAGTCTCTTGCATCTGCACGATCTCGCATCCTTGTTCGACCGCTCGAGCGATATCGAGCTGGTGATGACTGCGGCCGCGGTTTTCCTAGACCGCGCGAGCGATTTCGAGCTGGTGATGACTGCGGCCGCGGTTTTCCTAGACCGCGCGAGCGATTTCGAGCTGGTGATGGCGGCGGCCACTGTAGAAGCTCTGCTGGTAGCACCGCTTTTGGAGGAACTCCTTCCGGTACTGGCGGCAAGTTTTCAATAACTTCTTCAACTACACTTACCGAAGGTTGAATGATTTGCGAGTCGGGAACCCTTGCAGCCGAGATGCTCGAGGAACTAGAAGAAACCGAAGATCCAGGCATAGAAGGCATTCCCGGCCTCGATGCGGATGAAGACGAACTTACCGAAGAATTAGAAGTACCTCTGGAAGAAGCGAGTGAGGCGCCACGATACGCTGTGAAGTCAACGGCGCTTTTAATTTCTGGCCTGGATTTTCTATACATTTTTGGAATCTCTGTATCCACCAAAAATTTGTCGTTTTTTCTATCAACTCTAAACAGGGGCATCTTTACATACAAAAACATTTTTTTAACAAAGTAACACCGAGCGGTCAAATATCGAAGACGCTTGGGGTCATTTTCATACTTCATGCACCAAAAAAATCTTGCTTATAAGAAATAAGTTTTTTCGATTGACCGATATCACAAAATCGGTGCTTTAACGTTAAAGCACCGATTTTGTGATATCGGGAAAACATGACATCATTTATAAATAGCTGACAAAAAAATATACCATTATTCTAAAAAAGGACCCCAAACGTCTTCGATATTGAGACGCTACACGTTTAAGATAGATCAATTTTCAACTTTTTGACGCCTCTCAGCCGAACAACCTTGCGGCGAAACATCAAATCTACAATTTTTTTATCGTCGCTGTAGACGAGTCGGGCGAGTGGCTCTCGTCCCTCTTCGAGTGCTTTCGCCAAAACAGCCTCCACCTTTTGTGCCTTTTCCGCAAGGCCCTGATTCTTCAAATCGTCAACATATTGAAACCGGATTGAATCAATTGTTTCCCACTTGGATTCCGCACAGTTGAAGACTGACACAAATCGAGAATACCCGTCTTCATTAGCAAGAAAGTCTCTCCTCAGTTGGAAAAAAGCCATAGCAGCTTCTTCCTCGTAGGCGTATGTGTAAGAATTGCGTTCATCGTAGAAGCGAAAGGTACAGGTGGCCGAATCTTGATTCTTTCTCACATAAGGGAAGATAGATTTAGTCGAGTTTTTGTTTGATTTCGGCATCCCTGAATTGAGCCAATGCGGCATACAAAGGAGATTTTCTCTTCGAGCATCAAGCCTGTCGTGATTTATATGATGGATCACGTAGGCATGAGGCCCCGAGTTGTCTCGCGAAAGGAGTTTTTCTCGAGGAAAGCCCGCTCTTACAGCAATTTGTACATGCAGGCGTTGACAGAAGGCGTAGCGCTCCTGGACATCGTTCAGAACGGTCTCTGTCGGGGTCTTGAGTGGTAATCCGGGAATCATGGGGTATCTTTTTCGCTCAGCGATGAAAATGTGATGAGCGGCATAGATGTTTTCCATGTAGAGGTCGGAGTTGAAGAATTCGAGATCGACCAGCGCAAGCTTGACTCGCTTTGGATTTCCCTTTTGGTCCTTGGCGATGCCCATCTCATCGGAGTCGTTGAACTCGAATAGGTCTACAGAAGTGGACTCCATGTTTGTATGAAAAAACTAAAAAAATGAAGAGGTTTTAAGACACTAGATAAAATTCAAATACCTGGACCGCGGGCCAAAAGTACATATTATTTTTGCAACACATTAGCAAAGAAGAGGATCGTTAGGAATCTAGTGTCTTTTTCATTTACAAAAAAAATCATTGTATGCGTACCCATTGCCGAGACTCAGCGGTGTCATAGTAAACTCTCTGGGTCGCATCCTCTGTCCCCTCCCTTTGCAAAACAAAGTTGTCCTCCGCTAATGTTTTAACGCCCGCGCAGCCGGGGACAACGTACTTACCATCTCTAAAATTACCTTCTTTTCCCTTGTGCTTGTTTAGTTTAGCGCAAAGTTCATCTGCAATATCCTTTCTCCAAATTCTATTATCAAATATCAGACTGCATGCCGAGCTCTCCTCGCCACCACACGTAAGACCCCATCCGGGAAACTCTGCACGATCCTTGAAAGGTACAAAATCAGTTGAAAAACGAGTCCGTCCGCCAGGACCACCATGTTCATAAACAAGTTGATTCTTTTCAGCATCGTATTCGAAGCGCATCGTAGCCTGTTTTCCGCTCATGCCTGTCTTAACAATATACCAAGAACCATCTCGCTCTGGTGTGTGCTGAGGACCAGTGGTGCCAAAAAATTCAGACTGCCATTTTCCGTTGACAATATTGATATGTCCAATTTCTTCTGCATATCTACCGTCCGGTACACTCCCGGCTGCTGGTGCGCTGGGAGAACTGGGAGCCTCGCGAGCGTCTTCAATCGGATTACGTCGATGTGTACTTGACAACTTCCTCGATCTCTCTTCCAAGCATTCGCCAAGATGTTTGCTCAAAGGACAAGACTCTTCCGTAAAATTACGCCTTCTAAGGTCCATGTTCTGTTCCGCCAAAGGTGCTGCAACCTGGAGTGCTTCGGACAGTTTCTGACCTGGCTTAAACATTCCTATCGCCGCCAGTTTTTCCTTCGACGCGTTGTAATCTTCATGCATTCTTCGGAAACGGGTCATGCACTGCTCCAGCGTCTCGTCTCCGTTGCATATATCCGGCTTACTCGCTGCAAATCCCATTTACTTACAGCATTTAAAAAAAAAATCAAATAGATCTAGAACGCCGCTTAGCTTTTCTCTTGCGAGAACGTCTCCTTCTTCGGGACTTGCGTGGACCTTGGATTGCTCCGGCGATTGCTCTTGTTCCCGCCATGGCACCGTACACCGCAGAGGTCGCCTTAGAGCTATTGACGAGCTTCATTCTGTAGTAACCATATACCGGAATCCCAATCCCGAGAACCAAAAGAATCGAACCGACAACATAGCCTCCACTTCTCGACTGCGGCTTGTAGTTTTCGTTCAAAAGTTTCTTCTGCTCAATCTGTTCGGCGGTCTCGACTGGGGCATTGTACGTGGAATAGATGGCGAAAATTCCGAACGCAACAAATACTAGCCCAATTCCGATGGAGCCGATGAACTGGAGAGTTGCGTAGGCGGACCCGCCAGCGGCTGCGATGTTCACTGCGCCCTCGGCGAAAGTGCTCATTTCTTTTTCTTCACCTAATATTTTCTTCTTCTTCTCCTTTTTGGCATTTGTGACACATTTTTCATAATATTCTTTCGTAAGGCACATACATTATCACATTTCTCGCCTTTCCCACCTAATTTACACTTCAGACGTCTAAATCCATTCAACTCAGCATTGAGTTCACATTTGGAAACTTCTCGCAAACACCATCCAGCATTCTGTCCTTTTTTGCACTGTTTCCACCCTTTTTTGCACTTATATTCTGCAGCCGTTTTTTTCCTTTTTTGTTTGGATTCTTCCTCACTCGTCAAATCGATTATGACTGGTTCTTGTACTCTTATATCCTTCGATTTATTTGATTCGTTTTCGCCTTCATCTACCAAATTGATTCGTTCATCTTCATTTACTTTTATACTTTTTTTAAATTTAACATATTTATCCCAACCCTCTCGATCAATAATTGCAAAATCTATGATTGGTGGTTTTTTAAATTTTACATCATACCTGCTCTCATATCCGTTTTGAAGCTCATCTAGAAAGTAAGGTTCTGTATTGTCATATATTACCATTCTTTTTCCATTTTTTGAATTTACATTTCGGACGAAAGCTACGTGATAGAAATTTTTACTTAAAGGGAAACTAGCAGTTCCCATGACGATGTGATTACGTAATTCATAAAGGATATTAGTTTCACCGTCAGCGATGTTTCTAACTATTTTCTCGTCTCCATTTTTTTTATGTTTCTCTAAAACTTTTTTCCAATTTATAAAAATCCGTTTTTCAGCACCGATATTGTACGTTTTCAACATGTCTCTTGTGAATTCATTGTTTTTAAAAATTAGTCTTGTTGTAGCCAAAGTACACTCATTAAAATTATTTTGATCCCCACACGTTCTTGTAGCCCAATTTTTTTCTGATCTGAGTATTTCTGAATTGTTGGGTGTTGAAAATTTTTTGGAAGTGAGTGAAGTATTTCTAGAATCTGTAATTCGTCGCCTCCGGCTGGGGGTTCGGCTGCGGCTACCCCGACGGCTTCGTCGCCGCCGGCTGCGGCTACCCCGACGGCTTCGTCGCCTCCGGCTACCTCGGCGGCTTTGTCGCCGCCGGCTGCGGCTACCCCGACGGCTTCGTCGCCTCCGGCTACCCCGGCGGCTTCGTCGCCTCCGGCTACCCCGGCGGCTTTGTCGCCTCCGGCTGCGGCTACCCCGACGGCTTCGTCGCCTCCGGCTACCCCGGCTGCGGCTTCTTCTTATGCTAGTTTTTCTTTGGCTACCGGATACTGGTTCCGTTCCGGTTGCAATATTAAATGTACTCATTTGGTCCAACTTTTTAATTGCATCCTTTCCCGCTTCGCGCTTTAGCCTTTTTCGGAATTCCCTCTGATACGGCTCGTTCCCTTGATAGAAGCTCCGAAATTGTTCGACTGCAAACACGTCGGCCTTATTGGGGGAGTAAAAGGAGGCTCGTGTTTCGAAGGGCATTGTATCCCCACCAAACATTTTCGGCAATCCGTAGTTAATGTAGCTCGTTTGTGCGACTTTCGTGAGGAACGACTGCTTCTCGTCGCTTTTGTCGGGAGAAAAATAATCTCTCAGTCTCATTATCTTCTGAAACCACTTGCCGCTTGTGTCTTGGGCATCCATTATAATTTTTTCCAATTCCTTGTATGTCTGGTTCCCCTTCAGTAATGTGTGGAACTTCAAGGTGTACGTCTGACAAAGTGTGTTCATGGACGTGCTTTGTAGTGCCATACCTTTAGGATGTGGAAACTTGATCTTGATGTCGAAATCACCTGTCCTGCTGCGCGCCTTCAGCGCCTTTTTATTTCTTTTGAGCCAAGCCGTAAGCGGGGCCAGCAGAATCGTCAAATGTTCGTACCCCCAAGTGTTTCGATCTTCGTCCGACGCGCCTGGGTCGAGAATGGCAACCCAACCTTTTGGGCTCTCGTTGAAATCAAAGACTAGTGTGACGTAGTGGCACTCACCTTGTGCGTCAGACGAGACATCGAGGGCGATTTTTTTCATTTTTCTTGATCGTTGCAAAATTTGCTTGTCAAGGAAGCTCTGGAATTCGCGTTGGGTGCCCACAAATTCACGGTATTCATCGTCCGGAGGGGGGTTCTTGGGGTCATTCCAGAACCACCAGGGGTCCCCGTGAGCCACTGTAGGATCCTCATTCTGCGCCTTGGCAACAGTCGTTCTGAAGGGTGTGTTCATTATGTTTTTTGCAACATCAAACGTCTCTACATTCGTTAGTTTTTTTTCTCTTCTCTTTCTCTTACGCATTGTCTTTTACTTTCCATATGTTTTTTTTT
>Ga0187217_1000317_pt1 | contig 20311 bp, 7 predicted proteins | sample 15SPOviralmetaG_FD_130165 | JGI IMG/M metagenome (GOLD analysis project Ga0187217, IMG submission 130165) | Marine viral communities from the oligotrophic San Pedro Time Series (SPOT) site, San Pedro Channel, CA, USA - 15 SPOT_SRF_2010-09-15... | ecosystem: Environmental > Aquatic > Marine >... | reverse complement strand
TGGATCAACAGATTGCTGCTGGTTGGTACATGACCGAAGATGGTCGTACTACATCTGTTGCACATTGGTTGGATGAAGGAGACTTCCGTAACAACGGTGGTGTCATGAATCATGAGACTGGTGAAACGATGTCCAAGCGTAAGAAGCCATTCACGGTAGACTACACTGGATTCGGATGGGTACTCATTAAGCACGGCGTCTTTGAGCATGCTGAAATGAAGTATCCATGGTTTGCACCCAAGATGCAAGTCTTCGAGTCTGGGGATGTTCAGGACATGTGTGGAGAGGATGTGAGTTTCTGTCTAGATGCTATCGAAGCAGGAATCGAGATCTGGTGTGACCCTCGTATTAGAGTTGGTCACGAGAAGATGCGTGTTATCTGATGGCACTGACAGTCTACACAATCTATGTTGATGGGTCTGAGAGGCACACCGATGTAGGTGAAGACGAGTTCATGAATATCATGGAGGAGTATGCTATCTCATTTTATGAGACAGGTGCTCCTCATCCCGATAACATCAAACATACTATGAAGGAACCAAATGGCTAAGATTAAAAAATCGTTGCTCGGCGGCACATTTATTGAGGCAATCCCCAAAAAAACTCGGCAAGGTAACGGTAAGCATACAAAACTTAGCGCGACGAGCGCGAACGCTGCTCGGAAGCGGTATCGCGGACAAGGTAAAAAATGAGTCAACTTATCATCAATCTTCCACCGCAGAAAGTCTGGGTTCGTAAAGAATACCTTAGAGATTTCCAAGATGGATTTGGTGAGTTTGTAGAGGGCGTTTGGGTATCGTGTAAATCGATACCTGGACGCGCTTTTTATTTTGAGACATACTTACCTAAGTATGCAGCAATGTTTGACAAGCTTCCGATCTCTGCGTTTTTGTCCCGACCAGAGATTCCTGATCCTGATTTAGACTTACCTAACCTGCAGTTTTGGAACTGCATGGACTATGGTGTCAGATGCCTTGAGAAGCAGTTTATCGGGTCAATGGACTTCCAAGTACGCACACGCAACTTCGGCAACCTTAACGGCGAATACTGCTTCACCTTAGATAACTTTCACCCAGACACAGACACCACAAATACCAATGTTAGCGAAGTTCCTGACGAACATAAGTCACATAACTGTATTGAGCTTGAGAATGGTCAATTTTGCTTGTATCCCAACAACCGAACACGAATCTTTGACTTGTCTATTACACCCGAAGAACCACTTATACCAGACTTCAAAGTAAGTACACATTACTTTCAGGTAGAGAATGGTATTAGATGGGGTAGACTAGGAGATACTGATGAATATTTCTGGGAGACAGAATCAGAGAAGAAGGAATAAATAATCTTATAATATTATAATAAAGAAAATGGATGACGATCTCATTGTAAATATGGACGGTGGCGTTGGTGGTTCATGGGGAGTTAAAAATGATCGTAAAAAATCAGACAAAATTCTTCGTGAAGTAGCTGGTGATTATAAAAATGATGAGACAGAACCTGATCTTCTCCAAGAGTGACTATAAATAATGTCGATATATAGTGCCTAAGGATGGCTTCATCAAAATCAAAGGCATTCAAAGATATTTCACTGTCCTTTGAGCCTCATCCTGTTAGTGGAGACATAAGAGTTCTCAAAGATGAGGACGCAATTAAGCGTGCTGTCAGGAATTTGGTGCAAACTATTGTGGGAGAGCGTCCATTCAGTTCTGTTTTAGGAACTAATGTCACCTCTTCCCTTTTTGATTTTGTAGACTATGCAACATCGGGTGTTATTGCTCAGCAAATTCTCGATGTTCTGAAGGGATTTGAAGGTAGAATTGCAAATACTACCGTTCAGGTCAGTCCAAGACCAGATAATAATGCTTTTGAGGTGACAATTAACTATGACATTGTGGGCGAAGAGTTCCCAAGTCAAAGTTTTGACTTTATTTTAGAACCAGCTAGGTAAAAAAATGCCATCTTTTAAGTATACTAACCTAAATTTTGATCAAGTCAAAGGATCAATCAAAGATTACTTGAGGGCAAACTCGGATTTTTCTGATTTTGACTTTGAAGGATCGAATATGTCGGTCTTGATTGACATATTGGCGTACAATACTTACCTGACGGCGTTCAATAGCAATATGGTTGCTAACGAATCCTTCTTGGATTCAGCAGTTTTAAGAGAAAATGTGGTTTCTCTTGCTAGAAACATTGGATATGTTCCAAAATCACGCAAGGCAGCGCAAGCAATAGTCAATTTTGACTTTAAATTTAACGGAAACAGCACAACTGTCACTCTGAAGAAAGGATTAGTGTGTGTTGGCGCTATAAACGATACAAATTTCGTATTTTCTATCCCAGAAGACATCATCGCAGTCAGTCCAATTGATACTGGAGGCACTGCAGGAGTAAATCCGCCGCGTACAGCACAATTTAAGAACATTGATGTCTTCCAAGGGACTGTTTTAACAAAAGAATGGGTGGTAAGTGGTAGTACCGATCAAAGATTCGTCATTGAAAACCCAAATGTAGACATTGACACTCTCAGAGTAGAGATTAGAAAGTCTGGTGCGTCTGCAGGATTAGCATTTTCCAAGGTTGACAACATTATTAGCGTAACTGATAAGTCAAATATCTATTTAATTCAAGAAGCACCGAACGAAACATATGAAATGTTGTTTGGTGATGGTCTTTTTGGTACAAAATTAGAACAGGGAGATATTGTCGATATTAGTTACATTGTAACTGATGGAAAAAATGGTAACGAAGGCAAAAATTTCTTTTTCTCTGGTGATGTACAGAACGATGCTAAGCAGAGTTTAACATCTTCCAATGTAGTAACCGTAACAACCACTCAGAACGCCCGTAATGGGTCCGACATTGAGGCAATTGACTCTATACGATACTATGCACCAAGAATGTACTCCGCACAGAACAGGGCGGTTACACCGAGAGATTACGAAGCTATCGTTCAAGACATTTATCCTAATACAGAATCAATTTCTGTAGTCGGTGGAGAAGAATTAGACCCACCAGAGTTCGGAACTGTAGTTTTGAGTATCAAACCTAGAAATGGTACATTCTTATCTGACTTTACTAAACAGAATATTCTTAATAAACTAAAACAATATGCAGTTGCTGGAATTAATCAAAGAATTGAAGATCTGAGAATTCTGTATATTGAACTTGACACTAGTGTCTACTATAACAACTCTGTTTTTGACGATGCAAGTGAATTAAAAGCAGAAATTACTCAATCTTTGACTGCATATGGCAATTCTGCTAATTTGAATAGATTTGGTGGAAGATTTAAGTATTCTGAAGCACAAAATATTGTAGATAATACAAATAACTCGATTACATCAAATATTATGAGGGTCACCATTCGTCGTGATCTAAAAGCATTGGTTGATCAAGTCGCACAGTATGAATTATGCTTCGGAAACCAGTTCCACATCCTAGAAGGTGGCGGAACAGTCAAATCTACAGCATTCACTATTGCAGGAGTCACTGAAAAAGTATATCTTACCGATATTCCAAGAAGTGATGGCAGAACTGGCGACATTGCTATTTTCAAACCTGCAAAAATTGAAGGGGACGGCGCTGAAGTTGTTGTCAAGTCCGCTGGAACGGTAGATTACATAAAAGGTGAAATATTACTGAATGCTGTTAAGATTACTGCCACCGAAAAGGGTAATGGAATCATCGAAGTGCAAGCATATCCAGAATCTAATGATGTTATTGGGTTGAAAGACATTTACTTGTCATTGGACTTGTCAAATTCTGAGATAAATATCGTGAGAGACACTATATCCTCCGGTCAGCAAATTTCTGGCATTGGATATCAAGTTACATCTAGCTACTCCAACGGATCGCTAATTAGACAGTAGGATGATCGAGACAAACTCCCCCTTAAGTCCACGGGTAAAGACATATCAGGTTATATCTGAATCTGTACCCGAATTTGCTGTATCTGAGAACCCCAAGTTTGTTGAGTTCTTAAAACAGTATTATATCTCACAAGATTATCAGGGTGGTCCTGCTGACATCGCTGAAAATATTGATGCGTACATCAAAATTGATAATTTGACTGTAGATGTCATTAGGGGAGTCACAGATCTGACTTCTGACATCTCAGCAAGTGATGATACGATCAATGTAAGAAATACTGACGGTTATCCTAATAACCATGGTCTGATTAAGATCAATAATGAGATTATTACCTATGCAGAAAAAACTCAAACTACTTTTTCTGGATGTACCAGGGGATTCAGTGGAATCAGCACTTATACCACTCCTAATGATCCTTCCAATCTAGTTTGGGAGCAAACTACTGCTGGAAGTCACACTACTGGGGATTCTGTACAAAATGTTAGTGCTCTTTTTCTGAAAGAGTTCTATAAAAAGTTAAAAACGATGTATACTCCTGGATTAGAGGGAGTAACTTTATCACCACAGTTAGATATCAATAATTTTGTCAAAGAAGCAAGAAGTTTATACGAATCGAAGGGAACACAGGATTCTTTCAAAATTCTCTTCAAAGCGTTATTTGGTATTGAACCAAAAATCAACGATCTTGAGAAATATCTCATTAAACCGTCATTTGCAAATTATATTCGTAGAAAAACTATTTCCATAGAATTAATTTCAGGAGATCCTGAAAATCTTGTTGGAGAAACTCTTTTTCAAGATGATGATATCACTAATGATAATTTTAGCGCGGCATCTGGTCCTATTTCCGAAGTTTCTCTAATTAGAGATAATTATTACAAACTTTCGTTGTTTACAGGTTTCGATGAACGATCTCTTACTGATGGAGAATTCAAAGTTCCTGGTAGAACTAGAAATATTGGTATAGTTGGACTTGGTGCATCTGTAATCACTGTAGACTCAACTATTGGTTTTTCCAGTACGGGTACTCTGAATATTGGTGACCCTGAAAACGGTTATTCCCAAACTTTAACATATTCGACTAAAAGCATCAATCAATTTTTTGATGTAAATCCGTCTATTGCAACATCCATCCCAAATAACTCAAAAATCTCCGCACCTAACATTGTTTATGGTTATGAGAGTGGAGATACTACTAAAAAGGTAGAAATGCGAGTTACTGGTGTTCTAAACCAGTTTTTGACCAATCAGCAACTCCAAAACTTAGATGAGACATCATCTATCAGAATTAGAAACTTAGGAAGGTATATTGACGATCCTGAACAGAATAGAAGTTACGAGGAAATTTTTTATAACTCCTGGGTATACAATACTTCTGCAAGATATTTTATAGATGTATTTTCTGGTTCTAGTTTTGTATTAATTGGCAATATTAACAAAGCTAGTCTTAGAGTTGATGACGAAATTGAGATTGTCGGTAGAAATAGTGAATTAGTATATGCAACTGGGTTAACAGTCGCTTCTATCAATACATCTACTAATACGATCACTATATCGGGTACAATTCCAACTTTAAACACATCTCTCAATTACGATATTAGAAGAGTACAGAAAAAAGCAAATTCTTCTATTGTACCAATTAGAGGTGGACAAGATCAACTATTGTCTGATATTAATAATACTTATATTGTAACTGAGAACGAATCCGATAGTGGTAAAAGGGAAGGATATGTTGCATCAAGTTCTCTACCAAGTTATCTAATTTCTTCCGACAAAATTAGATCTACTTTGGTAGATCCATCTGTCGCCCTTGGCAACTTTGATGGATACGATAGCGTAGAAGATGCATATTCTGTAGTTGCGTTTACAAATGATGTTCCATTCAGAACTGGTGATGAAATTACATATGTTCCTACTGGAGTTCCTATTGCAGGACTAGTCCAAGGAAATTATTTTGTAAAAGTTCTCAGTCCCGCTAACCGCATCGAACTGTATGCATCTAGAGCATTTACTAAAGCAAATCTTCCAGAATATTTCAACCCTCCGACTGGTCTTGGTACACATGAGTTTATTCTGAGTTCTCAAGGAACCAGAAGTATTTTCCCATCTAGACCAATTCGTAGATTTATTCTTGAGCAAGATCTTAAGAGTGGTAAAGAAGCACAAACTACCTCAGAAAGAACTGCCGATGGCAACACTGCCATGCTTACAAACGGTACGGAAGTTCTTAACTACAAAGGTGGAGACTCGGTTTTCTATGGTCCACTGAACAGAATCAACATTCTGAGTGGTGGAGATAGGTACGATGTCATGCATCCACCAAGTATCACTATTGAAGATCCTCTTGTCAGTGCTGCAAATACTGCAGCTGCGCTAGTTAGTGTTGCTGGAACAATTTCTAATGTTTTTATTGACCCATTTGACTTTGATATTAACAAGATTATCAGTGTTGAGATATATGGTGGTAATGGATCTGGAGCTAGAGGTAGAGCACTAACTGAGGAAAGATACCGTGAGATCACTTTCAGTGGCATCAGCACTCTCTCAGGTGGCAATGTAGAGGCAGTTAATGATCTAATCAACTTCAATAAGAGTCACAATATGGTGACTGGTGATAGAATCGTCTATAACAGCAATGGCAATACAAACTTAGGTATTGCTACAACTGGTGCTTCAAATGTTGAACTGACCCTTATGAGCGGTCAGGATTACTATGTCAGAGCATTTGATAATGATTCTCTGTATATTCACTACAATAAGAATGATGCTGTAAACGGTATCAACACAATTACGATTTCTGAAGATGCTGCCTCATCAAATAGTGGTGTTCATATTTTTAGGACTTATGAGAAGAAGACGACTATTTCTAGAGTCAATGTAGAGGACTCTGGAGAAAATTATAGAAGCAGAACTCTTATTGTAAAAACAGTAGGAATCAACACATTTAAGGATTTTGTAGAATTCGATAATCACGGATTAGTTGATGGCGATATCCTAAATTACGAATTTGATACAACTGCCATCACTGGTCTTAGTTCTACTAAACAGTATCAGGTAATTAAATTAAACGATAATCAGTTCCGTTTGTCTGAGGCAGGTAATAAAGGAGATAAGTCTCCAAACAAAACTAATTTTGACAATAGAGTCTATGCATTTTTAGATTCTCAAGGAAGTGGATATCAAAGATTCTTTTTCCCCAAGATTGAGTGTGAAGTCAAGGTTCTTACAGATGATCAAAAAGAACAAACTCTTACTGCAACTCCTATTGTAAGAGGTAAAGTAACAGATGCTCTTCTTTATGAGGCAGGTAAAAATTATGGTTCAACAATCATCAATTTTGTAAATGCTCCTACCATTTCTATTCCTAGAGGAACTTTAGCGCAAATTGGATTAATTATTTCTAATGGTAGAATTATTAGTGCATTTGTTAAAGCATCTGGTTCTAATTACTCTGGTCCCCCAGAAATTAATGTTGGTAGTGCCAACACTCTAGCGAGTGGTGCTATTCTTAGGGCAGTTGTAGAAGAAGGATCTGTCACTGATGTAAAAGTTATCTCTGGTGGTGTTGGATATGCAATCACAAATACAACGATTGATATTCAACCAGTTGGCACTAACTTAAGACTTGAATCTGAACTGAGACCTCTTACGGTTAACAAGGCATATGGTCTTGATGAGACTGAACTTGACTTCTTGTCTCCACTCGGTGATGGTCTCGCTGTAAATTATATTGGTTATGGTAACTCTATTAGAAACTTTTATGGAGATGATGGATCTAGTCACTCTCCAATTATCGGTTGGGCATATGATGGTAACCCGATTTATGGTCCATTTGGTCTGAGAGATCCTGATAATATTCAGTCGGATGTACAACTACAAACTTCTAGTTACGGAATCTCGGCAACTGGTATTGATAACAGACCACCAACTGCCAATTTCCCATTCGGATCTTTAGTAGATGATTATATCTACAACGGATCAGGAACTCTTGACGAGCATAATGGTAGATTTACTAAGACTCCAGATTTTCCTTTAGGAGTTTACGCATACTTTGCTACTGTAGATAATCTAAACAAACCACTATTCCCATACTTCATTGGCGATACTTATAGAAGTTTTGCTATTGCAGAGAACACAGTAAGGGGTTTAGTAATTGATCAAACCAATTTTGACTTTGAGTCTTCTAAGTTGGTAAGAAATACATTCCCATATAATATGTTTGGTGATGGTCTGGCATATGATTATGTCTTCCAACCATACTTGACAAACAATCAAGAATCTAGTCCAGATAATCTTGGTATTGGATCCATCACTAGTGTCATAATTACCGAGCGTGGCGAAGGATATAGTGTAAATGATTCTATTGTATTTGATGAGACTGGATCAGGTGGTGGTGGTATAAGTGCTAATGTACAAAAAATCTTTGGTAAAGATATTACTAGAGTCACTAGCAATAGTCAAAGTTTTTCAGGTGTTCCCTTTAAGACCATTCGCGATGGTGTTAAGTTTAGAGTAAATCCCTTCCATGAGTATAAAGAAAATTCATTCGTAAAGATAAGTGGTGTTACCACATTTGTTCCTCAACTTGAAGGTTTCCATAAGATCTCTCTACCAACATATACAGCTGGTCTTGTAGATGATGGGTACACTGGGATCATCACAGATATCAGAGTGACTACAGTTCCTCCTAATGTGTCTGCTGGAGATTCTATTGGTATTGGAACTGAGTCAATGCGTGTTATTAACACATTCTCTCGTGAAAATATCGTAAGAGTTGAGAGATATGCTGGATTTGCTACTGCATCTGCTGGTGCTGCGGTAACTTATTTCACTAGCGAGTTTACTATTCCTTTAAAAGATGTAACTCCTATTGATTCCAATTTCCAAGACTTGTATTATTTCAACCCTAAAGAAGCGGTTGGTGTAGGCACAACTGTAGGTTTCTCCACATCGGTTAGTGTTTCTCTTAATGGAGTAACTAAGACGCGATCAATTCTCTCCAAATCTATTTTTATTGGTGAGCATGATTTTAGAACAAATGATATTGTTACCTTCAACCGTAATGGCAATACGAATATTAATGCTACAAGGTCTGTAGATCCGTATATCGCTCCTAGTGCCCTTCCAAGCAGTCTATATGTCGTTAGGAAGACATCTACCACAATTGGTCTTAAGACAACTCCAGACACGGCAGAACTGTTCTTTACGAGCACTGGTGACGACAAGGCAAACTATTACTTTGAATCAAACTACAAACAGGAAAATGCTGACATTGAGAAGAACGATTTACAGATAGTTGCCAAAGAAAATCATAATCTCTCTGTTGGTGACAAGTTTACTCTGGTCGTTCAACCTGGACTTACTACTGGTATTGGAAACTCTACAAATGTAAGAGTCCAAATTCTTGACGGTAATCTAATTGTCAATCCTGTTGAGATTCCTAGGGCGGGCGTTAATACGATAACCGATACATTTACAGTACAAGATCACGGTTTTCAGACTGGATACAAAATATTAGCATATGGTAGTCTTGGTACGGCAAGTAGTCTTCCCAGTGGTCTTGAGCAGAAGACTTATTTTGTATTGAAAGTTGATAATGACAATTTCCAACTGTCTGACTCCAGAGTTCAACTCTTTAAAGATCCTCCAGAGGTAGTCAGTGTAGCGTCAACTGGTTTCCCAGGGCAGACCTTCAATCCAATCAATCCACCACTTAAGGTAACTAAAAACAACAATCTTGTTTTCAATCTCAATGATCCATCACTATCTGGATCTAAGTTAAAAGTATTCTACGATAACAACTTCTTTAATGAGTTTGTTGGAAGCGGAACTACTGCAAATGTTGAGGTAACTGAGTTTGGTACAGTTGGTATTGGAACAACCTTAACTTCTGCCACACCCACAAAGACTATCAAATACAATAAGTCATTTAGTGGTGAGTTGTATTATGGTGTTGAGAAGGGTGGATATATGTCCACTTCCGATAAAGAGGTAATTGGATACAATAAGATTACATATGAAAATAGCGGATATAATGGCACATATACTGTCGATGGAATTGGGTCCACTACATTTGGTGCTAATTTAGCATTAGAACCAGAAAAAGCACACTACCTGTCTACTGACTGTGTTGAACTTTTCTATACCACAACTTCTATCGGTGCAACTGGTGGAATTGCAAAAGTCCGTCTACTCAACGGTGGATTTGGATATCAAAAATTTCCTGCAGTTACATCAATTGGAAATACTGGAATTAGTGGACAACTTCAGTTAATTGGCGAAAATATTAACCTTCTGTCTAATCTTTCTGTTCCAACTGATGTATATGGATATCCTTCTGATAATACTCTTAAACCAGACGCTTTCTTACCTAGAGTTGTAAGAATTAAGAATGCCAACCAAGTAGTTGCAGCTGAAGTTACTTTTGGTGGTAAATCGTATCTGAATGCTCCTTCACTTGCTCTCTTTGATAAAAACACTGGAGAAATTGTCAATAATGGTCTTATTAAATGTGAACTGAGTGATTCTGCTGTAAACACAGTAGAAGTTTCTGTACAACCAAGAGGATTATCTGGTGCTGAGTATGGACTTGCTCCTCTCAGAAACAGTAACGGTATTTCTATTATTGAAGCAGAATCTGATGTAGGTTTCCTTACTTGTAAGATCACAACTCCGATTTTGGGATATGTTAACGAACCATTCTCTGTTGGTGAGTTGGTATTCCTTGAGGGTGTAGAATTTAATAATGATGGCGATGGATTTAACTCTGGTGACTATAAGTTCCAAAACTTTACTATTTCTGATTACAACTCCGCAGTAAACCCAAGACAAATAACATTTGAATATTCTTCTCTCTCTGCCAACACCGGAACTGGTGCAACAGTTAAACCTGGATTTGGTCAGATCGTTAAGGCAGGAAACCTTGCACAATTTTCGGTAACCAAGGCATTCTCCCCATTTTCTATTAATGAATCCCTTAGAAGAAATAACGACTTAGAATTAGATCTTATTTTAAGATCTATTGACACTAGCACTGGAGTCATGGTTATTGAGGGATCCAGACCTCTGGAACCTGATGATCTGCTTGTAGGTACAAATAGCGGTGACCGTGCAGAAGTTGATACCATTAGTGAGTTTGATGGGTACTTTGATATTAGTTCTACAATCGATACAAATGTTGGTTGGTCGGATAACATCGGTTTAGTCGGTGATAATAACCAATTCTTGCCTGATAATGATTATTATCAGAATATGTCATATGCTATTGAAAGTAATAAGACATATGATGAAATCATTACTCATGTAAATGACATTGTTCACCCCGCAGGGATGAAGAACTTTGCTAATACTCAGATTCTTTCTAGCGGTAATGCTGGTGAGTCTACGAGACCTGCAGATGATGCTGGTGGATTTGTACTTGATTTCGTTAGCGATCCTCTGAGAGTTGATGCAATCTATGGATTTGACCTTGCTAGAGATGTAGATTCTTCAGACAATGTTTCTAAGTTCTTAGAACTTAAGTCTACAAGACTCTCTGACTTCATCCTGAATAAAACTAACAGAGTCCTTCAGCATGACGATATCTCACCTTTCTTCGTAAGTAACGAATCTAATGACCTGAGTGATGATAGAACTATTGCAGCAGCTGTTGCTGGAAGAAACTTCTCAAGATATTTGATTATCACCAAGCATGATGCTGCGAATCCTCTTCTAAATCAATATCAGTTCAATGAAGTTATTTTAGTAGCACAAGATGGCAATACATATCTTCTACAAAAAGCACAACTCAATAACACCAACAATGTTGGTTTAGCAACTGGTTACGCAGAGTTCTTCGCTTTCTTCAATTCAAATGACAATATTACTGAAGTAAGAATTAAACCTTACGAGACTTTCGACACTGATTATGATATCAAAGCATTCCAACAAGGATTTGCTTCTGATGTAGGTATCGGTTCCATCAACACGGGTAATGTTGTCAACTCCTCTGCTAATGTTACGGTTTCCGCTGGATCTACAACACAAGTTACTGGTTTCAGTACAACTACATTTGTAGGTGGTGTCGGTCACTTTGTTGTTGTGAACAATACTGACGGTAAGATTGATTATGTCGAGTTGGCATTGCAGCATGACGGAACAGATACTTATCTGACTGAGTTAGCAACTTTCAACACTAAGCAAAGTGTCGGTGGTCTGTCTGGTCCCAACTTCATGGGAACATTTACTTCTTCCATTGAAAGTGGTGTTGTTAAGATCAATTATGTCCATAATGAATCAACTCCTGTATCCATAAGAAGTAAGTTCATATCGTTTGAGAATGTTGGTCTCGGAACAACTAGTGTCAGGCATCTCAATCTTGAGTTTACTCCCGAAGGTACAGAAAGAACGGCTAGAGTCGTTGTTGGATCATCGGCAACCACAGGTATTTCTACTATTGTAGGAGTCACAACATTCACTGATATTTCATTCAAGACAACTGCACATGTAGCGATTGGTGAAACTCAGACATTACATCAAATTTATGTCCTGAGTGATCCAGAAAAACAAGATACATTCATCACACAGCAACCAATTGCTGCTGTTGGAACTACATCCGGTCTTGGAACATTTGGTGCAGAATATAGAGGAAATCAAATTGTTCTTGAATTCTTCCCCGATGCTGGCGTGTCTGGCATGGTCAGTATCTTTTCTTACAACGAAGTTCTTTATAAAGATGATGATCCTAACGGTACTCTTTCTGGTATTGGTTCATTTGACTATGGTAAGGTATTTGAGAATGTTACCTCAAATACCTACCTGGGTATCAACAACAGAAACATTAGAAGCTTCGATCTTAAGTATGAAGGAACTCCGATTTACGAAAGAAATCTTAATCCTCAAAACCCCAACCAAATTAATTTTGGAAATGGTTTAGTAAGTTTCAAGCACTTCTTCTCTAATACTGAGGAAGTTTCTTACAACCCAGGATCAAATATCGTTGGTGTTGCTGCTAGTGCATTACAATATGTTACAGGTTATGGTCATACTTCTCTGCCAAGCACCGTCTTTATTGTTAAGAGTAATAATAACCAGTTCTTCATCTCTACTAATATTACCGATGCTAGACAGGGTATTGCAGTAACATTCCAACCTGGGACTTCTGCTGGTAACCAGCATAGGTTCACTATGAATAAGAGAGATGAAAAATCAATCATCGCTCTCAACGGTATTGTTCAGAAACCAATCTCGTTCACTAAGATCATTTACGATCTTGATGTAGCAGTCAATGGTTTTGTTACCGCATTTGCTCTTAGTGGTCTTAGTACAGTTGCCTCAGGTGACTTGTTAAAGATTGATGAGGAATACTCTATTGTACAAACTGTTGGTTTTGCAACTCAACCATCCGGTCCTATTACTGGTATTGGCACCTGGAATATTGTTGAGGTAGAAAGGGGTGCTGTTGGATCCATTGCTACAAGTCATTCTGTTGGTGATGTTGCAAGAATCCATAGAGGTGCTTTTCAGATTCTCAACAGTAAAATTCACTTTACTGAGGCACCTTTAGGTGGTGACCTTGGAATTATCAACCCCGCTAACCTTCCTTATCCTAGAGCATCCTTTGGTGGTAGAACTTACCTCAGACAAGATTATAAAACTAACGAACTATTTGACGACTTCTCTGATCAGTTTGATGGTCTTCAAAATACCTTTGACCTGTCAACGACTGGCGCTGCTGTAACTGGTATTGGTTCTACTGGTGGTAACGGTGTACTGTTTATTAACGGCATCTTCCAAGCACCATTTGGTGAGAACAACGAGGGTGTTTCTAACTTCAAGATTATTGAAGATCCAGTCTCTACTGCTGCTAGTGTTCAGTTCAGTGGTATTACATCAATTGGATTTACGGATCTAATTATTGATGAGGATGATATTAACCAAAACCAGTTACCAAGAGGCGGCGTTATTGTTTCTCTTGCATCTACTCCTGGTAGAGGATACGCACCGTTCAATGCTACATCTGTCAAGGTCAATGTAAACACTGCTGGAACAATTACAGAAATTATCGGCGTATCTACTACAGGGGTATTCGTTGACATTGAAGATGCTACTTATGGCAATAAGACTGGCATTATGACAGTCTCTACCATTGGCAACCATACTCTTGTTCTTGAAGATTTCGTCAAGTTGGTTGGTCTTGAGTTTACTTGTGGTGCATCTCATGCTGGCGTTACGACTAATATTTTCCCAGATCATAATGATCCTTTCTATGTTGTTGGTATTATTTCCGCAAGAACCTTCAAGGTACAAGTCGGTGCATCAACTATCCCACATACTTATGTAAGTGGTGGTACTGTTGCACCATTCTTCCCATTGACATTTGGTTCTGGTTACAACACTAACCTCGGAACAATCGGTATTGCTATTACTGATGTTGCGTTTGAGCACAGATATGCATCTGCTGGCATCAATTCTATCTTTGATAACACGGGAACAAGACATACTGCTACCAATGCTAAGTATACATCACACACAGGTAAATTGGTTGTCACCGTTCCTTCACACGGTTTGACCACTAGTAATACTATTGGTATTGATACGGGATCTCTAGGATTTACTTGTGATAGCGATAACTTCTTAGGAATAAATCTTTATCCTAGAGCGACTGATCCTGTTGCTGGTATCTTGACAGCAATTACTGCCACAACCGTAAATACTTTTACAGTATTTGTTGGACCTGGCGGTGGTGCTGGTACTGGAGCAGATGTATCTGCTGTAGTTGGTGCTGGTGGTAGTCTCGTATTTACTGTTAACGATGGTGGTGTTGGTTATGTAAATGCAGCTGCATTTCCACCTGAACCCAATGGCGAAAATCTGCCAGTTGTTGGGGTATCCAGAATTGGTCTGGGTAATACGACTGTAACGGGTGTTGGTTGCTCCGTCACAGTACAAATCGCAGGTATCAACACTGCAACTGGAATTGGATCCACCTACTTTGCAGTTACTGAGTTTGAACTATCTAAAAAGGGTTATGGATTTAAGCGTGGAGACAAGTTTACCGTTACTGGTCTTGCAACAGATCCTCAGGCAGGAAACAACTTCTCTCAGTTTGAACTTGAGGTTGTCGATGTATTTACCGACCAAGTAGCATCTTGGCAGTTTGGTAATATTGATTATCTTGACAATATTGAGAGATATCAAAACGGTGATCAGAAGAGATTTATTCTCGAATATCAGAGACAGATTGTCTCCTTTGAGATTGACAGAAATGATCAAGACTCTAAAGAAATTGACCTTGCATCTGTTCTTCTAATCTTTATCAATGGTGTTATTCAAGAACCTGGAATTCACTATTCATTCGATGGTGGTTCTGTTATTGAATTTACAACTGCTCCTACTAAAGAAGATAATGTCGTTATCTTCTTCTACAGAGGATCTATTGGTCAGGATAGTTTCTTATTCGATGTTAACGAAGTTATTAAGGTTGGTGATAATCTTAGACTGAGAAAGAGTTCTCAAATTGAACTTAATCAGGTCGCTAAAAGCACTCCTAACTTTGCACAAAGTGCAGAAAGAATCGTTAAGAGGGTTGATAGTGCCGCTACTGTAGAGACCGCTTTCTATCAGGGCGTAGGTATCAGTAACGATAACTACAAACCGATGGATTGGATCAAGCAGAAAAAGGATATTTTGATTGATGGTTCTATTGTATCTAAGGCAAGAGATTCTATTGAGGCACAAATCAATCCAGTCGCAAATGTAATTGGTGTTGTTAGCACTACTGATGCTTTTGTATATGTTGATTCCACAGCATTATTCAAAGACACTGATGGTTTGTTAAACGAGTCATTCTCTCTTGCATATGTTGCAGAGGTTGGATTCGGAACAACTGCAGTTTATGGTGTTAACTTTGAGAATATGACTGGCATTGAACCTCTTGTTGCTAATGTTCAAGGATTCATCGGAGTTGTTACAGGCATCAGCACCTGTCCTGGAATCGGTACTGATCTTGGCATCAAGATCCAGTTCAATGTTGAGAGTTTTGTAAATGCTGGTAACGATCCTAGTGGATTGCTGACGGGTCAACCGTTTAAACTTTATGGATCTGGTATCAATACTGCAGGTGTTGCAGTAACTAGTATTGACACTCATGACACTGATATTGTTGGAATCAGTACCTTCAATGGTGACAACATCTACTACAACCATGCAATTTCGTTTGTACCTGCAACGGGTAGTCGTCTTGGTGTAATGACTGCTAATATTGCTTCTTACACTGATATAAGTGATTTTGTAGGTGTCGGTTCTACCGCTGGTCCATACTGTCACTTCACCTGGGGTAAGTTTAGCAATATTACTAGAGATGCTGGTCTTCCTGTTTACGCAAACCTTAAGGGTCTTACTTTTGACCCAGATCTAAGCAACTATCCTATTGTACAAAGGCGTGGTTGTGGTTTGAGAGGAACTGGAGGATTGCCTAAGATCTTATAAATACAAAAAAGTTAGACCTTCCGCCCGTTCATAATAATGGCAGCCATTATCACCGACCAATTTAGGGTTATTAATGCAAATAATTTTGTAGACTCTGTAATTGACGGTACTAATTCATACTTTACTTTTTTAAGTCTTGCCAACCCGACCATCACGGGCTATGGAAGAACTAGTACCTGGAATAGCACGACGGTTCAACCACCATCTCCGATTGATAATATTACCTATATCAATCATGTGTATGATACGATGCTTTTCGGGCGGAAGGTATTGCCTGGTGATGTTAGAAGATTGATTCGTAAGACTCAGTGGACTAAAGGTACATCATATGATATGTACCGTCATGACTATGATACTAATAACCGATCATTAGTATCAAACTCTAGCAGACTGTATTCATCAAACTATTATATTATTAATAAAGACTTCCGAGTCTATATTTGTATCAATAATGGTTCAGCAGGTATCACATCTTCAGCAAATGCATCACTAGATGAACCTACATTTACTGACTTGGAACCTTCCGCTGCAGGAACAAGTGGCGACGGTTATCAGTGGAAATACCTCTTTACTGTCCCCCCTGCTGATATTGTTAAATTTGACTCAACGGAATATGTAGCGGTTCCTAATGAATGGGCAACTTCCTCCGAGAATGAAATTAAAGTTATTAGAGATAACGGAGATTCTGCGATAAACAATAATCAGATTAAAGTCGTTTCAATTGACGAGCAGGGTGAGGGATATTCCTTCTTGTCCACTCCTATAGAACTTGATATTCTTGGAGATGGAGTTGGAGGTAAAGTAAGGGTACAAACTAATACAAACGGGCAAATTATTTCTGCAACTGTAACTGCTGGTGGTCAGGGTTACAGTTTTGGTCGAGTTGATCTTTCTTCTATCAACTCTTCTGCTACTAAGTTTGCCAGACTGACCCCAATCATTCCTCCATCTAGTGGACATGGTTTTGACTTGTACAAGGAACTAGGAACTGATAAAGTTCTAATTTATTCTAGATTTGATAGTTCCTCATATGATTTTATTTCAGACACTACATTTGCTCAGATCGGTGTAATCAAAAACCCGATTTCTGCAGGTGCTGGATCTACTGCTATTCTGAATACTTCAGAATTCTCTGCCTCTAAATCAATTAAATTTACAGGAAATACTAGTCAAGCTCTTGCCATCGGAGGTAAGATTGAACAAAATATTACTGGTGTAGGAACAGCAAAGGGATATGTTGCTTCCTACGACATTAGTACACAAGTTGTCAAGTATTTCCAAGATAGAAATCTGTATTTGAATCCCAATCTTTATGATTCTACAGATAGTATTGGTGTGGGTGGAGATGCCAAAGTTATTGACTTTGACTCTTCTAGCAATGCTATAACTGGTCCTAGTGGATTTAGTGTTAACATTGACTCAACATTCTCTGGCATCTCAACTACCACACCTGCAGGTAAAGTTGTTGATTTGGGTGTTCAGTTTACAAATGGACTTGCTGGTGCCGAAATAAATAAAAGGACTGGAGAGATCATATACCTTGATAATAGACCATCTATTACAAGGAATGAGCGTCAAAAAGAAGACATCAAAATCGTTTTAGAATTCTAAGAAGATGCCACAACAGACTAACCTCAATGTAAGTCCGTATTATGATGATTTTGACCCTAGCAAGGGTTATCATCGTGTCCTGTTTAAACCAGGATTCCCTGTACAGGCTAGAGAACTTTCTACTTTACAATCTATTCTGCAAAATCAGGTAGAAACATTTGGTAGTCACATCTTTAAAGAAGGGTCCATTGTTATCCCCGGATCCGTCACATTTGATGGGCAGTATTATGCTGTTCAAGTAAATCCAACTCATCTTGGCGTAGATGTCGGAGTATATGCTAATAATGTTATTGGAAAAAGAATAAAAGGTCAATCCTCTGGAGTGACTGCTAAGGTTATTAACTACATCAGCGCATCTCAATCTGATAATGATTATGATACTTTCTTTGTAAAATATATTAACTCTTCTACAACTGGAGACTTTAACTTCTTTGGTGAATCTGAAGTTTTAGTTGCTGAGGAACCATTTACTTATGGTGGCACAACTATCAATGCTGGCGGCACTTTTGCTTCTACTATTGATATAACTGCTTGTACTATTGGTTCTGCTGCTTCTGTTGATGAAGGTGTATATTTTATTAGAGGTAATTTTGTAAGAGTAGAAAAACAAACAATTATCCTCGATCAATACAATTCACAACCTTCGTTCAGAGTAGGACTTAGAGTTGTGGAGAGCACAGTATCAGCTAAATCTGATAACAGTCTCTATGATAATGCAAAAGGTTTTAGTAATTTTGCTGCTCCTGGTGCTGATAGACTTAAGATCAGTCTTATTCTTGATAAGAAACCTGTAAGTGATTTTGATGACACTGACTTCGTAGAAGTTATGCGTGTCAGTAATGGAGATGTTCTTTCAATTAAGAAAGAATCAGAATACTCTAAAATTAGAGATTATCTTGCTAGAAGAACTTTTGATGAGTCTGGTGACTACACAGTCAATAAGTTTCTGCTAAATGTTACCGAATGTCTCAATGATAGACAGGGTAACGACGGTGTATATTTTTCTGATCAGACAACTCTTGATGGTAATGAACCGGATGATGATCTTGCTTGCTTAAAAATTAGTGCAGGTAAGGCATATATTCATGGTTTTGATGTTTCAACTGATGGACCCACAACTCTTGATTTCTTCAAACCAAGAGAAACTCAGGAAGTAAAGAATAAAGCGTTCCCATTTGAAATGGGAAATAAGTTCGTTGTAAATAATGTAAGTGGTATCACTACATTTACGAACAGAATTGATCTGATGAGTGGACCCAATAATGGTGGTAGTGCTAATGTAGCAGGCACCAGTAGTAAAATTGGTGATGCTAAAGTTTATAACTTCGCAGCAAAAGATAGAGTATATGAAGATGCTTCTACTGAATTTGATCTCTATCTCTATGATGTTCAGACATATACAACCCTTAAGTTAAATGATAATGTAAGTGCTACAGAAATTATTGAATCTGCATATATTGTTGGCGAAGAAAGCGGCGCAAATGCATTTGCTGTAGCAGCAGGTGCTGGATCTAGCACTATTCAAGTTACCCAAACATCAGGATCATTCCGTCCGGGAGAAAAACTTCTCATTAATGGGACTGACGATCTGTCTAGAACTGTAGAACAAGTAACATCTTTTGGTGTTAATGATATATTCTCCTTCGCTCAAAGTGGTAGTAGTTTTGCCGCTAATAAGAAACTAACTGACAGGATTCCTCCCAGATTGGGAACTGGTAATGTAAAGATCACAAAGGCTGGTGCAACAGCAACAGTAACTGCACCTAGAATTGATAGTTTTCAAAGATTCGGTCCTGGTGATGTTATCAGGTTTGTAGAAGGTGGTGATCAATATCAGAATGTTGTATTGACAATTGCTGCCGATTTGCAGTCCATGACTGTTGGCGCAATGACAACAGTTACTAACTTGTTTAAGGGAACTGTTAAGACTTTTGAAGGACCAATTACTATTGGTACTCAAGATACTAGCACTGAGAATGCATCTTTGATCTCAGTCATTCCTGATCTGAATGTTTCTAATGTAGACTTTACCGGGTCTACCCTCTTACTGTCTGCACAAGTTACTAACGAATCTACTAACTCACTTGGTCAGTTGGTTGTACCTATTGCATCTGTAAATATTGATGATGTGTCGTTTGCGGAATATGATGAGGAAAGGTATCAAGTTCAATACTCCAATGGGAATATTGCGGTAATTGAAGACAACCAAGTAACAGTATCAAGCACTTCTATTACAATTACAGGTCTTGATGCCTCTCAGACAGGCATGAAAGTCAATGTCACTGTAATCAAGGCAAACATCAAGAACAAGGTAAAAGAATTTAAGCGTTGCCAACAAGTCTCTGTTACCAGATCC
>Ga0187217_1000314_pt1 | contig 20365 bp, 35 predicted proteins | sample 15SPOviralmetaG_FD_130165 | JGI IMG/M metagenome (GOLD analysis project Ga0187217, IMG submission 130165) | Marine viral communities from the oligotrophic San Pedro Time Series (SPOT) site, San Pedro Channel, CA, USA - 15 SPOT_SRF_2010-09-15... | ecosystem: Environmental > Aquatic > Marine >... | reverse complement strand
CAAGTGATATGGTGTACGAAAGATTATGTGGAACAAAGGAGTTTGTTGAACAATGACTTTTAAACTTGGAAAGCGTAGCCTTGAAAGATTAGAAGGTGTAGACGAACGTATGGTTGCTGTTGTAAAACACGCAATTGGCTCAACTAAAATAGACTTTGGTGTTATCTGTGGCTTACGAACCATAGACGAACAAAAAGAATTAGTTGCAAAAGGTGCAAGTCAAACCATGAAGTCTAAGCATATTGACGGTATAGCTGTAGATCTCATGGCGTACATTGGTAGCCGGGCAAGTTGGGAACTTAACTTGTACGATGATATAGCTGATGCTATGGCGCAAGGTGCAAGAGCCTGTGATGTTCCTGTAAGGTGGGGCGCAGCATGGACTGTACCAAACATAGCGCATTGGGATGGAACTATGGAAGCTGCAATGAATGACTACGTTGATACTCGGCGTGGTCAAGGTCGCAGACCGTTTATTGATGGCCCACATTTTGAATTGATGGTGTAGTAATGGCAAAGAGCACAGTCAACAAATCTAACACTTATACTAAACCCAAGATGCGTGAACGTCAGTTTCGTTCAATACTTAATAGTAGTGTTCAAGGAACAGCTTCCGGCAAGTGGTCGGCTCGTAAAGCACAACTCCTTGCAAAAAGATACAAAGCTGCTGGTGGAGGGTACAAGTCGTGAAAGCTCGGCAACGGTCTCTAATGAATTGGAGTAAGCAAAACTGGCGCACTAAGTCTGGTAAGAAGTCTAGTGAAACTGGTGAACGTTACTTGCCAGAGAAAGCAATCAAGGCTTTGACCCCGGCAGAGTATGCTGCAACTACACGAGCTAAACGTGCTGGTGGCGGCACTGGTAAGACTGTACCACAGCCAAAGAAAATCAGAGACAAGACAAGAAAGTATCGGAGCTAGGTATGGCTAGAACACCAGCATGGCAACGTAAAGCAGGTAAGGCAAAGAAGGGTGGTCTTAATTATGAAGGTCGCAAGTCTTACGAGCGTGAGAACCCTGGTTCAGATCTCAAAGCACCTGTGAAGTCTGGGAACAATCCTAGACGTGCATCGTTTCTACAGCGCATGGGTAATATGAAGGGTCCAGAGCGTGATGATAAGGGTGAGCCAACACGGTTGTTGCTGTCTTTAAGAGCTTGGGGTGCATCGAGCAAGGCTGATGCCAGAGCAAAGGGCAAACGAATATCAGCTATCAATAAAAAGAAGAAAGCTTAATGGGATACTTTCACGAAGAAGTTGATAGTCCACATGCGATGTTGGAGATCGCTTCAGAGCGTATTACGGATATTGTACCTGTAAACATATTTGGTTTTAACAGAACCATTGGCACAGACTACGAAACAATCTGGAACAACGGAGCGACATATGCCTATCCTAGTTCTGCTGTACAAATGGATGTAGTAAGTAGTAGTGCGAGTGATACTATGACATTGTTGATCTCTGGTCTTGATAGCAACTACGATGCTTTGGCAGAGATTGTTACAGTCAATGGCACTGCTACGGTGACGACGGCAAACAGTTTTCTACGCATAAACTCAGCTACTATTCTGTCTGGATCTAATGTAGGCAACATAACAATTAACAATGGTGGAACGGCATACGCATATGTAGAAGCGGCAATAGGCACAACGCAAGCCTGTGTTTATTCTGTGGCACGTAACTATTCTTTGTATTTATTCAGAATATCTCTTACCTCTGGTACAGTAAACGGTAATCAGTATCTTACATACCGCAATAGATTAGATAATAGCTCAGGGCGCATTTTACGTGTGGCAGAGGCAACTTGGAAAGAAGGTATGCAAACATTTGATCGGCAGATACCCTTTAGAATTTCTCCGAAAAATGATATACAGTTTGAAGCAAAGTCTAACGCAAGTACAAACGAAGCAAGTATTTTTATTGAAGCATTATTGATGAAGGATAAGTTTGATGCCTGAAAAGTTAGAACGTAGCCTGATGAACCAGGCAAAGAAAAAAGGTCTTACTGGTAAAGAGCGAGACAAGTATGTATATGGTACGTTGACTAAGGTTGCCGGACCAAAGGGAAGTAAACAAGCAGCGAGGACAGGAAATGTACGGAAAAAAAACTAAACCTAAAAAATCTATGATGAATGGTGGCTATGGCAAAGGCAGCTAAACATTACTTGCCCAATGGCAAAGAGTACACCGGGGCTACACATAAGATGCCCGACGGCTCTTTGCACACTGGAGCAAAGCATACAAAAAGCAGTCAGGTTTTGTCGCATAAAAAGCCAAAGTCTATGATGAACAAGAAGTAGGCTATGGTCTTGGCATTGGTTTAATTATTTTACGATAGCCAGAAGAAACTGGCGTTCGTCTGCAATACATCATTATCTCTTTGCCATATGTATCTGCAAGTATATCGTATAGATTATCTAATACACCATCACCCATAGCGTCATAACATTCTTGTTGGCTTTGGAAGATAACACTGGTTGATACATCGTGATCTTCAACAACGTATTCAATAATGAGTAACGTATAAAATAACTTAAACATTGTGTACACCTCATACTTTTATTATTGTTTGTCTGGGGCAGAACCTCCGTCTGCCCCACGACTTATATCCAAGGCTCCATAGGTAACGTAATATGACGTTTACGCTCCACAGTATTGGTAGTTGTCTTGCCTGTACCGTTTGACCTATGAAACTCCACACCCATCCTATACGCAAGTGTGCGTAAGTTAGACGGATCAATACCTAATTCTTCAGCAGCTTTCCTAATTGTATTATTTTTATACTGCTCAAGAAGTTTTTTAGTTTCGTTGTAGTAACGATTTTTTAAAGCTGGGTATGGTTTCATGGCTAAAATGGAATTTCATCCTCTCCCAAGGGAGGCTCAGATGATTGTTGTTGCTGCATTGGTTGCTCTTCCATTGGTTTGTTTGGAAACAAAGGAAAGCTTGCAACTCTAGGCCACATTTTTGGATCATCTCCGTTTCGATGTTGCAGTTGTACGCTGACGGATATGCCATGATCGATCATTGCTTTCTTGACCTTCTCTGCTAAAGCTAATGTAGCTTGGTCAAATCGTTTATCTTTTGGTACGTTAATCCATGCTGAAGCTCTCATTTCTACAGCCTGTCCGTTGTTCATAAAGCCATCTATCGTTAGTGACTTTACCCCTAATGTTGGTCTATTGCTCAAAGCTATTCTCCTTTTCTGTTAATCTTTTTACTAGCCTTTGAAATAATTCTGGATAACTAGACTTGAGTTGATCAAGCCAGGCATCATCAGTCTTTCTATCAACTTCAGCAAGATCTCGTTTGGACTTTGCTTGTTGATATTGTTTAGTTAAATCTGTGCACCACGCAACCCATTGTGCTTGGTTTTGTGGCATGGTTTCGTTATTGCTCTCCTCTTCTTCTTTTTTAATTTCATCTAAAGCTGTTTCTTTTCTTTTAGCTGCAACAAGCTCATTCGCTGAAGCATAGCTACCACCGTGTAACCCAATGGATGCTAAGGCTCTTCCTATTGCTGAAGTCTCTCCGTTCTCTATGGCACTTGTTTTGTTTACATTTGAAGAGCCGCGTATTTCTTCAGCAAAACCACTTCCTATTATCATTCCGTCTTTGTTTTTAATAACAGCTTGTACTATAACACGTTGCCCATTGTCATCCATGATATTTGTTTCAATACCCAAATCGGTTCCAAAAGCTTTTCTAAAAGCCTCGATACGTACAAATACCTCTGTGTATTTTTTACCACCACGTTGCGTAACGCCGTGAGTACGGTTGAGATCGTTGACCTCAGCCATTGCTTTAATTAAATCTGTCATCTTTTACCAAACATTCCTTTCGCCATCATTAAAAACTCAGGCGCTAAATCACGCCACACAAAACTATCTCCAAAATGAGGATCAGTTAAATTAAGCAGATCAACTACATCATCTGCAACTTTCATTAGTTTTTCTCTACGTCTACAAGCTACAGAAATATCATTTAAAGCAAATTCCAATTCTTGCTGCGTCGGTTCTAAGACTACGTAGCCTAACCTGTTAGCATAAACTATTTTAGGAACGATCTTAGATAGATGCCAATACCCGGCTATCTGTGTCATATGCGGTGCTTTAATTTTCTTAGGCAATGAGTTTGCTCTTGGACTATCTGTATGTGCTTGCTGATCCCACTGTGTCTTTAGCTCTACACGTCCATCTCCGTAGTCTGGTTTACCAAAGTACGGTAGTTCACAGTGGGGTATATTACCGTGTAGATCTATCTCTCCACCAATACGGTTAGCACCCTGCATGGCTTCTCGGATGCCACTTGCTGCGTTTTCACAGACCAAAGAAAACTCTGCCATTGTAGGTTCTTTAGACTTCTTACCCTCTGCATCATAAGCTACGTTTTCTCTGTGAGCTAACACAGCCTTGTCTACGTCCATGTCATGCCAATACGGTGGCTCATATCCATGTAGCATGTTGATTGCTTCACCGTAAGCTTCCGTCACGTCTGCATCTTTGACGAGCAACATATCTGTATAGACTTGTACGGCTCTACCGCTGACCATATTTGTATTGTCTGTATACTGAGTATGACCTTGTGGGTCTTTGTAGTACGCACTATCGTACAATACTTTCCTTGCCCACTTTTCATCTCCCTGAGCATCCCCACGTAATATACGCCACGCCTTATCTCGCATTGGTCTAAGCACTGCTTTATCAAAGAATGTCCAGGCATCAGGTGTGCTTGGATTGCTGTGCCATTTGTAATTAAATCGGTCCGCCCAATCTGTTTTTCGTATGCCCATTTGTTTATACCTCTTGACATTTAATGACAAAGATGCACGATATGTCAAATATAGTCAAGGGGTTTTATAGATGAAATTAGAAGAATATCGTCAAAACGCAAAGATGACATTGAAGCAACTTGCGGATAAAGTAGGTGCTCCACATGCTACAGTTGTACGGCGTTGGTGTTTGCCTATCGACCATAAGGATTACAAGATACCATCTGCTAAGTATATGAATTTAATACAAGATGCGACGATGGGGCAAGTTACACCCAACGATTTCTATAGGTGATTTATGGGTGGTAAAGCAAGTAGAGATAAGGGTGCTAATTTCGAGAGAGAGATTGTAAACTTACATAAATCTTGGGGCGTTGATGCGGAGCGTGTTCCGTTGTCAGGAGCTGTCAAAGGGAATTATTCGGGTGATTTGAAGATTGGCCCACAACAGGCTTTGCTTGCTGAGTGCAAGCGAAGAGCCAGAGCATATCAGGATTTGTATGATGCTTTGGATCAGGACGGTAGCGATATGCTATTTGTCCGTAAAGACCGGGGGCGCACATTGGTTGTGCTGCCGATTGAAACATATGAGACATTCTTAGAATGGATTGGCTGGAAAAAAACAACGGAGGAATAAATGCCATATTTAGAAACAGGCGTAGGTTATCAAAGCACCGACACAAGCAAAGAAGCGGCGAACAGTAACTTTAAAGGCAAGCTAACGATACGTGATCGAGTCTATCAGTTGCTTGAGAAAACATCAGTATCATTATCAACGGAAGATATAGCGGAGTTGCTGAACGTACCGTACGGCTCGGTGCAGCCACGTTTATCGGAGCTACAGAACGAGGACAAGGTAGTTGACAGTGGTGAGCGTGGTAAAACTAAATGGGGTAAGTCATGTATAAAGTGGAGGATCAAATGACTATCGTTTATCAGCTAGTAAATGGTACAAAGTATGAGGTTCAAACTGAGGATTGCAAGTATTGTGATGGTGATGGTTTTTACTTAGCAGAAGTACCCTACGTAGACTATTACAATGGTGGCTTTCTCAAAGAAGAGAGGCGCTGTTGTGAGGAGTGTGGAGGCAGTGGATTTACTGTTTTAGATAATGAATAACTTTGAACGCGACGAAAAAGAAATTGAAAAAGATGTAGAAAAAATTCGTGAATTATACGAAACAAAACCGACAGCAGTGTACAAACATTATGATATTGATGATAATTTAATTTATGTTGGTATTGCCACTGATGTTACAGTTAGACAAACACAGCATTTCAAAACTTCTGAGTGGCAGCAAGAAATACAAAATGTTTCTGTTGAGTGGCACTATAGTCGATTACGCGCAGAAATAAGGGAGATTTTATTAATTAAAGCATTTCGTCCAGAGCATAATAAAGTTCACAATAATGATAATTTTGCGGAGTTAGCTATTTTTAATAGGATTGATAAGTTTGCTGATAGATTAAGACAAGGTTTAAGCCAAATTTGTTTTTTTATTGATGATTTGTGGTATGAAAGGGATGCTGTCTTTGAGAGTATTGAAGAAAATGAATTGTTTTTAAAAAGAAAACGTAAAGGTACACTTGCTTACAAAAAATTAAAAGATGACACAAAAAGTTTGGAAGAACGTGCTTATGAAATTGAATGGGAAGTTGAAATGTGGCTTATGGATCATGCTCTTGATCAGGCACAAATAGAAAGGTGCTTATTAAATGAAGATCCATATAGATATATTTTACAAAGATTTTTCAACAGCTATCATTCAGAAATTAATTTATGGAAAAGTGATTGGGACATAAGTTTTTTATCTGAAATTGTAGATAGATGTAATAAAGAAATAAATGATTGCGATAAAAAGTTTCAAGGTAGGGAAATATTGTATTTGAAAGATAGGAATATTTTACCTGTAAAACAAAAGCATTGTTTTTTGCCTTTCAATCAAACTTCTCAAGAAAGTATTCATTATGGAATGTAAAGCGTGTGGTCGTGAGCATGACGTTAATCGCGGTGGCTGGGTAATACTAGCCACTGACGATCTTATTTGTGACCCGGTAGACAGGCCGGACTGTTGGGAAAAGGTAAGTGGCTGGTACATACAACGCCGGGAAGAAGAGCAATTAAAGCATCATTTAAATAGGGGGTTGACAAATGCCAATACGTAAGTACGCTAACGCGAGGGTTACAACCCGAGATAGTGATTACAGTGCTAGCAGTGTATACACTGAAACTACTAATAATATACATAGTAATAGCACTGTAATACATACAGACAGTGTATTACAGACAGACAGTGTAATCACTGACACTGTAATACAGCAGCCGGATGATTCGGTTTTGCCTACGTTGACTAAGACGTTGACCAGGATGCACCCACGGTACAAAGAGGGCAAAGCAAAGCGACAGAATGATCCTTTGTCGTGGCGTATCGAGAAAATCCTACGTAGACTAAGACCGATGTTGTCTACAGAGAATTTTATAGAAGTTTCTCAGGAGTTCACTATGTCGGACCCTATGCAGCGCGTAGCACTCGCGGACAAGCTCGAGAAGTGGCTAGAAAGTACTTTAGGGGGGTAAGGCTTAGGAAAAGGGAAAAGCGCACTCTGTGGCGCTTCTCCGTGGCTCTAAGGGGTATAGTTATATTTGAAAGGTGGTACGTCTAATTCATCTAAAAGAATACGTAGCAATCGTTCTATACCGCATGCTTCATCAATGGGGTTTCCATTGTTTACATGGTGTTCTACTAGCCACTTATATTGTTTTATGAGGTCGTTTGTATCAGGTACAAAAGCACTCAAGGGTAGTTTAACTCTGTCTTTCATCTATGCTTGCCTTCCTTTTGTATTTCTAGGGCAACCTCAGCCGCCATTTTACACAGTTCAACTTCTTTGGGGTTCAGTGTAGCTGCTATTTCTTGAGCATGTTCTAAGCACTCTTGAGATAGTTTCTCTGTCTTTGCGGTTACAGCAAGTATCAATGCAAGTGTTAGCGCATCTGTGGGACTGTTTATTTCTATAGCTTCCATCTTCTTTGCTCCTATGGTGTTATGAAGTGCCACGCGAAAACTAATCCAAAGATTAAAACGCATATGGCAACGTCGCTAAGTTTGATGTTCTTGATGATTGTGATTAGTTCTGAGATTGTCATTGTACGACACCACCACCAAAAATTTCAAAGGTGATACCGTCATAATATTTGACAACCTCACCGTTTGGTAGATTTACGAACCATTCATAGTTTTCTTGCCATACATCAAAACGCAATGCGAATTGATTAGATGCTTGGTTCATTTTGCGCTTAGTTGTGACGGTTTCCCATCCATCAGTGTTAAGTGTAACCTTGTTGTCATTCCATGCAACAATCTGTGTTTGATGATATGTTACACCGCCGCTACTGTCTTTGTTCCACCATGTAGTAGCGTAATTACTAAGTTTATCCATTCTAGGCATTTGTTCCTCCGTATACCTCTTTGTTTGTTATGCCTTCATAATACATAAGTGTCACAAAGTGTCAACAGTATAATTATTTATTGTGTTAGATTGTAAGATGATCTATATATTGAATATACAAAGTTGCTTGCCTGTTAGCTTTGTATACCTCAATAACTAGCTCGGACTTAGGTCCGGGCCTTTTTGAAGGAACACAGATTGAGTAGACGAAGCGTAAACACAGTCATTATGGAAAAGATAGTTGATCGTCTGGCATCAGGCGAGACGCTTGTAGACATCACAAAAGACAAGGCAATGCCAAGCTATAGAGCCGTCACAAGAGCCGTAGCAGCTGATGAAGAATTGTGGTCGCTATACCGTAAAGGGCGCATTCTCCAAGCTGAATATTACGCGGACAAAATCAATGGGCTTGCTATGGAACCATTGCCCGAGGGAGACGTGCGTTTCCTCAATGCTGAGGTAAACAGAAGGCGTCTCGAAATTGATACGCTGAAATGGACAACGGCTCGTAATCAGCCGTTCGGAATACGTGACAAGAAAGAAGACCAGCCACAAGCACAGACCTTCACCATCTCATGGGCCGGAGGTGATACCGCCGTTAGTGCACACGAGGAAGAAGAGGTACTGCATTGAAAGCACCAGCTAACATTCTGAGTGGCCGAGGTACGCGCGTGAAGTGCAAAACCTTTTCGCATAATATGTATTATGTTAACAAAACGCCTTATTTGCTGTAGTTTGCCGTATTTCTGGCGATACAGACCCCCCACCCTCCCAGAATCACCGCGCCACTTCTTACTACATAATATACCTGCGGAGCATACACAGTGACTCCCACACTGACTGCTGATCAACATGCAATGCTAGGTCATCTCTCAGAGCTACGGAGAAGCGTTGTAGATGGCGAAAGCTATAAGGAGCAGTTTGAGGCTGCGGTATTGCTTATTGATCTGTACGAGGCTATCTTGGAGTTGAATGGCATATTGATATATGAGGATCAGGAGAAGGTGGTTAGGCAGTGACGCATATAGAGATACCGTATGAGCCTCGTGTGTTACAGATGGAGTTGCACAATGAGATGCAAGAGAAGCGGTGGGGTGTTGTTGTATGTCATCGAAGGTTTGGCAAGATGGTATGGGCTATTAATCATATATTGAGGCATTCTCTTCTAAGCGGAAAGAGTAATCCTAGGTATGCGTATATGGCACCTACTTATAGGCAAGCTAAGAATGTGGCTTGGGATTATCTAAAGCATTTTGCTGGTAAGATACCGAATGTGAGGTTTCACGAGACGGAGTTGCGGTGTGACTTGCCTACTGGTGGTAGGATTAGTTTGTTGGGTGCTGAGAACCCGGATAGCTTACGTGGGATATATTTGGATGGGTGTGTTATGGACGAGGTTGCTGACATGCCGGAGAGTGTATTTCCAGAGGTATTGAGGCCAGCATTATCTGATAGGAAGGGATTTTGTATATTTGTGGGTACACCGAAGGGGCATAATGCTTTCTTTGATTTTTATGAACAGGCTGCATCGAGTGATGATTGGTTGTCTGCGGTGTATAAGGCGAGTGAGACGGGGATATTGGACGAAGAGGAGTTAGAGGCTGCTCGTACTATGATGTCTGTGGATCAGTATGCTCAGGAATTTGAGTGCAGTTGGAATGCGAATGTGCCTGGTGCTATTTATGGCAAGGAATTGGAGGATGCTACGATAGGTGGTCGAGTAACGAATGTACCGTATGATCTTAGTCAGAGGGTTGATACTTGGTGGGATTTAGGCATTGGGGATAGCACGGCTATATGGTTTACTCAGAGTGTTGGTCGTGCTGTGCATGTGATAGATTATTATGAGAATAGGAATGAGGGGTTGCCGCATTATTGTCAGGTTCTTAATTCTAAGCAGTATTTATATGGGTCGCATAATGCACCGCATGATATAGAGGTGCGTGAGTTGGGGAGTGGTAAGAGTAGGAGAGAGGTTGCTTGGGATCTGGGTTTGAATTTTAGGGTTGTTCCTAAGCTTCCTGTTGAGGATGGGATACATGCGGCTCAGATGTTGATACCAAGGCTTTGGTTTGATAGAGAGAAGTGTAAGGATGGTTTAGAGGCTTTGCGGCAGTATCATAGGGCTTATAATGATAGGACAAGAAGTTTTAGGTCTACGCCAGTTCATGATTGGTCAAGTCACTCAGCCGATGCGTTTCGATATTTCGCTGTGGGTTTAAGAGAGAGTAGGCCAAGTCAACAGGCTCCACAAAAACAGGCGGTGATGGATTATGACCCATTTGCAGCTTGAACCGAAAGAATATTGCGTAGCTGAGATTTCGGACGTTCCAGAGGTGGTTGAGTTGTGCGCGAGGTTTCATAAGGAGAGTTGGCAAGTGTTTGCGGACTTTGACTATGATAAAATGACTAGTTGGATTGTTGATAGAGTGCGTAATGAAGAGGATCAAATCTTCTTAGCAAAAAAGCACGGAGATGTTATAGGTGTGTTAATTGGGATGATTTTTTCGTTTCCGTATAGTAACACACTAGTCGGGGGCGATTATATCTGGTATGTTGTACCTCAAGAGCGCGGTGGAATAGCTGGTGTAAGGCTTATGAAGATGTTTGAAGCGTGGGCTAAAGAGAATGGTGCGGTTCGTATTATGACAGGTGCAACGTCTGGTATTGCGTCAAACAGAGCTGCTAGGTTAATGATGCGTTTAGGCTTTGAGCCTATGGGTTCGTTTATGCAGAAGGAGATATAGTATGGGTGGTTTGTGTGGTGGTAGCAGAGCAACCAGAAGGACACCAAGAGAAAGAGCTAGGCAAAGGACTGGTGCTGAAGACGCAGTTCGCAGAGGTCAGGTAACAAGGCGTACTGGTTTAGATGCGATTGTAAGTGATATTGCAATGGATACTGGTTTGCGTCAACCAGATACAGAATATTATTCAAGGCTTAATGAGAGAGCAGAGGCTGCACAAACAGAGCAAGCACGTCTTAGGGAAAAAAGAAGTAGAGATCGTAGAAGAGAAAGAGCAGCTACAGCTACTACGGATACAACAGCGGCAACAGTTACTCCTGTTACGCCGACTGCACCAACAACACCTACGCAACCCACAGCCCCGACTACCCCCACTCCCCCACCAGCACCCCCACCGTTTACAGAAACAACCACTACAGGTGCGGATACAACATATAAGGGTGGAGATGTAGGTGTTGGTGATGTAATTGATAATCGTGTTGTTACGAGCGAAACGGAAGCTGACGCTATTGAAAGCACCGGGAAGGGTAGAGTTTCAACGATTGCAACAAGCCCTAAAGGGTTGCTTGGAACAGGAACAACGGGAACGGTCCGTAGAAGACGGTCTTTAATGGGTAGTGGTTTACTAAGATGATGTTGCGACGAAAAAATGTAGCCGGAGAAATGGGTGCAAAATCTGCTCAACCAGCCAAACGTCGGGTTGATATGACAGTTGATCCTTTAGAGCGCCTTAATCAAAGGATGGCTGGGAGAACGCAAGGTGGTTCCTTAGAGGGAATACCAACAACAAACAAAAAGAAAAAACGCTCTTTGATGAATAATTATGGAATGATGTAATGGCACAAATATCACCGCTTATAGCTCAATTAGATAGACGTTTTAAATCTTTGCAAAGCCAAAGATCAAATTGGGAACGTCATTGGCAAGAGTTAGCGGATTATATGTTGCCGCGTAAAGCAGATATAACTAAGAAAAGAACGCAAGGTGATAAGCGTACAGAGTTGATCTATGACGGCACAGCTATTCATGCTGTAGAGCTTCTATCATCTAGCTTGCATGGTATGCTTACATCTCCTAGTACACCTTGGTTTTCTATGCGGTATCGAGATCCGGCGCTACAGAATGACGATATGGCTAATGAGTGGTTGGAAATCTGCCTAGATCAGATGTATCAGGCTTTTAACAGATCAAACTTTCAGCAAGAGATACATGAGCTTTATTATGATCTTGTGGTGTTTGGTACTGCTGCTTTCTATGTTGAAGGTGACAAAGAAGGTTTGCGGTTTTCGTGTCGGCACATTGCAGAGATTACGGTAGCAGAAGATGCCAACGGAAAAGTAGATACAATATATAGAAAGTTTAAGATCTCTGCTCGTGCTGCTGGACAAAGGTTTGGAGAAGAAACTTTACCAGCACAAATGGCAAAAGACCTAAAGAATGAGCCTCATAAAGAACATGAGCTTGTACATGCGATATATCCGCGTGGAGAAACAAAGGGTCGTAAGGCACAGAACAAAGCAATAGCGTCTGTGTATTATCACGCTGACACAAGGCAGTTATTGTCTGAGGGTGGTTTTGACGATTTTCCGTTTATGGTTCCACGTTTTGTAAAAGATAGTGTAAGTACATATGGTAGAAGTCCAGCAATGAACGCACTGCCAGATGTTAAGATGCTTAATAAAATGTCAGAGGTGACTATTAGGGCTGCTCAGAAACAGATTGACCCACCATTGATGGTTCCTGATGATGGTTTTATGTTACCTGTCAGGACAACGCCAGGTGCTTTGAATTTTTTTAGAACAGGTACAAGAGATAGGCTAGAGCCTTTAAATATTGGAGCAAACAATCCTCTCGGTTTGAACATGGAAGAGCAGAGACGTAATGCTATACGTCAGGCTTTCTATGTAGATCAGTTGTTGATGTCGCAAGGACCAGCGATGACAGCTACTGAAGTGTTGCAACGTAACGAGGAAAAGATGCGGCTTTTAGGACCAGTTCTCGGTAGGCTCCAATCCGAATTGCTCCAGCCACTAATCTCCAGATCCTTTGCGTTGCTGCTCAGGAATGGCCTCCTCCCTGCTGCTCCTGAGCAATTACAAGGCCAAGACATTGATATTGAGTATGTCTCACCGCTTGCCAAGGCTCAGAGACTTACAGACTTACAGGCAATGTTGCGTGGATTTGAGGTAATGATGCAAGTAGCGGAAATCGCACCTGTTATGGATTATCTTGATGATGATAAACTTGTGCAGTATCTTGTAGAGGTTACAGGTATTCCGGCACGAGTTATAAGAAGCAATGAAGAGGTAAGACGATTACGCGAAGAAAAAGCAGAGCAAGAGCAAGCGCAGCAAGCAATGCAAGAGCAGATGATGCAAGCTGAAACCGCACAGAAAGTAGCACCATTAGTTAAAGCAGCAGGGGCTGTTCAGTAATGAAGCAGTTGGAAGAATTAAAATTATCTTATAGGCGCACGTTCAACACAGACGACGGCGAAAGGGTATTGAGTGACCTCAAGGCTAGGTTTGGTTTTGAGACAACCACGTTTACTGGCGATCCATATGAAAATTCATTTAACGAAGGGCAACGAGCAGCAGTGCTGTTGATCGTCAGGATGTTGTCCGAAGGGAAGGAACTAAAATGAGCGAAGAGGCAATCCAAGATACTGGATCTCAAGAAGCTGCACCAGAGGCTGTTGTGGCACAAGCTGCACCAGAAACTGCACCAATCGGTTTTTTAGAAAGCTTACCAGAAGAGCTACGTAATGAACCGTCACTACGTAACTTTGCCGATCCGAGTGCATTAGCAAAGAGCTACGTTCATGCACAACGCATGATAGGGGCCGATAAGGTAGCAATACCTAGTAAGTCTGCCACGCCAGAAGAATGGCGTGAGGTTTTCACAAAGTTAGGTGCGCCAGAAGATGCTGGTGCATACGAGTTTTCTGACAGTGATATATCTGTAAATGACGATTTAATTGGCACATTCCGTGATCGTGCGCTAACTGCTGGTTTAACGAACTCTCAAGCTAATGAAATGATGGGCTTTGTTAGGGATACAATAAGTGGTTTAGAAACTGATATGTCTGAAACAACGGAGAAAGCTTTGTACGAAGGTGAGCAAGAATTGCGTCAAGAATTTGGTCAAGCTTTTGATCAGCGTCTTGAGTTAGCTCAAATGGCTGCGAAAGATTTGTTGGGAAGCACAGATATATTTGACGAGATAACTTTATCGGATGGTCGAATGTTAGGGGATCATCCCGAAGTAGTTAAGATGTTTTCTCAGTTAGCAGAGCAAATTGGGGAAGACAATTTAGAAGGTGCTCCAACAGAACTTGTTATGACACCGCAAGAGGCTCAACGTCAAGTTTCAGAGATGACTAGACGAGACGGTCCATATTGGGATAAGATGCACCCAGAGCATGACACTTATATAGAAGAAGTGTTACGGCTCCGAGAGTATCTATAGCGGATAACCGAAAGGCCCGTGAAAAAGCTTGTAGTCAAGCGGACTAGTTGCCCTAAGCAATAGCATTGGCCCCCTTGGGACAACCAAGCGAAGCAAACCCGAAACTGAAACTGTAAAGGAGAGACTTATGTCTACTCAAATTACTACAGCTTTTGTCAATCAGTTTTCTTCTAATGTCCAAATGCTATCACAGCAGATGGGTTCTTTGCTGCGAGATGCAGTAGATAGTGAAAGCGTGAATGGCGAAAAAGCTTTTTTTGACCAAGTAGGTGCAGCGTCCGCTGTTCTACGTACTTCACGCCATGCAGATACGCCATTGGTGGAAACACCACATAGTAGACGTATGGTAACAATGTCAGATTATGAGTATGCCGACTTGATTGATGATCAAGATAAAGTGCGTTTACTTGTTGATCCGACTTCAACCTACAGCCGTGCAGCAGCCGCTGCTATGGGTCGCGCAATGGATGATGTTATCATTACTGCGGCTCTTGGCACGTCAACTACTGGTAAAGATGGTAGCACTTCTACAGCGCTTCCCTCTACACAGAAGATTGCTCATGGATCTGCTGGATTAACTATTGCGAAGCTTCTAAGTGCAAAAGAAACCTTAGATGCTAACTCTGTTGATCCGTCAATTACACGGCATATTGTTGTATCGCCAAAGCAAATCTCTGATTTGTTAAACAATACAACGGTAACTTCATCTGACTTTAATACTGTTAAAGCGTTAGCACAGGGAGAGTTAAACACATTTGTTGGTTTTAACTTTATTGTGTCAAATCGCTTAAACACTGACAGCAATAGTGACCGTCAGGTTATTGCCTTTGCTTCAGACGGTATTAAGCTAGCTGTTGGTAAAGAGCCAGCTGCTCGTATTGATGAACGTGCCGATAAATCCTACTCAACGCAAGTCTATTACTGCCAATCTATCGGTGCTACTCGCATGGAAGAAAGCAAAGTAGTAGAAATTGCGTGTAACGAATAAGGAGATTGATTAATGGCTACCGTTTATTCAACACAACGTACTAATTCACGAGCTACACCAGCAGTGATGAACAAAGCAAACGAAATGAGTGGCAGAATAAGAGTTGCTCATGGTACTTATGAAGCGTCTTCTTTAGCGTCTGGTGACGTTATTGAGATGTTTATTATGCCTGATGGCGCAAGATTGCTAGAAGGATCACTTGCACATGATGCAATGGGTTCATCCACAACCTTGTCAGTTGGCTATGCTGCACATACTAACGCAGCTGGTACGGCTGTAAGCGCTGCTGCTGCTGCTTATAAAGCGGCTGCTGCGTCTACATCAGCGCAAAAGGTAGACGTAATCGCTACACTAGCTTTAGGCTCCGGCACTGAGTTAGATGCTAACGAGGACGGTGTACCTGTAACGGTTACAATGGGCGGTGCAGCTGGCACTGGTACTGTTGAACTAACTGTTAAGTACGTTCTAGACTAATAGAGTGGGGCGCGTTTGCGCCCCCTCTTTCACATGGAGATAGTTGATGACAAGTACGGTTGATATAGCAAACTACGCACTAAACCTTTTAGGAGCGTCAAACATTTCTAGTTTTTCAGAAAACAGTAAGGCTGGAAGGGTTGTTAATCAGTTTTACGAAGGAACACGAGATACGGTTTTTAGATCTCACCCTTGGAATTGCTTGATTACTAGGGCTGAGTTGGCGCGAGAAAGCGAAGTTCCAAACTTTGGTTACGCTTATCAATATGTTTTACCGTCTGATCCGTTTTGTTTACGTGTTTTAGAATTTAGCAATGGAACTCTTTCTTACCCTCAAGACAACATGACAAATAATACTGGTGGTCCAGTATTTGCCATTGAAGGAAGAAAGCTTGTTACGGATGAAGCAATAGCAAAAATAAAATATATTGCTAAGGTAACAGATCCACAACAATATGATCCTAGTTTAATTCAAGCATTATCTGCTAAACTTGCTGCTAACATTGCATACTCAATAACAGGATCAAATAGTGTTGTTCAAACAATGTACGCTAAATATGAAGCTGAGGTTAAGGAAGCACGGTTTAACGATGCTACGGAAAGTGCTACGCAACGTTTAGAAGCAAGTGATTTGATTGAGAGTAGGTTTTAGGAATGGCAAGAAGTGCTCCAGCTTTAAGTTCTTTTACTGCTGGCGAAATCAGTCCGCGCTTAGAAGGTCGCACAAATATTGAGAAATATCGTGAAGGTCTTTCTGATTTGACTAATATGGTTGTAATGCCTCATGGTGGTGTAACCAGACGTCCAGGGACAGAGTATCTTGGTGAAGTTAAAAGTAGCGCCGTAAAGACAAGACTTATTGCTTTTCAATTTAAAACAAGCGACACATATATCCTTGAGTTTGGCAATCAGATTATGCGTGTATTTCGCAATGATTTACAGGTCTTAAACTCTTCAGCAAAAACAATTACTGCTGCAACAAAGGCAAATCCCGGCGTATTTACAAGTAATAGTCATGGTTTTAGTAATGGTGATGAAATATACGTTGATAGCCTAGGAGGTATGACAGAGGTAAATGGTAGAAATTATTTAGTAGCAAATTCAACTACTAACACGTTTTCTTTGCAAGATCTCTTTGGAAACAATATAAATACTACCAGTTTTACAACTTATACATCTGGTGGAACTGCAACAGAAATATTTGAAATTGCAACACCATATTCTGAAGCTGATTTATTTAATATTAGATTTGCTCAATCTGCGGATACAATGTATCTTGTGCATCCATCGTATGATATACGCACCTTAACGAGATCGGATCACAATAATTGGACTTTCGCTACACTTTCTATTTCTGGATCTCCCTCACCAGGATTAAGTGGATCGGATAATAGGCCAAGTTGTGTATCGTTTTTTGAGCAAAGACTTGTATTCGCAGGTACAAATAATAATCCGCAAAGTATCTGGTTTAGCAAAAACGGTGCTTATACAGACTTTACAGTAGGTACAAACGCGGACGATGCGTTGATCTATACGATTGCGTCAAACCAAGTTAATGCCATCCGTTATCTCTCTGCAACAAGAGTGCTTACGATTGGTACATCTGGTGGTGAATATGTTCTTACTTCAACAAATGACGGTCCTATAACACCAACAACAACACTTATACGTAAATATTCTAACTATGGATCTGCTTCAATAGATCCTGTGCAAGTTGCTGATGTAACATTATTTGTACAACGTGGCGCACGTAAAGTCAGAGAGTTTAAGTTTGTTGGAAATGTAAATACTGGTGGCTACGCTGCACCAGATATGACTATTCTAGCAGAGCATATCACAGATGGTGGTCTTACACAGTTTGCGTATCAGCAAGAGCCAGATAGCGTTGTATGGGCTACAAGAGCCGATGGTACGCTTGTAGGCATGACCTATAGACGCGAAGAAGAGGTTGTTGCTTGGCATAAGCATGTGATTGGTGGTGCATTTAGCGGTGGGCAAGCTGTTGTTGAAAGCATTGCAACATTACCATCTGATACTGGCGAAGATGAATTGTATATGATTGTGAAGCGTACAATCAACAGTGTAACAAAAAGATATGTTGAGAAACTTAAATTGTTTGACTTTGGCGCAAATACAACAGGTGCTTTCTTTGTAGATAGTGGACTATCATATAGTGGTAGTGCTGTTAGCAGCTTATCAGGTTTGTATCATTTACCTGGTGAAAATGTTTCTATATTAGCTAATGGTGCAAGTCATCCTGATAAAACGGTTGCATCTGGTGGTGTTGCGCTTGATTTCTCTGCAACAAGTGCATCTGTAGGATTTGGTTTTACAAGTAACTTAGAAACATTACGTATAGAAAGCGGTTCTGTTGATGGTACAAGTCAGGGTAAACCTAAACGTATTCATGCAATAACATTACGTTTATTTGAAACTGTAGGTGTAGAAGTTGGTAACAGTACTACCGAGTTAGATCGTATACCATTTAGAGATAGTTCTATGGATATGGATACAGCCATACCATTGTTTACAGGAGACAAAGAGATAGAGTTTCCTGGTGGGTTTGAAGATGATGACCGTATTTTTGTGAGGCAAACGCAACCACTGCCATTAACGGTATTGGCGTTGTTCCCACGCATGAATACATTTGATTTGTGAGGTAGATTATGGGCGGTCTTTGCACAGGAATACAAGTTTTCACAGGATTAACTGGCGCTGTTAAACAGAAAAATGCGTCTGATAAAGCTGCTGAGAAAGCGCAAGCTGCGGCAAACTTCAACGCAGAAATGATTGAGCGTGATATTGGTTTGCTTGAAAGACAACGCGGTATTATCAATGCACAGTTTGCAATAGATGGTGTAAGAAATCGTAGGGCTTTTGAAAGTGAGATACAAGGTCAAGCAAGATCTGGCTTTGGTTACGCTGGCTTTGATATGAGTCGAGGTACGCCACTTGCTGTGTTGCGTATAAACGCTAGAGAGTTTGACTATCAAGAGGCTGTTAATGAGTTTAACAATGAAATGACAAACATGCAGATAAGTGACGAACAAGAAAACGCACGTCTTAATGCTGAGTTGGCACGTATGGAAGGTAGCGGTGCCTCTGCTAGTCTCCGTGCTCAAGGCACTGCCTCTTTAATAAGTGGGTTAGGTCAAGTAGCAGGTCTTGGCTACCAACGCGGAATATTTGGTTCTGGTTCACAATATTCTACAAGAGCGTCAGGATCTAACTTTACAACTAGCCCACGTCCAATGCCACGTCCTTTGTTGAGGTAATAATATGAGAATACCAGTATATCGAGCAGAAGGAAGAGTAAGCACAGACATGCCGGGGCGTCCTATACGTGCAAGGCGAAGTGTGGGCAGAGAGGCTGAACAGGAGTTGGCAAAGGCTGCACCAGCAAAGGCTGCATTGGCTGCAATCGGTGAATACGCTGAAACACGCTACAAGATGGAAACAAAGAACAATCTTGATAATGCGTTGTTAGATGCACAAGAGGCGTTGCGTGAGAGGCGCGAAGAGCTTTCTAAATCAGATTTATATGGCAGTGTTCTTGATGGTGATGATCCGATATGGACGCGAGAGACAGGTAAGCTACAGCGTGAGTTATCTGATCGAGTAGGTAGCGATAGATATGCACAGCAACAGTTTCAGTCACAGTTTCGTCAGTTAGAGATACAGAATAGATTTGCATTACGCGGTGACATTGATCGCCGTGTTGAAGTTGCCTCTCTGCAAAACAGAGAAAGAAAACTAACGGACGTTGAAAACCAGATAGCAGGTGGTCAGGATCTCAGCGTTATATCTATGGCATTGCAAGGTGTTGTAAACGATACACAGAAAATGGCACAGATAAAGGCTGGTGATCTTAGCAGTCTTACAAAGCAACAATATGCTATGATTTATAACGGTACGGTACGTGCGCTTACAAACTATGCTGATAGTGCAACAAGTGGTGTGCTTGCTATAGATGAAATGAGACGTGCGTTACGTGATAGCTTGCCAAGTGACTTTTATGGTCCAGAAAAAGAAGAAAAGCCTGTCGGAGAGGAAGCACTTTCATCCTCTGGCGGTGCGTATGTTTATGGTTTGATGAAAATGTTAAGCTCAGAAGATCAGGCAAAAATGTTAAAAGCTGTTGGTGGCTTACAAACTTTCTTTGAAGGCCCAACGATTGCAGAGCAAAAAGCACAAGATCTTGCTGAAATTTATAGAAGTGAGTTATCGTCATCAATAAGCGTTTATGCTGACAATTTGCCTACGCAAACCTTATCTGAAGAAACAATACTTGATTTAGAAACAAATGTAGCAAGCATACTGCCAAACATAGAACCCGAAAAGGGCGCTAAAATGGTAGAAGATCTTAATGATTTAAAGCAACTTAATTCTTTGAAAATTGGTTTAGGGCGAGAAGCTACATTAAAAAATATAGACGCTTATGTTGATTTCTACGCAAAAGGAGTGCAAGGGCGT
>Ga0187217_1000301_pt1 | contig 20783 bp, 42 predicted proteins | sample 15SPOviralmetaG_FD_130165 | JGI IMG/M metagenome (GOLD analysis project Ga0187217, IMG submission 130165) | Marine viral communities from the oligotrophic San Pedro Time Series (SPOT) site, San Pedro Channel, CA, USA - 15 SPOT_SRF_2010-09-15... | ecosystem: Environmental > Aquatic > Marine >... | reverse complement strand
TCGATGCCAATACTGAAGCAGGAGTAAATCGCCCAATCGAAATTAAGTTGCCAACCGCCATGAATCCAACATTTGCAGTTCGTGATTTCGGGGGTGGACTTAGCCAAGAAGATGTTTTCGGTCTTTACTCTAAGTATGGTAAATCAACTAAGCGTACTTCTAACAATTATATTGGTGCTTTCGGTATCGGTAAATTTGCTCCACTTTCTTATGGTGACAATTTTACTTGCGTTTCTTACCATAATGGTACAAAAACATCATACAATGTATTTGTCGATGAGAATGACGATACTAAGATCACAAAGTTGTTTGAAGAACCAAGCAATGAACCAACAGGTTTATCTATTGAAGTTGCAGTTTCAGAAGATGATCGTAAAGAATTTAGAAATGTTGTGCAAACATTCTTTCGTTTCTTTTCTGATTCTGATATGCCAAAATTTCTCGGAGTTGAAGAAGATTTTATAAAAACTCCTAAAAAAGTTTTATCAAGTAAAACTGATGAATGGTTCTTTGCGGAAGACGAGAATCGTGGATATGGTTATCATTATTACTCTCATGTTCTTATGGGTAGAGTTGCTTATCCTATTGATCCAAACGCAATAAATGTAGAAAATTTTGTGTCCAATGAAAGTTCTCGCAGAATAGTTCAACAACTTTTACAACAAAGTAATTTTTACTTTCGTGTGCCTCTTGGTTCAGTAAGATTGCATCATAGTCGTGAGTCGCTAGAATACAACAAAGCAACTCAAAAAGAAATTTGTGCGATTCTCTACAAAGTCAGTCAAGATATTCAAACTATTGCAAAAGAAAAACTTGCCGATAGTGAAGATTTGTGGGATGCAAAGAGAAACTATGCTCTAGTTATTAATGCTTTACCTTATCAAGTAAGAGGAGTATTCGAGAATAGCTTCGAGTGGAATGGCATCAAAATTACAGATTCTACATTTCAAAGAGATTATCAACTTCAAGACGATCTTTTGATTACTGATTACGAGAAAATTGAAGATAAAGATTCTCGCAATGGTTTCAAGGTAAGGGCTACTAAAACAAATCGCATTTATTGTCAAGACAATTATCTTATAATGATGCAAGACATTGATTCTTCTCATGGTAACAATCTTAGAGTTCGCACTTTGATGAATGATTTGTCCGACCTTAAAGGTGTTTATGTTGTTCATCCTACTAGCGAATGTGGTAAAGCAGAAGTTTATGATAATTGGCAATTCGATCTTGTTGACGCAAAACATAAGAGATATTCTTCTCAAGTAGATAAAGAAAAAATTGTTCGCAATAAAGTTTCGGGTACAAGTCGTGCTTCTATTCCATTATTCAAGATGAGGACTGATAAAGGATATGGTAGTCGTAATGCAGATTATTGGCAAAATGTCAACGAACCAATCAATTCACTTGAGCTAAATGAAGTTGAAGGTTCTGTCAATGGTAAAATCATTTATGTTCCAATCAAGAACTACAAAGTTGATAGTGAATCTTATGATCTTGACAGAGTTTACAAAATCGCTAGAGGTATTCGCCAAAAAGCTGAAGATAATTCAGACGAAAAAAATCTTCAATTATTCGGTGTTCGTGCAGGTGATGTAAAGAAATTAGACAAAAGTACATGGGTATCATTCTTTGATTTTTATCTTGACTATTGCAAAAACATCATTCGCAAAAACAAGAAAGAATGTCAATCAGCATACAATGTAATTCAATTCCAAAAATCTTCTAATAATAACTTCAGTGAATATCGTTGGAATTATGGTCAATTGTTTACTAATAATACATTTGATATTTCTACGCTCGATGACAATCATTTATTTGCTCGTTGTGCAGAAAATTGGAAGCTTTTTATGGAAGAGTCTACAAGTGATCGTAAATTTAATGTTGCAATCAATGTAGTTAGTCTAGGCGATCAAGCATGGTTAGATGATGTATTAGATACGAAAGTCGATGCAGAATCAGTTATGCAAGACTTTAAATTACTTAATAAAAATTATCCTTTACTTAAAATTGTCGCAAATCATATTAATTCTTGGGTAAATCTAAAGCAAGATAATGACAAGAATGTAACTAATCAAACTATCTTAGAATATATTTCCTTGTGTGATGGGGTTGGGGCTTAAATGCCTCTTCCCCATTTATTTTAAGAAAAAAACTTGACAATATCTGTAAATTTAATTAGTATTATATATATTAACAATTCAAAAAGGAAAAAATTATGAATCAAGTACCATATCAACTCACAGAAAATTCACTCACTATCTTTTGGGAAGGCAAACCATATACCTTGCGTAAAGATCATGTAAACTTTAAACTTGCCAAGCAAGCAATCTTGGAAGCAAGATATGATGATCTCGGAGATTTGATTGATATTACCAAGGCAGTTGAGAATTTTGTCGAGGGTGATATTGAAGTCAGAGATGAAGTTGTTTTCTACAAAGGACATCGCTTGCATGGTGTTGTTGTTGAAAAACTACTCGAAATGCTTCGTGCAGGAATGAGGGATTCTGCTCCTCTTACAAACTTTATTACTCGCTTGCAGTCAAATCCAAGTGCAAATTCAGTTAATGAGTTGTATTCTTTTATGAGCTACAAGTCATTGCCAAACACTCCCGAAGGTAAGGTCTTGGGCTACAAAGGTGTTCAGAAAGACTTTTGGAGTTCAACAGGCAATGCCGATACAATCGTATTGCAAGGCAAAACCAATGATCGTCACCAAATTCTCAATGAGGTTGGTGCAACTATCGAGGTCGCTCGCAGATGTGTAGATGATAATAAGGACAACCATTGTTCTTTCGGTCTTCATGTCGGCTCATATGATTATGCTGATGGTTGGGCAGGAGCAGATGGTAGGTTGCTCGTTGTTGAATTTGATCCTGCTGATGCAGTTTCAGTGCCAACTGATTGCGATTTTCAGAAATTGCGTGTTTCTAAGTACAAGGTTATATCTGATATTACCGACACTCGTAAAGAGTTAAATAAACCTATCTACGAGGCTAATAAGCCTATTTATGGGTCAAATGATGATTGTTGTGATGATGAAAATTGTGACTATGATTGCGATGATGAATCTGATTTTGTCGATCAAGGTGTATGGGAAGACGATGAAATGGATAATGAAGATGATCTTGTATTTAAAGTTAATTCTTATGTTAGTAATAAATTATTGAATGGAGAAAAAGTTTTAATTAAAAATATTGCTGATTTAAGATTCTGCAAAGACCAAAGATTGACTTGTGCAGATATTGCAGACATTATTGATGTAATGGATGATTATGCAATCCATGAGTCAGATGTCGGGCAAAATGTTCCTGTTAGTCTCAAAAGGGTCGTGAGGAATTCTTAATTGAACAAAAAATTTAAGATAGTTTTTTTCCTATCGTTATTGTTAATGCTATCGGGTTGCTTGACTCCCTCTATGGTTTCCGTAGGGGGAGTCTTCGATGGGGATGATATACTTTATTCTCATATATCAGAAGTTACTGCAAATCCTGTTAGTCAAGTTTCCACATCTTACCCAACAGGAGTCTTTGCTTTTAAGCAAGCATTTATCATAGACATCTCATCTGATAGACAAGATTTTTTATTGCGTAGAAAAGGTGATGGAGCAGAGTTTTGGGTTGAGTATAATATGTTTAGTGAAAGAGATAAAAATTTTATTATAAAATTACTAAAACAAATAGATAAGGAAAATGTATATGTCGGAAGTAAATAATAGTGAAAACGAGATTGAAGTTTCGGGGCATACTGAAGGTTATTCTATTATTGAGGGTTGCATTCTCCAATCAATAGGTGAAGCAAGCAAGGAAGCTGAAGAGATCACAATGGAAGAGTTCTTAAATATCATAAAGCAAGATACTTCTGATAATTCCAAATAATTTCAAATACAATTAACAATATAATCCCTTTACCCATCCACATTAATAAACTATATACTTATATACTAGATCATAATAGCAAATATATACAATAAAAAGATAAACGAATTTTACTTAAATAATTGATTAATAAAGGTTTAGATTAAAATAAAGAGCAAGTGGGTTGAAGTGGGGGAAAGTGGGTAAGCGTGGTACGCGACTTAAATATATAAAAATATAAGTTAAATTAAAATATTGTAAATTGCGTCAAAAATAATAGAAACAAATAAACTAAATTTTTTTTGATATAGCCAAATAACTTAATAAGAAAAATAATAAAGTATAATGAACAAACTACAAATAAATTTTAATCAAATAATTGCAAATAACAATATGAAAGATAGCCGACTTAATTTAATAAATTTTTTTATACATTTTTGCGTTTTAGTTAAATAAAAGTTTGAATGAAATAAAGCGAAATAAAATGAAAAAAAATAGAATAAAATATAATAATTAATTATACTAAATTTTTTGTTGAATTCGGGCGAAATAAAAATGCACTTGACACAAATAAGACTTTAAATTATAATTATGGTATTGATGAGCGAGAAAGATAATAGTGTTAGTTACCTTCAGCACCATATAGACTTCACATTCCCCGAAATAATGATGCAGGAACAAATAAATGATGTCGGATGGATAGATCAGCCCCAAATAACAGGCGAGCCGCAAATAAGAGCGTTTGCGAGCTTTGAGGGGTCGAATCTGATTACCCTATTTCCCTTCTTTAATCCAACAGGGAATTACCCTGTGCAGGAAGATTGAATAAAAAATTTTATAAAATAAAGAAAAATATAATTAATACTTGACTTGTTTTATATTCTATACTATACTTATATACATCATGACAATAGCAAAAGAGATAAATAATAAACTTGATACAATATTAAATATTAGATCAGAAATAAAAAAGATGCGGGCGGAACTGAGTGCCGACTCCGAGTTAGTCAACCCGAATACGGGCGACAAGATGCTTCGGGATGACGCAATAAATATAGCCGAGGAAGTAATAAATAAAGTACAAAATGATATAAATCAAATAACAAATAATGGGCAGAATGTACGAAATATTTTTAATAATCAATACTATATAAATGATATGCTACAAGATAAACAAATTGCAAACGAAAATTTATCAAATATAAAAGCATTTATACAAGAAAGTGAGGATAAGATTAAATAAAAAATTTTATTAATTTATTTGGAGGCATAGAGTCCGTCGATGAGGCGGGACGAGGTAAGTCATCACCTGCATTGAACACTCCTTAATCTTTTTTCTTGACAAAACGAAGACAATCGACTAGACTTATAGCATAACAATCAAACAAGGAGGAAAAAATTATGGGTAATATAGCTAAATGTGCAAGAGCAACTTCAATTATGAATAATGTAAAAAGAGGGGCATATGTGGGCATGAGTAAATTTGCCAACTATGGTTCTATTGTCGAGGATAGCATCTTCGCCCAACAAAGAGAGGCAGACAGGCGACTCAAAGAGATTCAAGCCAAGCGTCTCAAGCAAGCAAAGGGGGTAGCATAATGGATGCAACAATCAAACCTCTTAGTGATAAAGTTAGTATGTTCGCAACTGATGAAGAATTATATGAACAATTAACTGCAAAAGAATTAATGTTAATTAAATTAGTTAAGGTAGAAGAATATGTAGATGATCTATATAGAGCACATGATTCTGATACAAATAAAAAATTATTTCCGCCTGAGAAGAGTTGGTTTAAAATAAAAGACTTATTAAGAGAGTGCAGAAAAATCAATAAAAATAAAATTAATACTTGACAAATAAGACTAAATATACTATAATTATATACATAAATTGAGAACCAAACTCAAGTAAATAAAATAAATCGATCTTTAACATTTTAAATTTTGAGCATAGATCTCGCAAGCATTAAGTTGCTAAAAGCCAATTCTTGTCAGTCTCAATTCACTTTGGAAGGGCTTATAATCCTTCCTGTGGGTGACTGAACAAGCTTGTCGTGAGCGAGCTAAAGTATGCAGATCCCTGTGGTGGGGATGACAGAGTCCAATCGGATGAGTCAAATGGCAAATACCACGCCTAGTCTGTAGTTCAAAGTAGGAAACTCGAAACTGAAAGTTTACGCCGAAACGATGGAGGTATCTCAGAACCCTCCCCCACACATATTTCCCCATCCCCGTATAACCCCACCGCCCCTCTCAAGAATCCTCTTGGGAGGGGTTTTTTGTTTTGACATTTCCAGCAAACCTGCCATACTTATTATTATGAAAACATTAAAAGACATATTATCAAACTACGGATACATCACGAAACCTCAGCTTGCCGAGATCGTAGATTATTTCCCGCACATGAAGGTCGTCATTAAATGGGGCGGACTGCCCCGTGAACGGGTTCATGCCTGGGAGGCAATCCAACGCATCGATAAAGTAGAGAGCGAAGATATTGACTACTGCCGAGAAGTTTTTCTCTGTGGTAAAGATTGCGAGAATCTTAGAGTAGCACTACATATAGCAAATTAAGTGGAAATTATTCTAGGAGCAATAGTCATCACAATTTGTCTCGTTTTTAAACAAGATTAAATTCTTTATTCAATTCAATCATATCATATAATGACATAGCAAATATACATACAACAAATATATAAGTAGCAAATATATAACAAATATATAAAGCTATAATTTAAACAAAAATTTATAAAATTAAAATTCAATTCGTAAAAGGTTGAGCATCAGTATTTTGCGGGATCGCCCTGCCAACTTTTGCAATTATATGATATTCAACAACTTACAGCAAGAAAAGAGTTTTTGGCGATTTTCGCAATTATATGATAACCAACGAGTTACAACTATTTCAAAAAAAAGCTTGACTTGCGGTAGTTTTCTGTCATAATTGTATACATGATCAGAACAAAAAGCGACAAAAGATACGACATCGACTTCAGCAAGAAGGTGTTCGTATATAAGAATCTTCACAAGGACTGTTGGTCAGTCAAGCAGGGCGGGCTTGTTAAAGCACACGCAGATAGCTTAGAGATGTGGGATTGCAGTTTCCAAGTAAACCAAAAGGGGCGGGCGAAAGTTATCCAAGAAAAGCGTAAGAATGTTCATGCGGGCATTTTAGGCAGGATAGACGACCTTGGCGGGACAGTTGCAATTGGTACAGAAATTACATACAACCCGTACAAGTATAGCTCTTTTGTAGAAAAAGACACAGAAAATCCTGTATATTATTCAGGATTTGCATCGTTAACCCATAACAGAGTATTAGCAGCATGAAAGAAGAATTAAAAGGAATTAAACATGCCATTGACGGATTGTCAGATGAAATGTTAGAGCATCGTCGTCATGGAAACATGGCGGATCTACTCAGAGTTATGCGTGACATTAATGAAAATCTATGCACCATCAGCTATGAGCTCAAAGAATTAGTTAATCAGAAAAAAAACCTTGACATTGAACAAAAAATTTCATAGTATTATATCATGCAAGAAACAATAGACATCACACCAACATGGTCAGCACTCGTTCCTATTATGATCGAGGTGTTGAAAAACCCAAAAGCAAACAACACAGCAAAAGCAGAAGTAACCCAAGAATTACTTCGCCTCGCAAAGATTGCAGACGACCAAAATGAAAGGGCAAAACAATGACATTATCAGAATCAATTATGGATATAGTAAGAGGCAACCTTGCATGGTCAGATCCCATGTCAACAGTTTGTCTTGACCAACATGAGCGTCACCCCGAAAAGTTTCCAAAGGGGAGTGCGTTTCAAAGTGAAGATGAAACTTTAGACGACATCATTCGGGACTTGACATTATTACGAGATGAGCGTAGAATAGAATCATCTTTTCAATCAGCAGAACTATAACACAAGGAAAAATTATGACAGCAGTATTAGACAAACCCGAACAAATCGAAATGTTTCGCTACAAAACACTCCTTAAAGGATTAAGGCTTGAGACGCTAGGAATGCAAATGAGTAGGGGCAGGTCTTGCTATTCTATCATCAAGCAAGAGTTTGGTCTTAAAGGTAGCAAGCAAAAAGTTTTTGATCAATTTAAATTAATGTTAGAACAAGTAAATGAAAGAGCAGTATAATGACACCATCACAAGTAGAAGCGCAAGTAGAATCCTGGAATTGGAACCTCAACATATTTGAAATTTATGATGAGATTAGAGATTATGCCGAACGAGACAAAAAGCAATTACTCGCATTTGCTTATGACTTTTTCGGTAAAGATAAAGCGATGAAAGAGCTTGCATCTCACTTCGGAATCGACATTGCCTAATGAACGACTTAGCCATTACCTATATTAAAAAAATCCAAGACCTTTTGGATGCCGACGAAGAAATCTTAATTGATAAAAATTCTTTTGAACTTAAAGAAAAAGACGGAGAAATTGATTTTGATGTTGACATGATCAAAGAAATGTACGATAATTAAACCATGACAAACACAACTATGAACACCTACATCGATGCAGTATGCGAAGGCAAACCTCTTGACCTTCCTAATTTTAATGAAGACACTGAGCAGTGGGAGCTAGCCTTTGAGGAATCAGAGACGCCATGGCACCCATACGACAGTGCAAAAGACATCTTATTTGTAAGTTTTGAGTCAGCTGAAGAAGTCACTGACGCTTACAATTATTACAACCAAAACCCTGCGATGGGTTTACAAGAAGTAGAAGGAGAACAATCCTAATGTTAAGGAAACTCAAAAACAAGTTAGCTGCTTTGTTCAGCTCAACCTATAATGTCGTGTATACTACCGAAGATGGTAGAACACAAATGTATACAATCTCTAAACCTACGCATAAGCGTGAGTTTGGTAACGCTCGCGAGGGCAAGAGAGTCGTAGGCTTTCGTGCTCATTGCTTTAACCGCAACGGAATTCGTTCTTTCCGTTATGATCGCATCATCTCTTTAGTAAGGGGGTAGAATATGAAGAAACGCATTGAACATTTACGAGCACAAGTTCGCGAGCTAGCCTATATGTTAGCCTGCGAAGAATCAGAAGGTATTTATTTATCAGAGCACAATGAGCGTCGGTCTCAGCATAATGCATTACTCGAGGAGCTCTATCATCTAGAGAAGCGTGTGTTCTGACCTTTCATGGTCATCGGTTAATTCAAGCCCCTCTCCAATCGGAGAGGGGTTTTTTGTTGATAATCAACGTTTTATGAAATTTCCCTAGCTGATTCCGCAATTATATGGTATTCAACAACTTAAGATAACTGCAAAAAAAAATTATTTTTTGCTTGCAATTAAATCGTGATCTGTCATAATTATATATATGAAAGCGAGAGATATAAAGATAAGAAAACCAATCCTTTTCACCAAAGCTCGCCCTCACAAACTTAAAAACAAAATCATACATAGAAAGCTGAAGCATAAAAAAACTTTAATTTACTAAAATTAATTCTTGACAAAACACTAACAATCAACTATTATTATACTTATGAATAACGAACAAAAAACCAACAATCTCCGCATCTGTGGCGGTGAGCACAAAGTAGTAGAAATCGACCAAGTCAAGGCAGTTCAAACTCCGCCCATCGAGTTTCGCAAGGAACTCAACAAAAATGGCGAGCGTTCTGTCTCGTACCAACCGATCTCTCATTCTCTCCTTATTGATAAAACTCGCAACCATCTTGATCAAGCGGGCTTTACTATCGAGGCAGAGTGTCATAACCTCGCTAGGAATAACCAAAGATACTTTGGCTTGTTTCAAGTTTCTCATCCCAAAAGAGAGGCTTCAGAGCGAGGCACTATCGTAGGACTTCGTAATGCCCACGACAAGTGCTTCCCCGCAGGACTTTGTGCAGGTGACGCTCCTTTTGTCTGCGACAATCTTATTTTTACTAACGAGGTCAAACTAGCTCGTAGGCATACTAAGAATATCCTCAATGAGCTTGACCATGTCATTGCTCGCACTCTTGGCAAGCTTTTCAACTTTTGGGTTGCTCAAGATAGTAGGATTGATGCCTACAAAGAGCATGATCTTAAAAACGCTCAAGTCAACGATCTTGTGATCCGTGCTTGCAAGGCAGGTGCTTTGCCTAAGTCAAAGATCATTGATGTTGTTGACCAATGGGAAAAGTCCGATCACCCCGAATTTTGGGACAGGAATGTCAACTCATTGTACAACGCTTTCACAGAGGTTTACAAGGGTAACCTTACCGCATTACCTCAACGCTCCGAAGCATTGCATTCCGTGCTTGACTCCGAAGTGGGCTTTGATTCATCAAGCTTTAAGCAGGATGAGATAATCGAAGCCGAGGTAGTCGGTGCAGGTGACCCCTTCTAAGGTTGCTGGTCATATCGTGTCGTTCAGCCCCCTTCCAATCGGAAGGGGGTTTTTGTTTTGTAAGTTACTGAACATTAAGTAATTGCAAAAATCGCCTAAGAAAAATTTTAATTATATGATATTCAACGACTTGCAACAAAATGAAAAAAAAGTGAAAAAAGGGGTTGACAGATGCCCCCAGCTTCTCTAGTATTGTATACATGATTAAAACGACACTACTCACTTCAGGTAACCAAAAAATCGTTAAAGGCGAAAAACTTGGTTACATCACAAAAGGAATTCACTTAGCTCCAGCCAATCTTGCGGGTTACGAAGTTTGCCAATGGCGTTCAAAAGGTTGCACAATGGCTTGCTTAAACACAGCAGGTCGTGGTCAAATGAATTCCGTTCAAGCTTCACGCATTGCCAAGACAAAGTTATTCTTTGAGCAACAATTTGACTTCCTTGCAAAGCTTTCTAAAGAGGTTGCTTCAACTATCAAAAGTTCACTCAAGAAAGAAATGCAAGCGGTGTTTCGCTTAAACCTTACAAGCGACATTTCATGGGAATCTGTTTTCTTCAGCGAATCAGAGCCAAAGACGATCTTTGAAAAGTTTCCTGAAACTCAATTCTACGACTATACAAAGTCATTCAACAGGATGTGTGCTTTTCTTAACAAGCCATTTACTAAAGATGAACAAAAATTTCCATCTAATTATCACTTGACTTTTTCTCGGTCAGAGCATAATGACAAGAAGTGCGAAATGGTTCTTGCTATGGGTGGGAATGTTGCCGTTGTGTTTCGCAACCAACTTCCTAAGACTTGGAAGGGTTACGAAGTTGTCAATGGTGATGATACCGACTTGCGTTTCTTAGACAAGAAAGGGGTAGTCGTTGGGCTTATCGAAAAAGGTATGGCAAAGAAAGATGAGACGGGCTTCGTACAGGAAGGAGTAAACTCATGAGCGATACTTATTACGACTCAGCCGAATCCGTCATGATATCACAAGAGCGGGCATTTCAGGAGCTTACAAACCACGGTTGCCAAGAATTCGAAGAGTTCCTGGTAGACATGGGCGACGCCGAAGAATACTCGGCTCAGGCAGTGCTTGAATGGTTAGGATATTAAACACTTTAAAACAATTAAAAATTTTATACAATCATATGTGGACTACGAAGAATATATTTTTTGCCTTTACCTTTTTAATGAATGCGCGCAGGACCTGGACGAGTTCCTGGAAGCTTTCGACGTTATCGACTTGGCCTTTCCAGACACATGTAGAGTTTTAGCGGACCAAGGATTCTTTCATAAAGACTTGTGTATTAATTAATTACAACAAAACCCTATCCATTAATGTAAGTCATTGACCCAGGGGCATTTATGCAATCGAAACTATACAGACAAAAATTAAAATCGAATTTACTAAAAAAAAAGGTTGACTTTACTTAAAAAAATGTCATACTTATAGGTATAGATTAACTTAACAAAGGAATATTATTATGGGATTAGATCAATCAGCATATGCAACTAAAGGCGAGCAACACGAAGATATAGCTACATGGAGAAAGCATAACAGACTTCAAGGTTGGATGGAAGATTTATGGGAGGATAAAGGTAGACCAAACTTTGATTCATCAGAAGCTAACCCTATGGGCGACTTTAACTGCATACCTTTAGAGCTAACGCTAGAAGACATTGATTCACTAGAGTATGCAATCAACAACTTTGAGCTACCTGAAACAGGCGGATTCTTTTTTGGGAATGATTCTTATTTTTGGACAGATGAAGAGGGGAATCCTTATCCCGACAATCATTACTACTACAAAGATAATGATCTTTATTTTATCAGAAAGGCTCGCGACCTACTCGATAAAGGTTGGAAAGTATTCTTCGACTCTTGGTGGTAAAAAACCCTTGACATAACTACTTTAATTTTATAGAATTTATATTATGACTAAAACACTAAAAACATTCGATGACCTAAAATTCGGTCCTCATCCTCACGCAAAAGACTTGGGAGTTGTAGCAAGCCTGACTCTTGACAATGGCTACGCTTTTAGCGTTGTCGCCAATGCTGAGGGCGGTAATCTGTTTTACGGCAATCATCCCGATAACTATGAGGTTGCAGTATTTAATCCAGCAGGTCAATTCGTTCCTATCTCTGTTTCGGACGATGTAATTGGTTGGCAACCTCCACATCAAATCACTTCATTAATGCATCAATTTGAGATTGACGGATTTCTTCACGAAAAATTACTTGTTGATCTTCGATCAGAATTTAATGAAAAAGTACTAGCGGAGCAGGAAGCAAGATTTAACGCTTGACTTTTAATCAATCTTATACTATACTTATATCATAACAATCAGATAAACTAAACTATGACAAAAAAACAAAAACAAGCACTAAGTAAGGTTAAAACCTATACTCCTCATAATGTCAACAATCGTGATGAAAAGATTTGGTTCACATATGTTAACAAGAACAGAGTGCCCGTCTCTGCTTACTATGATACAGCTAATGGATCATTCGTGTCAGTTGTTCAGGGTTCTCAGTATAATGGTGTCGCATTCCGTAAAGGCGTCGCCAAGAGAGTAATCTCAAAGATTCTTGGGTAATGGAACTACTATTTTTCACTCCGTGGATATTCGTATTTTATATAATGTTCTCGGATTTGTTAAGTGAGGATTCATAGTCGTTTATATCTTAGGTCAACTACAAGCCCGCTAGCCTAAAAACTAGCGGGTTTTTTTGTAAATAGGTAAATAGGTCAAATACAGGTAAATAGAGGAGAATTTCGAGCGGTTTTGAAATTAACCAATTTAGCTAAAAAGTTATAAAATTCTTTTTTACCTATCCAGTTTCGCAATTATATGATAATCAATGATTTACGACTTGGTTTTAGTCGCGATAATCGGAGATTTAGTTTGCTCGCTGAGCTTGCGGGCTATACGCATGGCGTTAGCGTGGCTTGTGGCGTTGTCTACTAGCTTGCCAAAAAGTCTGATGTCAAACCAATTAGTAAAGTTTGGGTTTTTGTCTACATTTATCATAGTATTATGCAAAGAAAGGGTGAAGCTTCACATCCTCAAAACGGATGCCAACCTTGCGGTCGGTGCGGTATGGACGAACCATGGCGATAGTTCCAAGCTCTTCATGCTCGGTGGCTTGGATGAATTGAAAGACTTTATTATCTCGAGAGATGAGCACATCGCCTTTTTTGAATTTGTTTTTATTTGACATATTATTTTAGTGTTGAGTTACTACATTGAAACGAGGAGAGTTGAGATTCTCTTCTCTTTCGATTGTTGCAAGATGCGAAAGACTTGAGGCAGTCCGAACCCGTGGGTAATCGGTTCCTGTGTCGAAGATCTTAACAGACCAATGCGTTGACCATTTTTTAATTCTAACTTGTATTTTATCGTTTAACATATTATTACTATCGCACATTTGAGTTGAAATTGCAAGAAAAAAGTGAATTATTTTTCCCAAATTTGTTGAATGTAGTATTGAGCATTATCTCCATCTTTGCGTTGAATGCTTGTTTGAAATTGCAACTTAGGCTGAAGTGTGCGAATCATGCGAGCAACTTTGCGTCTTACTTCGTGCTTGTCTTCAGCTTTTATAGTGATTGTATGATGTGTTTTGTCAATGTCGATATATGACTTAGTATTACTATTCCATAAGGAAATTGCTTCACCATCAAGGGAAGAGACATGAACACTTGCTACGAATGTTTTATTCTTTATCATATATATAATCTAACACATTAAGCCGAAAACGCAAGCAAAAAGTGAAAAAAGATTCAATTATTTTATTATACAATTCTACTTTTGCCTAGCCAGATTTGCAATTATCTGACTTTCAACGACTTAGAACACAAGAGGATCGGGCAATGAATTAGGAGTTGCGAACCAATCGTTTGCGTCAATTACTTCGCCGTTTAGTACAGGCTCGAATTTGAATTGGAAAACATTGGCATTTGCTATCCCGTTGACGCGTTCGCGTGTGGTCGGAGTATTCCAGCCCGCAAGTGACCAACGCACAAGCCCGTCGGCGTCACGCTTTACAATTGCGTTACCATGCAACCAAACGGTTTGCCCGTCTGTCTCGGTGTTTCCGACTTTTAAGGATGTGCCAGCATTGAAGGCGTTTCTGATTTGTTCTGTAACTTTTCTCATATCTTTATTATTAAGGATTTTGTGTGATTATGCAAGCGGAAAAAAGGAAAAAAAGAGTTTTTGTGCAAGTAGATTTTGTGCCCGCTCTTCAGCTTCTTTTTCTTGTTGCTCTAGTTCTTCAATCTCTAGTTCTGCCTGAAGCACTGCTATTTGAGATTGAATATGCCCAGCGTCTGCATCAAACGCATGATCTTTTATGAATTGCTCTAATTTACTGATTTCTTTTTTTATGTTCATGATATAACTATATAAAATTTTTTATTTAATTGCAAGCTAAAAGTGAAATTATTTTACTCCCATTCAGAATGAAAGCCCCAGTCAATGTCGGGCTGCTCGTCGAACTCTCGCAAGGCAAGCTCGTCTTGCAGTTGCCCAAGTTCGTTGCGTATTGCAACGCGTTGAGAGTCGCTAAGTATGCACTCAGCGAGGGCGGTTTGCAGTGTGAGTATTTCTCTTTGTATTTCTTTTGTAGTCATACCTATAACCTAACAAGTAAACCTTGAAAAGTCAAGAAAAACTTTCAACTATTTTATTGTACAATTCTATCGCGCCCTACCCAGTCTCGCAATTATCTGACTAGCAGTGACTTAGGTAATCGTCTATATCGTCGAAGTTTGCATATGAAAAAGGTGTGCTCCGCTGTCTTGTGCCACTATCATAAGCGGATTGTGCATCTTCTAGTATGTCGAGCTTCTTGAGGTAGCATATTGCACCTTTATCGTAGAATGGTACACCATGGTAGCCTAGTGTCCAGGCATAGTCAATTGCCTTGTCGGGGTCATCGTCTAAGTACGCATCCTTAGCGATCTTGCTTGATTCTCTCATTTTAGATTCTAATCTTGTATAGCTCATTAGTTAGCCTTTCTTTCTTTGTAGATTACTGCTTGGTATGCCTTGCGAGCTTCTTGCACTGCATGGAGAGCGTCGAGTATTGCCATGCCTTGAGTGATGGTCAAGGTTTTGTCGCCTTCGGTGTTGGTTGATTCGGCAAGGAAGTTGAGGTTGCCTTCAGCTTTAGACAGGGCAAGCCCTAGGTCAAGCTTTCTGTTAAGCTCGTCTTTGATTTCTTCGATGGTTTCAGTTGTGTTTGTCATTGTCATATGTGTATATACTAGGTTAGTTGATGTTAAAAGTCAAGCGTTTCTTTCGACTGATTTCCATCCGAAAGCTTTTACTTTGTCTTGATGGCGGGCTTGTGGCAACATTGCCTCGAGTTCAGCAATGCGGGCGAGCTTCCAATCTATCTCGCCTTGATCCATTTGACCTTTCCACATTTGCATTTGTAGTTTGTCTAATCTTATTTCTCTTTGTATTTGTTCTTCTGTCATATCTATAACCTATCAATCTTTTCTTGTTTTGTCAAACTTTATTTTACTTTTTTTTAGCTATTACAAATGCTAGCAAAATCTTTTCTCTTTCAGTTAGTTGTGTTGTATCAATCTTTATCATATATACAACATAGCAACAAAATGACTAAAAGTCAAGAAAAACTTTAAACTATTTTATTGCACAATTCTACTTTTGATAGGGCAATCGCACAATTACATGACCATAAGCAACTTACAACAAAGCGAAAAAAACTTTAATTTTTTTTAAAAAACACTTGACTTTTACAGAAAATTTTCTTATATTTAGAGCATGATTAAGATTGAGAAAAACGAAAACATTTCACGCTTTTGGAACATCTTCGCCTTCGGCAAGTTCGTCAAGGAGATCGAAGGGCGAGCCAAAGCATTCAACTATGCCAAGACTCTTGCACAAGAGAATGACCACAAGTTTTTGGTTGATCACAAAAAAAGAATCATTGAGGCTTGACATTACAACCCAACTATACTAGATTATATAACTATGGATAACATCGAAAGAATTCGTTTAGCAGTAGAAAACGCCAAGCAAGGTTACCGCCTCGCTCCTAGATTTGCATCATTGCAAGAAGAACTACAAGAAGATATTCAAGCGGAAGAGCTTGTAGTCAATCATGGTTTGCTTCAAGCAAGTGATAATGACATCAAGGAAGAACACGCTTCTCTTGAGTCAGTCGAGCATGACAAGGATGATGTCGATTATGACATGGATGAGAACGAGGTTGACATGGCTTCTCTCAGTCCTGCAATGCGTGAGATCTTCGGAGAATGAAGCAGTTACCTAAACGCAACAAAGCCGAAACATCATTCCGTTGGGTTATGTTCGGGCAAGCAGGGCAAGTCCTGTTTGCCTTGATCGACCCTAAGAATTGGATGCTTAAACCAAACTCGTACTTCGTTAGTGAGTCATTCATTCAAGCTAACTTGACAAGACTCAAGAACATATCGAGACAAGTCGAAGGCAAGGCAAAGGTTCTCTTGTTGGAGGAGGGTGTGGTATAGCACCCCTCCCCCCTCCCCGCCTTGCTCGCATACTAACCCACCCCATTTTCCAAAAAAAACCACTAGTCACTTTCTGACAAAGTGGTGGGGGGTACTATTTTTCAATATTTGCATTGTTTAAAATATTTTAAATTATTTGCTTGAATAAAAAAATAACCGACCCCTATTTGGTGTAAAGTAAAGTATGAAAGAAATTGAGTTTTATAATGTAAAAAAGAAGTTAAGAGTGCATATAGCCGCCGAACTAGTAGAGAAGAAAAAATACGAGATGGTCACTAAGGGTGGAAAGAAATCTATTCGCTATGCTTTTAAGGCTGTAGACGAAGACGGCACCAAGCTTACAAAATTTTGCAGCCAAGCAGATTACGACAGCTTATGATATAAAAATGACTGACAGGTATTTTCACGAAATCGCCACTCAGTCTACTTTTATTCAGGCATATTTTGCAAAAAATTTAAATAAAGCAAAGTGGCAAAAATATCATGACTTTAATTCGTGGCAAATGCCAACTGAAGTTTGGGAAGCTGAAAAACCTTTATCAGAAATAAATAAACAATTTAAAATTAAACAAGCGGGAGTTATTTCAATTAATTCAAATACAATTTACGATTGGCATAAGGACGAAAAGCGAGGCGCGGCTATAAACATGATATTGCAGACGAATCATAGCCATACTTTATTTAAGCGAGATGAGGGTCAGGTAGTTCAAGAAATTAAAGAATTAAAATATAAACCAAATACTTTTTACTTATTTAATACTCAGGCGTTGCATTGCGTCATTAATTTTAACGAGCCTAGATATCTATTTTCATGTGAATTTGAAGAAAATAAGAAAAATTTAAGTTATCTAAAAATATTAACTTGGATTAAAAAAAATAAATTATAATATTACGCAGGAAATACTGCAGAAGAAACCCCAGCGATATCTCCGCAGCTTGTAACTTTAACTGTAAAGTCGTGAACATTTAATCCTGAATCAGGCAGATCAATGTTTACCTGGAATACAAAATCGCCAGAGCCAGTATTCAAATCTAGAGCATGAGTTAAGTGAATTGATTTATTTTTATAATATTCCTCGGGTTCGCCACTATGGTAGATATGAAAATTTTGCACTTTCTCCCAAGCTGGACTCACTCCCTCTCCTGTAAATGCTATGTTTGCATCTCCAGAGAATACTCCGCTTCCAGTTGCCGACTGGTTTAAGTTAATATCCCAATCTAAAATATAATCGCCAGAATACAAAGTTAAAGCATCAACTGTATTAAGATTGCCTGTAGTTGCTTCTCCAGAGCCACCTATAACAGAATCATTATCAAAAATTGCCTGTCTGACCCCTAATAATTGACCTCCGATACTTTCGCGCAAGGTTTTGACGCTAACTTTATAGTTTTCTGATTCATGTGCGACAGGAATGTAAGCTCCTGTGGGGGCGATGCCTGTTTCTGTAAATTCTGATATTTTAGTGCCCATATTATTATTTTACACTATTTTTAACATATTTCAACTTCTACAACTTCACCAGCTTCTGTATGCATTTCAGTTCCATCTTCTGTTAGTATAGTACATAAAGCAAGACAAGATTCAACATCTATAGTTTCATTATCTTCTGTATTAATGCTGTCACCATTTTCTTTTGTTATAGCGCAGTCCGCGCCCACTATAACCGTTCGAATAACTTCATCAGCAGCAGCACCTTCTAAATCAGTAACGTTATATGTAACTTGATAAGTCGTAGTTATAGAAGTGTCAACTGGATTATTTGCGACAATTCTACTCGTGATATCTCCATCCGCTGTATCAAATGCTGTGGCGCCTGCATCGACATAAGTTGAATCATAATCTACATTAACTTCATCATCACCCAATAAAGTAATAACAGGAGGATTATTAATAATATTTACAGTTCTATTTCCAGATGTAGTTAATCCGCCCGAATCAGTAACTTCATAATCTACAGTATATAATCCATTAGATCCAGTATTTACATTATTTGTTGTAATTATTTCGCTAGTTAAATCTCCGTCTTCGGGGTCACTCGCTGTAGCTCCCGAGTCATTATAAGCTACTCCATGAAAATGATTCATAAATACATCCCCAAGAATTGTTATGGTCGGCGGCTGGTTCCATACAACATTAACAGTTACCTCTAAACTATCCCTTCCAGCATAATTATCAGCAAAAACATTAAACACTATTTGAATAGTATCTCCAGCACTATAACCTAAATCACCTAAATTAATAGTACCTTGCAATAATCCTGTATTAGAATTAAATGTAAGACCAGAAGGATGATTAATGGCAATATATAAAAATGGATTATTAATATCACCAATCATATTATCAGCTACAATTTGATAAGAAAAATTAAATTCTCTACTATTAGTTTCAATATTAATAATTGAATCAGATGTTATGTTAGGAGGTGTTGCTTTAACTATTCCTCTAAATTCAGAAAACCGATAGGTTTTGAAGGTACTTCCCTCAGGAGCCAGTAACCCAATAGATGTACCTTGATCGTTAAGTTCGTTCGGCATCTTATATGGCGCGCTCCATCCAGCAATACTGGATGCACTAACTTTTTTAGAATTATTTTCTAAAAAACCACTAATTCCAGAAAAACTTATTTCCCCTTGCTCAAACATGGGAATTCTTTTTCTATTATTTTGATTAATGGCTCAAGGTTTCCAGATTTTATATAGTCTGCAGGATAGCTTCCTTTTAATTTCTTATTTGGTTCACCTAACCATACTGCGGCATCACGCGGACCAAGATGGTCACACAATCTTTGGAAAATTTGAAATTTATTCATTATAATTAATTACACTAGTGTAAATTTTATTTTAATAATATGCCACGTAAAAAAACTACGAAAAAAGAAGAGGTGTTCAAAATCCCTCAATTAGCTAGCCCAGGTTTTAAAGTTGAAAATAAAAAATTAACTGAAAGACAAAAGGAGTTTCTATCCCTTTCTTTAGATCAAGATACGCGCATAATGTTTATATGCGGACCAGCAGGCAGCTCAAAAACTTATATGGCTGTCTATTCCGCATTAAGGCATTTAAGCAATAATAATGATTATGATTTAATGTATATTAGAACTGTAATTGAAAGTGCTGATAAAGGGCTTGGCGCTTTACCAGGCGATATTGCAGATAAATTTAATCCATATATAGCTCCCTTAAAAGACAAATTAGATGAAATGTTACCAGCTAAAAATACAGCTCCCTCGGTGATGAAAGAACTAATGGATGAAAGGGTAGATGCGTTGCCCATTAATTTCCTTAGAGGCGCTAACTGGATAGACAAAATAGTTGTGGCTGATGAAGCGCAGAACTTTACATTTAAAGAGCTGACTACTCTAGTAACTAGACTCGGTAAAAATAGTAAATTATTTATATGTGGAGATTTTATGCAAAGCGACATTAATGGAAAAAGCGGATTCGGACCGATGTACGATTTATTTAATGACGAAGACAGTAAATTGAAAGGCATTCACTGCTTTCGATTTACAAAAGATGACATCATGCGAGATGAATTGCTTAAATTTATAATTGGAAAACTTGAAAATAAAAAATAATTGTGTATATCTTTATATATGGAACTTATAGCAGCAATAATCGGCGCAATATCAACTCTTGTAGGAGTTTTTCTGACCCATAAATTAAGAGCTCAAAAAGACCCGCTCCCGAAAGATATAGACCGCAATGACAATATCTATGCCGCTCTTTCATACCTTATTACAGAAACCGAAGCTGATAGATGCTATGTATATGAATTTCATAATGGGGATTATTATTATAGCGGAAATTCTCAGCAAAAATTCAGCAACACTTATGAGATTGTTGAAGAAGGTATAAGTTGCGAAGCAGCTCAAGAGCAAAACCTAAGAGTATCAAGTTATAACTTTTTTATTAAACAATTAATTAATGAAGGTGGAGTTTGCTACGCAAATACAGAAAAAATACCCGACCCTTTATTTAAAGAAAAAATGCATAACAAAGGGATACAGAGTATATCATGCGTTCCAATTAAAC
>Ga0187217_1000294_pt1 | contig 20953 bp, 36 predicted proteins | sample 15SPOviralmetaG_FD_130165 | JGI IMG/M metagenome (GOLD analysis project Ga0187217, IMG submission 130165) | Marine viral communities from the oligotrophic San Pedro Time Series (SPOT) site, San Pedro Channel, CA, USA - 15 SPOT_SRF_2010-09-15... | ecosystem: Environmental > Aquatic > Marine >... | reverse complement strand
CTGAGCCCCTTAAAAAGCGGTGAAGAGTATCCACTACGATAACCTTTGGCGTCTCGGGCAGTGCGCGGACGTTATCGATGACCTTAACCAAGCCCTCGCTCGAGTTGAGATCAGTGCCGGTCTTACTCATCCAGAATTTAATCTTATCGACATTAAAGTTCTGCATCCATGCGGCGACTCGAGCGCGTAAACCGTAATGGCCCTCACCAGCCAAGTAAACGATCGGCAAGTCTTTTGCCCTGTTGCCGCACCAGTCTCGGTTATCCATCTCAACAGCAGCCATCCTTAGGCACCAGTCAAGGACTAGAAATGTCTTACCTGAGCCCGAGGGGCCATGCACCATCATAAGTGACTTATTCTGGAGCCAGTTCTTGATGTACCAGCTGATCGGCGCCGGCTTTGTCGTGAACTCATTGCCATCAACTAGCCAGTCGAGCTTGATCTCAGGTGGCTCCAGTAGAGTTGCTAAATCATTGCCTGCCAACAAGTAATCGTTAGCGTCGCCTTCATCTCGGGGAATGATGACGGTCGCCCCGTACTTCGCGCTGGCTTGGTCTGCGTATGACTTACCAACCCCACTGGAATCATGATCTGCCACTATGATGATGCGCTGAGAGGCGCCAAAACGCTCTCTAAGCTGTCCAACAACATTAGGGATGTTACTCGCCGAGTATGCAACGTAACACGACACGCCGCTCGTCTCAGCGATTGTAGCGGCAGTTGCGTAGCCCTCGGCCACATATAGGTGCGTATCCTGATTAGATCCGATGCGCCAGAATGATCCGCCGGTCTTGCCGCCGGGATGATAGAGCTTGCCACCATCCGAGTCGATGTATTGCACGGTAGTCATCTCGCCGTCACTGTTAAACAGTGGCACGATCAATCGACCATCGCCAGTCACTCGAGCGCCGTTAGGCTGAATCTTTTTCTTAATTAAGTAAGGATGATCCTCAGTCGCCTCGGCGGCCTCAGCCCAGATCTTATTGACAACGTCCGAGACGTTATCGCGCATCAATTTCTCTGCCGTCTCCCGTGCCTGACGCGCCTCCTCCATGCGTCTCGTAAAGGTAATCTTTTCATGCGGCGAGAGGTCGCGCCCAATGTCGCAGATCCACTTGTGTTCGACGCCGAATCGCCAGTCCCCAAACTTACCAGCGCATACACCATCACCAAAACCAATATACCAGCCACTCTTATCGCCGTAACCGCCTCGGCCTTTGGATCCTGATTTGAATCGGTGTATCTTGCCATCCAGTATTATCTCCGTTGGCGGCTCGAGGCCAGCATCAATGATTGCGTTCTTGAGTTGGACTTCAGGTGGATCGACCAAACGCTTACTATCATCCCCCCAGATGTCCCCAAAACTAGCCACTTGGACAAGTAGCCGAGAAATATTCCATCAACCTCTTGACCGTTGAGATGCTTGGATCGGCATCCTCATTCTTAACAATTGAGCGCAATGTCGAATAGCCGATACTGGTACGGCGACTGATCTCGCGCAGGTTTCTATCGGACAGCAATCGCTGAATTTCTTTCACTTCCATTTGATTCTCCTAGTTATGACGTTTTTTTTGAGTTTATCGAAATAAAAAAACTAAATCAATATAAATAAAAAAAGGACACCTAACCGGCTAGGTGTCCAAACTTTCGCCGGTTGATAACTAGCTACCAACCGGAACGGATGTTAGGCAAAATTGTTTTTCCCTTCCTCATCTACATCAAATAATAAGCATACTTTGCCCTCAATGCCGCTATCTACTTCGTCGTAACATAAACCAGCAACTAACAGCCTACGTTTCAATTCTTCTACACTCATAACATTTGTTTCTCGTAATTCAAATTTCATTTTTTTCTCCATGGGTATGTTAATTTATTAAGACGTATGTTGTTATTTGCTGTTGGGACAATCTCAAATCTTTCGCCATGGAATTTGATCTCATCGCCATGCTCTTGCATGAATGCATATTCTTGTGGACGGTCATGGCTAGTAAGAATGCTTGATTTTGGATATGCATAGTGAAGTTGACCACCAGTTAGTTTTGCTGTTTCAATTGCCATTAATGGGCAATGGCCGTTATCCATTGCGTAGCGAGCAACACTACCCAAAGTGTAACGACGATGTAGAGTTCCGTGATTTCTTGACTCATACGCGATTGCAATAACATCTTTGTCTTTGTAGTAGTCAGGAGCTTCAAAGATTTTGTAAGCCTTGCATTCGTATTTTACTGTTCGTTGTGTCATTTTCTATCTCCTAAAAGGAGGGGCCGAAGCCCCGTTAATGTTATTACCAAGCTGACAACCAGCCCTCTTGATTTTCCCATTTAACAAAATCCCATTTCGCTGCTTCGAGTGCATCTTTTTTAGTCATTTCACAATTTTCTTCTAAACTCTCAGCCCAATTTTTAATCCAATTTTTCTCGAATATTTTTTGTTGTTTCTCGGTCATATTTGGGTACAAAACATTATCTAAATTTTCCATTTTTTTCTCCTAGTTTAAGGTCTATACAGAACAAAATCTGTTTCTAATTTGTAAGCTAATTCTTTTAAAACTTCGTAAGCCTCTTGAGTTTCTGGTGTGCATTTCTCCACACCTTTTTCCTTGATTAAATTAGTAATATAGTTAAGAGCTTTAATTTCTTCCATTTTAATATTCTCCTTTGACAATCATTTTTTTATCAAACTGGCGCTGTTTCTTGTTACCTCTTTTTTTAAGTGCTTTTTCCCAGCCTCTGCTAAGACTATGAACTTTTGATTTTTTATCTTTAACTTTCATTTTGAATCTCCTTTTTGTTCATTAATCTAAGTTTTCCAGAAAAACCTTCATTTTTTAAAACTGATATAGCATTTTCAATTACTTTCTTTTCAGTTTTTCCATGAAACTGAACTGGTGAGTCGAATGAGCTGAGATCAATATGTAATCCCTCGATCTCTCCCTCGTAGCCCCAAGGCTCTTCATCGTCATAGCCTTCGTCATATCCACAAGTGCTTTTGTAAATTGGTGAAATGAATAATTTGAATAATTTTTTGTTTCCTTGATATCTCATTTTGAATCTCCTTGTTTAGGGCTTTTGGCTTGATTGCCGTTGACCCGATGTAGTAATTCTACACGAATGGATGCACATATCAACACTTTTGTGCTTGTTTTAGCAATTATTTTACTATTGATAGAAAATTAATCTGGGATTACAATCGCGGCATCGTTCATCCTAACGGACGGAAGTAGACACCAGTCGAAGGAACGCGCCTAACTTTTAACCGAGGGAGGTGCATATGTACGCACAATATCGACGTCGACTCGAGATCGACAACTACAAAAAAAGTCAGTTAATCAAGTTGGTTCAAAAAAAGACCAGAATCCATACACCATCCGGGTGCCGTTGTTGCTGCAGTCGTATGTGTCGTGGATCACATGATCGATAACGCAAGTGTAATGCTTCGATAGCGATAGGACTAGCCTGCCCATTGGCAGCTCGGCGGCGTTCATATGGACTCTGTCACGGGAGCCGATGCGGCAGGTAATATTCCAACGGAACCCAGACTCGACCATGTAGCGCTTGAATGCCGGTTTGTTAGTTAATATGCCGTCCTCAGGGACGTATCCTAGCCTATTGGCTATCATGCCCTTGAAATCGTTATATATACGCTTGTATGGCCTGTCCGAGGCCAAGGCAATCGAGCGGATCACGCAGTCCCCAGTAAACTTGCCTCGAAGCCCTGCGTCTTTTCGTCCACCGTCAGTGATAATTAATTTCATAAATAGGCACAAAAGCGCTTGTAATCCATAGCTGCATCGACTAATATTACTACATGGACAGACGGAATAGCCGACAGTCCTAACAAAAATAACAGGAGATTCAAATGAACACAGAAAAAAATCTAATTAACACACTTAACGTTGACCGACTCGGTGAGCTTACTAAGCAAATGGCTGCCCTTAAAAAAGAAGCCGACGCAATCAAAGATAACCTCAAAGATTTTTGCATGACCAACGACGTCAAAAAAGTTCAGGGCGCATTGGTCACCGCAACTTACGTTGAAGCCAATCGCAAAGTTGTCGATTACAAAACTTTGTGCGCTGACATCGGAGTCGACTCAGACATCCTTGGCAAGTACACAACTCATAATGCTGTTTTTAGCATCAAGTTGTCATGAGCAAGCACAACGTCATGTTGCAAAAAATGCGTGAAGCCGTCGCCATCACGACTGGTGAGCGGCATTGCGCGTATTGCAACCAATACCGATCGCTCGAGGGCGGTCGTTTCCGAATAACTAAAACAAACCGCAAGTGGATGTGCGCAAAATGTACCGATATTAGGAGACCAAAATGATTGTAATTAAAGTTAACTTATTATTCTTAGGCATGGCAGCTGACCGTGATCATGCCATTCCAGAAATTTTGAAAGTCGATGGAAAGTGGGCATTGATCACTCGTGACAACAAAGAGCTGCCCGACCTTCTTGAGTATGCAGAAATATTGCACGACAAATTCGAGGATACTGAGTTTGATTCGTATGCCAGAGAAGTGGCTCGGGAAGCTAGAATTTTTATGGACATCGTTACGGAAGTTATGATTGAGAAATGGGAGAAAGATTGATGAGAGAATGGTTACATATTTTAGTTAACGCATTTTTAGCGGTGGTAGGATCGATCATAGCCTTACTGTTATTATGCCTTTTGTATTTAAAAATTGACGAACGTTACGACATAGCTTATGAAACTCAAAAAATTCAGCCCAGTGGATATGTCTCAAACTATTGTCATGCTGATATCAGTGTCGTCAAAAGATCCAAGCATGACTGTGCTTGATTGCGTTTTTAATGAAGCAGGCGTATTTGTTGTTGAGTCAGACGGTGAGTCGGTGATTGTCGAGGATATTGGCGAACACTTTCCATTGCTCGACATGAGCAACCCGTCACATCGCGATGAGGCGTTTTTTGATTACGAATCTATTTTAATAGAGTCTGGCGGATACATACCTATTCCTGACAAACTCTGTTAATATAACTAACTGGCGAACTGATTTCAGACCGCCATAACATAAGGAGGCCATATGGCTATTGAAGTGCAAAGCACGTCGGATGTTTCGACGACATATATAAAACTGTTGGTGTACGGGCAGGCTGGCGCAGGTAAAACTACGCTGATCAAAACGTTACCAAATCCAATCATCTGTTCTGCCGAGGGCGGATTGCTGAGTATCAAGGATGCAGATCTACCGTTTATCAAAGTTGGATCAATGGCTGATTTACGGGATGCGTATCTCTGGCTTGTCGACAATGGATCGAAGTATGAATCTGTTGCGCTCGACTCAATCTCGGAGATTGCCGAGGTCGTCTTGAACCATGAGAAAAAGCAGGCGAAGGATCCAAGGCAGGCATACGGTGCTATGCAGGAGCAGATGACGGACTTAATCCGTGCGTTCCGAGATTTACCGATGCACGTTTACATGACAGCGAAGCTAGAAAAAATGACGGATGAAACGGGCAAGATTTTGTACGCCCCGAGTATGCCCGGCAACAAAACAGGCCAGCAGCTCCCATACTTTTTCGATGAGCTGTTAGCTCTGCGCGTTGAGAAAGATTCTGATGGCAACATCTGGCACGGATTGAAGTGCAAGGGCGACTCTGCATGGCTGGCAAAGGATCGTTCAGGTGTGCTTGAGGAATGGGAAGAGCCGGATCTAGGCAAGTTGATTAAAAAGATTGGAGGTGCGTAATGGAAAGTGTACGACTACAGGCCGCTAGTCAACTCTGGATGAAAGCAAAAGAAACAGAACGCAAGGCAGTACAAGATCGTCGGGATTTAGAAGACAAGATGCGAGAGTTGCTGAAAGTTGACGACAGTGTTGATGGTACGACTAGAGTGATCGATGGAGACCTCTCAGTAAAAATAACCACTAGATTGAATCGCAAGATTGATTCTGGGAAGCTACAAGATCTGGCGGCGGAGCATGGACTGTCGGATCACTTGAGCACTTTGTTCCGTTGGAAGCCAGAGCTTGACATGAAGAGCTGGCGCAACGCGGACGAGAGCATCACCAAACCTCTGTTAGACGCCATTACAACGACGCCGAGCAGACCATCATTTGCAATTACAAACACTAAGGAGAATTAAATGGATTTAGAATTTGATAGCCACGATTTAGTTGTAGACGATTCACCTCGAGACTACTCACCTATCCCTGACGGCTGGTACGACGCTCGCATTATGGGCGCCGAGTTGAAAGTGACTAAGCAGGGAAATGGGCGCTTTCTCTCGCTTAGGTACGATATAATTGGTGGTGACTACGCTGGCCGCGTTGTTTTTGGCAACGTCACCATTAACAATAAAAGTGCGACAGCCGAGTCAATTGGTCGTAAGCAATTAAGTCAGATTGCTATGGCTGGTGGCATGAGCGCTTTACCAAAGGACAGCGATGAGCTGGTCGGCATGGACTTAAAAATCAAGGCAACAATTAGGGCTGCAACTGAGCAATATGCGGCCTCGAACGATGTCCGAGATTGGAAACCAATGGAAGGTGGATCTGATATGCCGCCGCCAAGTAAAAAATCCAACGGTGCGACCGCGCCTTGGGCTAAATAAACAGAGGGCTTCGGCCCTCTTTTTTTAAAATTGGTACTCGTGATGACAAAAACTAATTTAATAGAACTGACGGATTTAGAGCTTGCGATGTTAGATGAGATTGCTTTTTATGGCGCGGGAGAATTAAATTATTTGTTCTCCAAAAACCAAAAAAATATAGTTAAAAAAGTGATGGGAAAAATAGAATATGCACTGTATTTAAAGATGGAAAGAAAAGGCAAAAGGGGAGACTCGCATCTTGATGAATTGTTACAAAAAATAAAAGGCATTGAATGAGCAAAATCGTAGAACTGATCGACAGGTACCACCAAGAGAAAACTGATACGCAGCGTGGGCATATGGGCGGCAGTTTGCTCGGGAATAAGTGCGAGCGCTATCTTTTTTATATGTTTCGGTGGACGTTTGCGGAGAACTTCCCCGGTCGTATCCGACGGCTTTTCCGTCGAGGCCACGATGAGGAACGCACCATTGTCAGTGATCTGCGAGCAATCGGGATTGATATCCGTGACGTTGGCAACAATCAGGCGCGTGTCGAATTTGGCGGACACGTTAGCGGATCAGTTGATGGTGTGATCAAGAGCGGCGTACCCGGTCATGAGATGGAAGAATTTTTAGCAGAATTTAAAACGCACAACAAACGTTCTTTTGACGCTGTTTCGAGGAAAGGCGTTCAAGAGTCTAAGCCTATGCACTATGCACAAATGCAAGTGTATATGCTTGGAAAAGAAATACACAAAGCATTGTATGTCGCCGTGTGCAAGGACAACGACGAGATGTACACCGAGATTGTCGAGTTTGATAAAGAGTTTGCCGAGCGTTTACTGCGCAAGGGAGAATGGATTGCGACGTCAATGGAAGCGCCGCCAAGACTGTCGAGCGATCCAACTTGGTTTGCTTGCAAGATGTGTCCGGCGAAACATATCTGCCACGAGAATAAACCGACCAAACAAATTAACTGTCGGACGTGCGCTCACTCGGAGCCAAAACCTAACGGCACTTGGACGTGCAACAGGCATAACGCGGACAACATTCCCGAGGATTTTCAGCACAAGGGATGCGAGGATCATATCCTCCATCGAGACGTTGTGCCTTGGCCGAGGATGGAAAGCGACGATCCTAATGTTGTCACGTTTGAGATTAACGGCCAGTTCATTAAGAACGGCAATGGAGAAGATTGTTTTGCAAGCAGTGAGCTTGTTAGCAATACGGATGCTTGTCTGAGTCCAGACGAGTTTATTGGAAATTTAAGATCTGACTTTGGGGGAAAGATATCAGGATGATTAAACAATTAAATCTAATCGAGTCCGAAAATCATTGGACTGATATGCCTGAGTTTATTCAGGAAAAACAAAAACCATTTTCTCAAATTGTAATTCGGTTTAATTCAGAAAAAGATTTAAACGAGTTTGCAAAAATAATTGGGCAAAAGTTGACGCCAAAAACAAAAAGCATATGGCATCCATTTAAGTCTCATTTTAGAGCTGCAATTAAAGAGTGGCAGGATGAATCCTAAGCATCCAGTTTATATTGTGTCGAAAGGCAGATGGGATTCTCGTTTAACATCGAAAGCGCTCGAATATATGGGAGTCCCATATTTTATTATTGTTGAGAAAAATGAGTACGATGAGTATGCAAAAGTAATTGACAAGAGAAAGATACTTGTTCTGCCTCGACAATATAAAACTGAGTACGATACGTTTTGGCCTAGAGAAAGTGATACGAGAACGGGGCCCGGCCCTGCGCGAAATTTTGCATGGAATCATTCCATCGATTCTGGTCATCGGTATCACTGGGTCATGGACGACAACTTGGATGCGTTCCATCGTTTAAATAGAAATGAAAAATGGGAAACAAACACCGGCACAATTTTTAAATGCATGGAAGATTTTACTGAGAGATATTCCAACGTTGCCATCTCTGGCCCAAACTATTATTCATTTGTAAAATCAACCGATGCTGTTCCGCCATTTGTTTTAAACACGCGAATTTACAGCTGCTTACTGATAAAGAATGACATTCCATATCGATGGCGTGGACGTTACAACGAAGATACAGATTTATCTTTGCGAGTTTTAAAAGATGGACTTTGCACAATTCAATTTAACGCATTCTTACAAGGAAAAGTTACAACACAAAGAATGTCTGGCGGCAACACAAAAGAATTTTACAAGTCAGACGGCACGAAAGATAAAAGCCAAATGCTTGCCGATATGCATCCAGACGTTGCAAAAGTTGTTTGGCGATTTAATCGTTGGCATCACCACGTTGATTACCGACCGTTTAAAAAAAATAAACTTGAATTTGATCCAAGTTTTGTTTCAAAAGCAAAAACAAATGAGTACAACATGACATTAAGGGAGAAAGTAAATGCTTAAAAATAATGTAGTAGATACACTAGCCGAGCGTCACGGGCAATACGGACATTACACTTATGTTAGTAAAACCAGCCAGCTCTTAAAACGAACCATTCGAGAGTCGCCAAACTACAAAACGATGCCAGCGTACATGAACGAGAGTCTCGACATGATATGCAACAAACTGGCTCGGATCTTGTGCGGCAATTACTTTCTTCGAGACTCATGGCTTGACATAGAGGGCTACGCAAAACTGGTGACCGATGAACTTGATAAACTGGATAACTTGAATGCTGAGAAAGTATCAGAACTTAGCGATTGATCAACTCTACGAATGGTTTCGGTTTAACAGGTACGGGAATCCGTGCATTGTTTTGCCGACCGGCAGCGGAAAGTCGCACGTCGTTGCAGCGATATGTCAGGACTCAATAAAAAGATGGCCTGACACTCGTATCTTAATGGCGACACACGTCAAGGAATTAATCGAGCAGAATGCGGAAAAGATGCTTTTGCACTGGCCAGACGCGCCGCTCGGCATCTACTCAGCAGGAATTGGGCGTAAAGAATCCCATTGCAAAATCACGTTTGCAGGCATTCAGTCTATCAGAAACAAGGCCCACGAAATAGGGCATATTGATCTGATGATTGTCGATGAAGCTCACCTGATATCGCATAACACGGATACCAGTTACCGTAAACTAATCGATGCGCTCAAGATTATTAATCCTGCGCTGCGCGTTGTCGGATTGACTGCGACGCCGTACAGACTCGGTCACGGGATGTTGACCGATGAAGAGGGCATATTCCATGATCTGATTGAGCCGACCAGTATCGAGGCGCTAGTTGAGGATAAATACCTCGCGCCGCTGCGCTCTAAACTGACAGGAACGCAATTAAGCGTCAAAGGCGTACACCGTCGAGGCGGCGAGTTTATTGAGAAAGAATTGCAAGCCGCTGTGAATAAGTCGCACACAAACTTGGAAGTCGTGCGCGAAGTGATTAAATTGGCTGGCGACCGTAAGGCTTGGTTGTTCTTTTGCGCTGGCGTAGACCACGCTCACGCCATTAAAGATATGCTGGTGGACTCTGGCATCCCTGCGGAATGCATCACGGGAGAGACGCCTAAGATCGAGCGAGAGCGCATCATTGCCGACTTCAAGTCTGGACGCCTGAGAGCGCTTACAAACGCCAACGTCCTGACTACCGGCTTTGACTATCCAGACATCGACTTAATCGCCATGATAAGGCCAACGATGTCTGCTGGGCTGTATGTGCAGATGGCTGGGCGTGGTATGCGCATTAAGAGCCACACCGATCACTGTTTGGTGCTAGATTTTGCTGGCGTTGTGCAGATGCATGGGCCAATTACAAATGTTCAGCCGCCAAACAAGGCCGGTAAAGGCACTGGAGAGGCGCCAGTAAAGACTTGCCCAGAGTGTGACAGTTTGATAGCGCCAGCGGTTAAAGTCTGCCCAGACTGTGGATATGAGTTCCCACCGCCAAAAGAAAAAAAGTACCGTTTGTCAGACATTGACATAATGGGCAGCTCAAGCAATGCGCTCTCGGTAGAATCTTGGTTATGGTCAACGCATACCTCTAGGGCTAGTGGAAAGAACATGGTGAAAGTCCAATATTACTCTAAGCTGTTAAGCGATCCAGTCATATCAGAATATTTTCCACTGACGCATGACGGTTTTGTCGGCAATAGGGCTACAATTAAGTTAGCAGAAATTGCTAATAAATCTAAAATTTCTTTTCAGTTTTTAGATGCGGCGTCGCTTGACGACATTTGTTTTGAAATGAATAAAGGAAAATGCCCTGATGAAATACGTTTTCGGAAAGAAGGGAAATACTACAAGGTTGTCAAAAGGGACTGGTCGCTCTGAACACGTTGAGCAACGAGAGTTTGTAAGTTGGTTCCGCAAAAGTTACAAAGGAATAAGGATCATTGCAATACCAAACGGCGGTCAAAGAAATATCGCGACTGCGGCACGATTAAAGGCCGAGGGAGTCATGCGAGGAGTTCCAGACTTGTACGTTCCAGCGTGGATGCTGTGGATCGAAATGAAGAAATCTAGTGGTGGTCGAGTGTCCCCGGAACAAAAGGACTGGCACAATTATTTACAAAGCATTAACCAAAATGTTATTATCACGGCAGGATTTGAAAATGCAAAACTACAAATTGAAGATTTTATAGAGGAGATGGAAAATGCCTGATAAAAATTTAACCAAGTCTTTAAGACTTAGCCAGAACATTAAAGCTAACCGATCAAAATTAAACTTACGACAAGAGGATTTAGCTAAATTATTAGGAACAAGTCGCACAAGAATAAGCCACTGGGAGAATGGAACATCAAATCCATCTGACGTTGAGAAACAAAAAATGGAACAGTTGTTTCTAACTGGTCGCATTTTAGAAGATCAAGTGCAGCTCGATCCTGAGCGCAATGCCTTATTATTTACTGAAGTTAACGTCATCGGTTTGATCGGGATTACGATTGGCGCAATGGCCGTGATTACAATGCTTTACTTGGTGGCAAGCCTATATGGTTAGTTTAAACCTTCGTAAGTTTAATAAACGCATCAAACACATTAAGTTTGGGCCGTACTACATGGTGGCGCTAAACAAATGGGATAAAGGCGAACAGTTGTTTACTTTTATTGATGGGAAAACTTATCGAGACTCAGAGGTTATGACACTGGCAAAGAAATATGGTTATAATAACGTTGAGCGAGTTTACGAGACATATAATTCGCTTGGTTAGTATTTCATTGATTCTCCAATCACACCTCTTGCCCCACTTCGCGTGGGGCTTTTTTTATGCGTAACTTGTTTTTTTCTTTGTTTTTCTTTTTACTTTTTTCTTTTTGGCTTTTGCTGCCGCAGCCATTCCTTCTTTCGTATACGGATACTTCTTCTTTCCAACCATCGGCATAACTATCTCCTTTTTTAATTAACGTTTAACTGCTGAACTACCTACATAAAAACTAAAGACCATTAACATGATCTGGTCGTATGATGAACGAAACATTGCTGCGCCTTGAATAATTTCCCACTCCGTCCATCGTTTTGTTGTATCAATCAATCCAAACAAATAAGTCCCACCAGATGATTTTTCAACTGGCACTGCAATATCGATTGGAGTAAACATTGGCGCAAGACTAATAAATGCAACCATTGCCAAAAATCCTAACACAAGTACACGTCTAGTTGCGCTCGAGAATCTGTCTTGTGTTCTTAATTTAAATTCTTTGTCGGCAATTTCTGCTCTTGCCTTCATATGCTCGACATCAAAGGCGAGCCGCTCCATCATCAGTTTTTGTTCATCTGCTTTAGCCTTTTGCGCGTTCGCCAGGAGGCCGCTGAATACGCCCACGAGGTTACCACCAATAGCGAGTATAACTTCTGTCCCAAGTCCGAGCATTTATGTTTAACTCTAAATTTAATTAAATAAAATCCAGCATTCATTAACACTTTAAAACTGTCTTTGTATAGACCAAGGCCCATGTTGCAGCGCTTGCACAGCATACCTCTTATTCTCCCACTATTGTGGCAGTGGTCAACTGAAAGCGTGTCTATTGCGTCCTTAGTCCCTAGCCTCTTACAAATTAAACAACGGTTTTGCTGGCTGTCTGCCAGATCCATCATCTCAGTCAGCGTTATTCCGTAACGAGTCCTTAAATGATAATTAGCATTTTCGCTTTTACTTCTTGCTCTTCTTTTTCTTTTTGGTTTTGACTGTTTTAGCTGTTTTTGCTGCTTGCTTAAATTGCTTGGCTGTTGGCGCACCTTCATCTCCCGGCTTTCTCATTTTCTCACCAGAGCCAGCTTTGATCCTATCTTTCTTGGCTTTGATGTTGGCATAAAGTCCACGTTTTGCCATGACTATCCTTTCTTACTTTTGTTTCGTTTAGAAATTGATGCACTCTTTTTCTTGGCGTCTGCTTTAGATGATGCGCCCCACGCCTGTAGACTTAAAAGCAATCTTGTCGGCTTTCCTTTAGAGTCTCGCTCTGGGCCTTTCATGCCGCCCATGCGAGCAAGAAAAGACGCACGTCGAGGATTGTCTCCAGACTTAACTGGCGACTTTAAATTTGCGCCTGTAGTTTTTTTAAAGTGTTTGCGGCCTTTTTCATTTAAGCCGCCTTTTGGATTTTGATGTACTTTCTTAACCATCTGGCCCTGTCCTTTCTAACAAATGCACTCTTACTTTAAGATCGTGAATGTGTTCGAGAATCTCTTCTTTTAAATCTTGCCGTGCAAAGGCATTTCCGGGGCTTGGAACAATGACTCCTTGAGGGCTAATCAATTGCATTTGATTCGCTCGAATTAACTGAATGTCTGATGTGATCTCGCCAATGCTAGAAATGACCCACCACATAGCCGCCAGCAAAACTGGAACTAAACTAGCCAGTGCTTTTGCTATGTCAAAGTCTTTCATTTTTTGTTTAAAAGATCAAAAACAGTTTTAATCTTTTCTTCCAAAAATTTAAGACGCAACAAAACTTCACTGCGAAAACTAATTAAACCAGCAGCCAGTATCGCTAACGCCGATATAATCGGCCAAAGTTCTACTAACGTTTGAGTCACTTATCAGCCTTCCCATCCAGTTTTTCGTCAATGGAATCTAACTTAACAAAAACTCGATCGACAAACTTTTCAAACTCTTTGCGTTTGAGATAGTCGCCAGCAACCAAGACCTCAATCTCGCCAACTCGGCGTTCAGTCCGGCTTTGCAGTTTCTGCAAGTCGCGGATTGCCGCCCAGATAATATGCGCCAAAGCGCCTAACAATGCGCTTGCGCCACCAAGTATAAAATTGATGGTGGATTGATCCATGTTAGAACGTTCCTTCCCAGACTCTGAACTTGTTGAAGTCACCAGACAATATCTTTCTTTTTATTACTTCCTGTGCTGCTTTATGATCATCCCATTTAACGCCAGCCTCTTTTAGCCACTGCGACATAATGTGCATTGGTATTCGGCCTACAAGTCTATTATCGCCTTTTTGTTGATCGAATCCAGCATCTTTTAAGTCTTTAACTTGTTTAATTGTTGGATCGTTATCGTATACGTTCTCAATGGTAAGTGTGTCCCCACCATCGTCGTGATGCACTATCTCTTTAACTTTCAAACAAACCTCCGATAAAAAAAGGGAGAGGCGTTAGCCCCTCCCATACACCAATTAAGATGTTGTGTTGTCAAAGATACCGCCTGATGCTTTCTCGTTGTTAGAAACAAGAGTTAGCTCAGTAACGATTGCTCGACGTGTGCTGTCGCCTGTTTTCGCAAGCTCCATGTTCTTAGTGTTTCTAAGAACAGCACAACTGAACATATCATCTTGAACAATGAACACATCACGACTTCGGTTTTGACGCGAAGGCATGAAGTTTACAGTTCCCCAAGGCGTAACGTAAACGTCAACTGCGTTAACAACAGCGTTTGTGCCACCGACAGATGCGCCGATAGTTGCTCGCTGATTGTTCATGCCAGTAAAGGCAAGAGCCTTATTCATCTGGAATGCTGATAGGTACACAGTGTCAGGATCTCCGCCTTCTTCCCAGATTGACTGCATGACAGTGTCGAAACGAGCTTGACTAAACGCTATCAGCGTCGTTGTCTCATCTGTTCTCGCATCGGTTCCGTCGCCTGTGGCGTCAGCGCCCTCATTTGCACCAAAGACAGTGTTGGTGATCAACCATGATGGCAGACCTGCAAGCTCTCGAGCAGTTGTGCTGTTACCAGCAACTCTTGCGTTGTTATCGAAAAGTGCTTTCTCGATATCGAGCTTCTGTTCTTTAGCAGTCTTGAGCATTTGATATGCAATCTCAGATGCGCGACCAGCTTTTTTAAGGCTAGAGTCTGTATCTGGAACTGATACAGCGTCAACAAAGATCTGGCTGTAGTTGCCTAGTCTTGATGTTGCTGTACGAGCGTTAGCAGTAATCTCATCGCCCTCAATGTGAGCGTTAGCAGCTGCTGCACGAAGTGCGTCAGTTTGCCACTCATGAAGTGCGTTAGTTGCCTTAACTTTTTTACATTTTGAGTAAAAGGGAGTTTGCTCGGGAGAAACGTCATAGATGATATCTGAGAGATCCTCTCTGATACCGACAGCATCATAGCTGTCAAAAGTGTTACTTGGTTGTGCCATTGTATTTACCTTTAAAGTTATTCATTAACAATTAAACCGATCACATCTTCGATGCGACCAGACTTTTTGAACTTGGCTCTTTGCCTGTCCATTGCTTTACCGCGCTGGTTTTTATTTTTCTTCGATCCCGGCTTAATAACTGGTTTCGCGCCCTTGGCTTTTGCCTCGGCCTTCGACTTGCCAGCGACTATTTGACGGTATTTGATCGCGTCATTTAAAACAGCAATTGCTCGACTATCATCAATTTCATTTAATTCTTCAAATGAATATCCATAAGTAGATTGCCCTATATCCACCATTTTAGACTTAAGAGTTTCGGCAACTTTTTCATTTGCAAACTCAGGAACTAACTCTACTAATTTTTTAGCCTCTAATTCCAACTTAGCTTGTCTAGCTCTTTTTTGAGCATCTTGCTGGAGTTGCAATTGTTGACCAATCTGAGCTTGTTGAGTTTCGTATGCACGAAATTGCTCTTTATATTGAGCGTCTGCCTCCAAATAACCTAATGGATTTTCATCAAAAAGTTTTTTTGTTGGCGGTTGTGGTGGCGCTACATATTGTCCAGAGCTTAATTGATTATTTAGTTCTACAAGTTTTTGCGATTCAGCTTGCAATGCAGTGTACGCTTCTTCTGCTTGTTTGCGCATAGAAGCAACTTCTTGCATTCCCTTTTGAACGTACTTTTGGCCTGAATAACCTTGCTTGAGATCCTCTAAGGATACCTGCTGTTCTGCACCGTCAACTTTGACAGTATAAAACGTTGGCGCAGGCTCTTCTGGATCGGCTGGTTCGTCTGCCTCTTCGTCATCGTCCGACATTTCAACTTCTGTTTCTTCTTCCTCGCCGTCGTTGACCTCGGCGTCATCAACGTCCTCTGATTCCGATGCTTCCATCTCTGGAGATACATCCTCAGATTCTGTAATTTCTTCTTGCTCGACCTGTTCGGATTCTTCAGGCATGGTAATTAAACCAACTGCCTGTTCAATACTTCCGTCGAATTCTGGTGCTTCTTGAGTTTCAGTCGTGTCTGACACGGTACTTATCTCCTAGTTTTTTTATCGAAAATCTTTTCATCCGCCAAGGCGGTGTTGATGTAGTCATCGATAGTTGATAATGCACGAATGATATCGTGCGCGTTATCGCGATCCTCGGTGGTCGAGTCCGGATCTGTGAAAATGCTAACCTGTAGCATTTTTACGGCATCAATGACTTCCTTAAATGTGGAGTCGTCTTTGAGCCGTTGTAATCTTGATGCTTTCTCTTTAACTTTTGCCATTAAAATCTACCGCCAGACACTGCATCAGATGGCTGTGCGTCTGGATATCTTGGTTCTTGTTGGGCTTGTTTGATTGCCTCAACATCAACTTTTGTTCCGTACTCGCCCATTATTTTTGCAGCGTCAATGAGTAAGTCTTGATCCATTTTGTCGCGCTCTCGATCGTCTTGAGCAATAGCTTTCTGTGCATCGACCTGCATCTTAACCATGTCAGATTGAGCTTTGGTCTGAGCTTTAAGCTGCTCGGCTTGTAACAATGCTTGAGCAGGATCAAGAGGCTGTCCTTTTTGTTGTGCCTCTTGCATTTTCATTTGAATTAATTGCTGCTCTGTTTGCTCATCTAATGGAGAGAAATATCTATCTGCGTTTCTTATTCCGCCAATTGCTAGTATGTCTGATAACGTATTTCTAATTAATGTCATTGTTACTAAGCCGTTGCCGGGGCCGTATCCTTGCCAAATTTGCATTTGTAATTGTAATGCTTGTTGCAATGCAGACATTTTTTCTTCTTCCTTGCCGGTGCCAAGACCAATGTTGCACATAACGTCCATGCTAGAATTCCATGATCTTGGATCAATTGGCACAAACTGGCTGTTCATACGCATCATTTTCTCTTCGTCAGTGTTCTCGATAAAGAGCTTAAGCATAAGTTTAAATAAGCGCTTCATGCCGCCCTCGGCAAGATTGCGTGACATAACCTCAATCTGAGCCGCACCAGCCTGTTTTGTAATGTTTGCCGCAGTTGCAGTAGTATTCTGTAGAGCGTCTGGATCAAGGCCCATAGAGGCTCGAGAAACGCCTGTTTTAGTCTCAATGGCGTCATCCATATACTGAATGGCTGCGAGCGTCTGAGCGGCTACAAACGGCACTGAGACAGGCACAATCGCCTGTGGATTCTTCATCCTGATAATGCCGCCAATTTCGTTATTTAGTACGTCGTCAACGTTGACCTGATTGTCCACAATGCCCATGCGAGGATTGTTTGTTAGCGCAACGTTGTCTAGAACGCCCCTAAGCATCGCTGTGGATGCGTCTTGGTCGTCATTGATAAGATCAGATATAGAACGCCCAAAGAATGCGTGTGGCTCTGGATCGACCTCAAACACAGCAAATGGGACTTCACTGTATGGCTCATAATCTAGGAGTTGGTAATCATTGCCGCCAAGCATAAACTTGTAGAGCTGTGCGACGCCAGTTCCCTCGATGTCCATTTTCATGTACGCCTCGGTTACTGCCACCAGCTTCATAGATAAATCTTCGGTTGATTCTTCCTCTTCCTGTTGATATCCGCGACGCTCAAAGTCTTCAACTTCGGAATATGTGTCACTAGATCCGATGCCGGTAAGATTGGATACTTTATCAAAATCGTATCCCATGTTAACGAGATCAGATACTCGCATCTCGGTACGGTGCGCGACAACGTAAAAGTCATCAATTGACGTCGCATTCCTGTCCACCATAAATTCTTCTGGTGGCACAGATTTTACTTGGAGCATCCCTTTGTCAGTTTTTCGACTAATCGTGACACTATGCTCAGGAACTTCGATTTCCATTCCCATTTGATCCATCGAGATAGAGACTTCTTGGCTATGTTCGATAACATCTACATTCTCCTCGTTAACGATGGCAGAAAACTCTTCGTCAGTTAAATTTGTAAAAGAGTAAGTTTCAGCCTCTGTGTATTTGTCCCAGTAAACCTTCAGGACGCCAGTCTTCTTAACCATTGCGTCGTGAAACGCATCATTTAATAAACCATAACCATTAAGTTCATTAAATGCCCAGTGCATATATTGCGTTGCCTGTTGCGCAACGGCGACATCATCTTGGTTCGATGGAATGTACTCGACCGCTCGATCAGTTGATAAAAACACGCGCAATAGACTTGGCTTAATTGATCGTATTGTGTCGCGTACTTTTGTTGCGACTACTTTAGACCGACCGTCTTCTTCGCCAATATCTACTTCACCATCAAAATATCTTTGCGCCTTAATTCTGTCTTCAGAAATTTCGCTCTCGATAAAATCAACGGCATCCTGTACGGCCTGCTGTACAATGCCTTCAACTTGATTTTCATCCATTTTTTCTGGCTTCATTTATTTTTCCTTATGGCATTATGGTGGCGTCGTCAAAAGCTCTTCTACCAGACTCGCCAGTAGCAACCGCCGTAGGAGCGCCATAAAATCTAGTGATTGCATTAATTAATGCTTGTTTTTTTGACTCTATTATATTTGGATTTGCTAAGACTTCTTCAATCATTTTGTTTACTCTGGCAGATTGATTGCCTCGCGCCATAGCGCCGCCGACATTAGCTATTCCTTGACCTGCAGCAGCCCCACCTAAAATGACAGGAAGAGTTATATCACCTGTATACTGTGCTGCACCAGCCGCACCTAAAGCTGGTAGCCCAGCACTGGTAATCCTTTGTAAGCTGTTACCACCAATGCCAAATTGTTGTAACATACGACCAATATTTTGAGTAGTGGTTGTATCACTTGCCTCTCTAATAGCAGCAACTTGGCTTTGCGTTAAAAATGGCTCTCGCCCCTTTTCATGTCTTTGTAAAATTGCTCCAAGCCTACTTTGTATCAAAGGATAAGCGTCTTTACCTTGATCAATTTTAATACCTGCTAAATTTAATTCAGATAAAATTTCATTTGCGGTAGTTCCAGTTCTCCACAATTTGTTTGCCTCAATAAAATCATCTCCTAATTGAGTTCCAATCCTTGCCTCGTAATCAGTCCAAATTTTCTTTAATAAAGCCTTTTGTGGGCCTTCAGCATCTTGTATTGCGTTTTGTATCATCTTTCGGTCTGCCATTGCTTGCGCAGGCGTAACAAAATTTTGTCTATCCCTAGCTCTTAACGTAGATAAAACCTCTTCAGATTGATTAAACTCTTTACTTAGAGATACTCTTCCTAAATCATCAATGTAAGTAAATCCTTCATCTACAGCATAGGTAAAACTGTCATCAGCCAATCCTTTATACGAAGTTGGATCTATTGCCTTACCTTCTAACTTAACTCGACCATAAAGGTTTGATGCTCTTTTTTTATAATCGTTGGCAGTTTGTTTATAAATGGATTGTTTTTTTGCTGGAGATCTTCTTGCAAATCCACCTATAGCTCCCGGTATAAACGCGCCGCCCATTCCTATTATGCTTTGCAGCCAAGATGGTATTTCGCCCTCAGTTTTTTCTACTTGTTCTACAGCTGCCTGCTCCAATCCTGCGGAAGTTGTAACTGCGGCTGCCTCTCCAGCAGCAGTTGATAATGCTCTACCGCCTTTAGCGGCTTGGGCAACACCAGCAGCGCCCGGAATGATACTTGCGCCTGCATACTCTCCGCCTCGACGCGCAAATCTTTCTGCCGGACTTTGCGGTTGATATTCAGAAGATCTTCTTTGACCTCTTAATGTTTGAGGCATTTCCATAACGTTTTGAAAATATTGTGATCCCATAAATGGATTTTCTATTGGATCCATTCCAAATGCGCCACCAACTTTATTTATTCCGGCGGTCGCCAAATCAACTGGAAGTCCAGCCAAATTAGCTACACCTTGATTAACTCCAGCCAGAAACTGAGTGCCTATACCACCGCTTGGCATATTATTAAGCACATTACTAGCTTCTTGTTTACTTATAGATTTTATTACTTGAGGAGAATCCGTTTGCGGCGCTCTCATTTTCATTTTAACAAATTGAGATTTGTCGGCTTGCCTTAATTTTAAAATTGCAGTTTGTTTATCAGGCGCAAATATTTGTACAGGTTCATTTGAACCTTTTGGCGTAAATTTATATATAGGCATAATTTATTCTACTACCTCAATATCGTATTCAATTCCATCTTCATCAATAAAGGTTTCTGAGTCATCTTCAGCATCGGAATTAGGTCGAACTTGATAGAATCCTCTTGCCCTTCTTTGTTCTTCAAGATATTTTTCTGCATCAGAAAGAGATTCAAAATCTGGCAAAGGCATATCAGGAATTTCTACTCTAGAAAATCCTGCTTTTGCTGCATCTTCTGCTATTTTTGGATTATCAAATTTTGTATTGTAATCTTCCATTTGCGCTTTCAATACTTTTTGTTTTAGATAAGACATATACAACAAAGTAGCCGGCGTCATCTCAATTGTTCCAGCTAGAACTTCTTGTAAAAATTGCCTTTCTGCTACAGTATCTAATCCTCTTGCACCAATTCCAAGCTCTCCAATAGCGCCAAAAACAGATGATCCTAATGCAGCATTTATAAGCGCTGCCTCTGTAATTTTTTTCCCATCTTTAGTTGTTGGCCTAAATGTTCCATCCGCATCAAAAAATGATCCTGCTGATCGCCTAGCAAATTCTTTTATTTTTGATATAGTAACGCCCAGTTCCGCACCCGGCCCTGTCTCAAAAATAGTAGGATCTACTAATGCCTCTGTAATCGCACTCATTGATGCTATTGCTCTTGGCGCTTTCATTGCATTTTTTTGTAATTCAACAAATTCTGTCGCGCCTAACTTGCCTATTTCTTTGCCAAATGAGGTGGCAGGATCACCAGTATTGACACTAACATTTGTTACAGGCGGCTTACTTCCAAAACCAGATTTTTT
>Ga0187217_1000292_pt1 | contig 21030 bp, 28 predicted proteins | sample 15SPOviralmetaG_FD_130165 | JGI IMG/M metagenome (GOLD analysis project Ga0187217, IMG submission 130165) | Marine viral communities from the oligotrophic San Pedro Time Series (SPOT) site, San Pedro Channel, CA, USA - 15 SPOT_SRF_2010-09-15... | ecosystem: Environmental > Aquatic > Marine >... | reverse complement strand
ATCAGCAGAAATATCACTACCAATAATAACTCTATTAGCTGTTTGATTAGTTGCTGGTGAATATAAATCACTCATCTTAATCCATACACTTATTGTATAAGTTTTTTGATTGCCACCTGATGCTGCTCTTGTTAAATATGAAATAGCCATTAGTTAAATTGTCCTGAATTATTCATTCCTACTGTTACTGTTATACTAAATGCCCTGTCTGCTGTTTGACTCTCTGCATCAGTTGCCCTTAATGTAAAGTTATAAGTTGTTTGACTTGTTGCACTAGGGGCTGTGCCTGTAATAGCACCTGTAGACGAGTTGAGAGTTAAATTCATAGTACTTGCAGGTGTGTCAGTATTGCTGGTTAGCACACTTGTAGTTTCACTAAACGCTACTGTTGAATCTGATGAAGCATCTACGTCTAAAGATACTGACGCTCCAGCCGCTACACTTCCAAGACTTCCAGCAGATGTAGACCATGTAGGGGCATCTGATACTGTAAGTATTGCTGATGAGCTACGAGCTGCTAATCCATCAGGATTCTCAACTCTGATAAAGTATGTGCCATCTGTAGATAAAGTTGCATTAACTGTAATCTGTGTTGCCGAATCTCTTGTAATACTATTTGGTAGCGTTATAACCCCAGATGAATTTATAAATTCTACATGACACCCTATAACAAAATTTGTTCCCGCAATAACAAGGTTACCCGCACTATTACCTGTAGCTGAAGGAGTTACTCCTGTAACAGTTGGGTATGTTGCTGTTGCTGCTGCTACAAAACTCAATACCCCAGAGCCATTAGTTTTTAATATTTGCCCAGCAGAACCATCTGCTGTTGGCATTTTAAGTAACACGCCATTACTATTGTGCATATTAGAAATATGATGTATATAATTACCCATGTGAGCATGACTGCTACATTGATAATATAATAGGTTTGGAGTGTACTCATCTACTTGTATTTGAGTGTACGCACCAGCACTACCAGGCGTACCATTCGTTGTTACATTAGTTGTATAAGCCGTGCTTTTTGCAGCATTTAAATAAAATAATAATGGATGTCCACTGTTACTTGAATCTGATTGGTCAAATCTGTAGTAATATGTTTTGCCTGTATCTGCACCATCAAATGCTAAAACAGGTGACTCTATGTTATCTATAAAGTAAGCACTACTAGAACCTACGCCTGTATACGGATGTGCACCTGTTTTAGTTCCAACAGTTACAGTATGAGTTATAGGGGCTGATGAACTACCCCAATCTGATTTATATTCACTAGCTCGGGTACCATTTAAATCTTCTAAACCTTGTGCTGTAATTCTAAGTTCTATTCTATCACCTGTAGAATAAGCTCTTGCCGAGGTACCTTCTTGAGCTCTAACAACTGTAAGGACATCACTAGACCTTGCAGTACATTTTACAACCTCTAAGTTATTTGAACCATCAATGAGAGTTGCGTAAAAATAATTTGGGCTTGCTGTAACTGGAAACCTAGCATTTCCATGACCTGAAGCAAGAGTAATACTTGTAGCAGAATCCGTAATGCTAGAAGCTAATGTCGAATGAGCATTGTTTTTAAATAGAACGGTCATTAAACAAATCTCCTTTTATTAACTTACAGTTACAGTCCAAGTAATACCTAATGTATCCCCAGAAGCTTTATTAATTACAGAAAATACAGTCCTACATAGCAAAGTTCCACTTGAACTTGCATTAAGTAGTCCTGCTTCAGTTATTGCTCCAGTGCCTGTTCCTGCTGGAAAAGATGCAACATAAGCTACAGCATTATCAGTAACAGTTGTAGACGTAAGTGCTACTCGTCCTGCTTCACTGCCAAGAGCTGTATTCCCAGCTGCTGCTGAAGTGCTGCCTGTACCAATAGCCATATGTGTCATAGCAGTAGCAGTAGCATCTTTCATTCTAGATGCAATAAAGTTTTTTCCTGTAGTAACAACTAAATTAGGAACTTCTACTTCCTGTTTAATTTTACCTTCTGGATTGGTGACTGTAATTTTTAAATCACCTTTAATTTTTATTAAATCACTTATCATAATTTATCCTCTATTCATACCCTCCAGGATTAATTGGAGTTTCGTTAAATGTATGTCCTCCTAATGTAGTGTCATCTACATCAGTATACACGTAATTGATTACTAATCCACCGCTGTCCCCAAGGGTAACACTGTCTGTTGGTGCTAAACTTGGTTGTAACACTGGTGAATCTGAAACAGAAATACTATCTGATTTACCTGCAGGTGTTACGTTTAATGCTGGTGAATCTGTTATAGATGGTGTGTCTGCTAAATCATATTCAAACTGAACGACAATACTATCAGACACTGTAACTGGGTCTGGGTCTATATCAGAATCAGATAAATCAAAATCAACTTCAGATTGAAATATTTTACTTGGTGTTGCTGAAATAGTAGCTGTATCAGATAGAACTTGTGAAAGATTAAATACTGGAGCATCTGATACGGAAAATGAATCAGTAGAAACTTGGCTTACATTTATAGCTGGGCTTTCTGTTATAGATGGTGTTTCTGTTAATGGACGTGTAATACTTTTTGAAGTAACTAAATCTGATAAACTAACCGAAACACCCGCTATAGTTCTAGTTGGTATTAATTCATGGCTAAATGATATCCTTGTTCCTAAAGCTGAAGATGCAACAACTTCTGTTTCACCAGATACAGCTGAAGAAATGCTACTAACACTTACTGTAAATGATATGGCTGTTGCTGCTAAAGCTGATGTAAGTTTTATATTAGCCACTAGAAACTACTCCTTACTCTAAATTTTAATAAATCATATACTGTATGTAAGCTACCATTATAATTAACTATAATTTCTCCTTCATACGAGCCTTCATCAACATCTAATACACCACCTGAAAAACTAAATTGTATTTTTCCATCTGAGCCATCTGTTGTTTTTGCACAACTTATTGTAGATAACACTGATGTTCCACCTACAGCTCTAAATTTTACAGTTACTGAAGTAGTCCCAGCCGATAAATCTAGTGCTGTGTTAGCTACATCATCAGTTAAAGTTAATATAATTAACGGTAACTCATCTCCTTTAACTGATTTTATTACATCCGACATAGCTTACCTCGTTAAAATCTTTGGGATTGAACTCTCATTGAAGCCCTACCCGCACCTAAATTAGCTCTGGCTCTACGTTCTTGCAATTTAAATATAAACTGCTTTGCATGATACGAAGCTAATTCTCTATCACTCCAACTTCTATCTGGTAACACCAGTAAATGTTGTAGTGCTCCATGCATAATAACATTTTCTAATTCATCTAAAACTGTTTTATCCATACCTGTTGATGTTCTTAAAGGCTTTAAGCATACAATCATTCTCATATCATACGTTTCAGTGTCATCAGGTATAGGTGCTACTGAAAAATGGTCAGGGTCTAATTGTGCTATATGCCTAGGTTTTGCTCTTGATGTAGTGGGTTGGTTAGGCCATTTAGGATATAAATCATATAATTTGTCTAATGTAACAGGTGTTAATCTTTCATCATTTACAGTAGCTGTAATAAACGCATGTACTTCAGCATCACTTGGACTTTCGTATGCATAGTCATGTGCACCTACAACTAAACGTATTCGTGGTTGTTCATACCTCCACGCAAGAGTACGTTCACACGTCTCAATCGCTGCATCACGAACGTATTGCTCTATGATTGGTGTAGGACACCCTGGAACACTAGGCGACAATCTGTTTACAATATCAAGAAATGTTCTAGTAGCCATTATGATAAATCCTCTTTTTGTAGTTGTTTGTTACTAAGTAATGCACCATCTTCAGTATCTGTAAGGAGTCTAGATTGAGCATTATATCCTAATGCATTTATCATTGACTTATAAAACATTGACGCTCTATTTGAATTAACATGCTCATTATCTACTGACTCAGCTAAAAATATAGTTCCATCAACTACTACTGGAAAATATGCATCCGATAATAAATCAACTGTTGTAGTCCCATCATAAGTCGGAGGGCTTTGTGAGTATTCAATATCTAATACTTGACCAGATGGAGCTTTAGGGTATATAAAAAATTTGTTTGCATTTCTTGTATGCCTCATCCAATTTACTGCTGCTGATGCAGTGTCATTCATCCATTGAGGATAAGACTGGTCTAACGATTCTCTATTTACTTCTATACATCCGTTACCACCGCTTACCGAAAAAACTTCCATAATACGCAATGAGTCGGTAGGTGCTGACTGTATAGCTTCGTTTGTTGTGCAAGTCATTGTTGATACTTTAGCAAACAAATCAGGTCTAAGCACTGCAATACGTCTTAAAGCTTGATTTGCAAATCCTAAAAGCACTGTATCAGAATATCTTTGCGGAGAATTTTCATCCTGTAACATTCGTCTAACTTCAGTAACTACATCGTTTAAAATCATTTTTTACTTTTACTCTTTTTTTCTACACTTCGTGTAACTTCTTCTTCTAATTCTACCTTAGATGTTTTTTTAACTGGAATGCTTTTTGTTTCTAGTTTAACTTTTGACTTACGACTTTTTTGTTCTTTAGTCATAAATTTTTCTGGAAACGCTTGTTCCTCAGTAACTTCTTCAGTTTTAGGGTTTTCGGCTAGTATTTCATTCCAACCATAAATTGTCCCATCAACCGTATTTCTTAACCATCTTCCTGCCATTTCTATCTCCTATGTTATAGTTGGGGGGCTAATACAAGAAAACCCCCCAACCGTTGCTATGTTTTATTATGAACAGTCAACAACAACTGCCCACACTTTAATTACAGCACTATCAGTTACAGCACCAGATACACCAATAAGCATATCAATAGTGTCTGCAGCTGCAAAGTAATGGCTTTGGTTATCGCCATCTAGCCCTGCACCGTTTGATGAAGTGGTTCCTGCTGAGTTAGCATCACCTCCATCAACAAACAAATCAACATCACCACCAGTTAAACCGATGTCAAATGTTGATGCCGCACCTTCTGCAGTTACTGTAGTTGCACCTACCGCTAACACTAAAGTGTTCGCTGGTATGTTAAGTACTTCGATAGAGTCTCCAGCCGCTAGTGCCGTAGCACCTGCTGTAGCTCTGTCTGCAGTTATGGTAGCGAAGTTTAAATTTACTTCCATGTAGCCGACTCTATTAATTCCTTGAGCAGGGTGTGCCGCGGAACCTTTATTAAAGCCATGCGTGTCTGTATATGCAGCCATGTTAGTCTCCTAAGTTAAACGGTAACAACACCGACGCATAAAGCTTCTGGTTTTACAACTTTGTATCCATAAACTTGTAGGCCTCTAATGATGTTCCCGAAAGTTGTTTCTGAACGAATTGTTTCCATATTTGTCATTTGTGACGCAAATGTAAACCCCATTTTGTGACCAGCAATAATGCTGAACTCACTTCCGTTCTTGTATAGGTTGTGACTTACATAGACTGTAAATCTATCTATCATTCCTAAACGACCATTTCTCAATGGAGATGAACCATCCCCAGTGATTGATGCATCTTTAAGGTCAGATAACTTAATGTGACCAGCCATCTTAGCAGGGATAACGATAAATCTATCGCTCTCTGGACAGTTAGCCTCATCAAGTACAGTACCCATATTAACTATTTGGTCAATAGCATTACTTTTAGTAATAGCTATAGGTGAACTAGCAACCCCAATATTAAGGTCAGCAGAAATTGCACCTGCAGTTGCTCCTTTGTTAGCAGCAGCTACATCAGTTAATAAGTCAGTCAATACTCTTTGGTCAATTTTAATCTTCATACGCTCTGAAGCGTCTTTAGACCATGTGTCCATAAGAGCAATGTCTGTTTGTACTTGGTCAACGTCGTCTTCAACACATGCGAAATACTCGCCTTTGTCGATTAGAAGTTGTAGTTTTGCTTTGTCAGGGTTTTCAACCGCAAGCGTTTGCCCCTTGACGTATGTTTTGATAGTAATCTCTGGTGTTGTACGGATATTGACCGTGTCTCCCATAGACCTTATATCTCCTTCGTAGTCAGTGTTTGAGATTGCTGCCAATACCGTAGCATCGTAGAAATTCTCAATCAACTTACCAGACCAAATCTCAGGTATAAAGTTTCCTGTATACGCTGGATTACCTGGTGATGTTCCAAAAGCCATAATAGCCTCCTAGTTTGTTAAATTACGCAATGCGACCTTCTTGCTGTGCAGCAAAAATGTCACGCTCTTTTTTTGCACGTTCATCTTCACGGCCTTTATATTTACCAAATCTAACATCCTCAAAAAATTTTGTAATGTCAGCTCTAGAATATGTTTTACCTTCACTAGCAGTAGGTTTTGTAGAACGTCCTCGTCCTGGTGCAACCTGTTTTGCTAATTCTGAATTAGAACTGCGGGTTTCACGAGCATCATTAGCATTACCAGTAGCCTGTTCATAAGTAGAAAAAAATTTAATCACTCTATTAACATCTAGTTTTTGCTGTGCATCCGCTAGATAGGTTTGGCGATTAATACCTGTTAGAGGGTCAACTTCAAGTAGCCACGACTGAAAGTCTTGATTACTATTAATTTCATTCCAATTAGGTACTTCTTGAGTTAACGTATTCCAAAATTGTTTTTCCTCAGTCGATTTTTGAGACTGCTGTACTTGTGGTACTACAGCCTGCAACTGTCTAAGGTTTTCTTCCAACTGATTTACACGAGCCAATTCTGGTGCAAATTCTTCTTTTGCTGCTTTACGCATAATATCTATAGAATCGCCATATTCTTTAACATCGTCTTCAGTAATTAAACTTTTAACTGGTGTTGGTTCAACGGCTTTTTCTTCTTTATTAATTGTTCCTAGCAAAGTTTCTAGTTGGGCTACACGGCTATTTAAATTTCTGTTCTCCGAATTTAATCGTGGAACATCATTATTATACATACCTTGTAACGTCCTGTACTTTTGTTCCCATTCATCTTTATTCTGTTTACTATCTGAAGTGCTGTGCTCATCAGCATCAGATTTGGTTGCTTGTTCTTCTACACTGTCGGAAGGTGTCGATGTTGTTTCTTCAACGGGTACTTCAGTCTCAGTCTCAGCTTTAGCTTCTGGTGCAACTTCTTCTACACTTTCTTCTTTAGCATTCTTCTCTGTTTCTCCATTGAGTTCCTTGTACAACGCTTGTACATCCTCAGATTGTTTTTGAACTTGCTTTGGTATTGCCATAATGTTTTCGCTCCTATTGGTGTGCGTTATTTAACAGCTGTCTCATGACTTTGCTGCATATTCTGGGGACTTTTTAATGAGTTCTACTAACTCGTTTAGAATTTGACACCGTCCCTGTGCAAGTGCCACATTCTGTGTAACATTTGGTAGCTGCTCCAACTCATGTTTACGCCATGCTTCTAACCATTTTACAATGTCAGTATGTTGGCGTTCAACAGTCGCTAGAGAATTAACAACTTTAAGGTCTGGTCTTATCATGACTTACTCCCAATGCTACGGTTGTTAACTGTGTTTCCATCCATTCCACCTTTTGGGCTACCATCTGGTTGAGTTGGTGTGCCGCTCTTCATCGGAGGCTGTTGGGCTTGTTGAGCCTCAACCTGCTGTTTCGCAGCCAACTCTTGCAGATAAGTACCTTTTTCCCTAGAAGGAACGATTTCATCCACAGGCATTTGCAAACTCTTAGCCACTTCTCGAAGTATCGAGGCACGGCCTTCTTTACCAACGATACCCATATCGATTTCATTGGCGGTTGCGTTAAGAAATTCTATTCTTCTGACGTTAACAGTTTCTTTAACTGCGAGATTAATTGCACCTTTTGGTAGTATCTCTACGTCACCTTTAATTGATTCATCTTCATCATATCGCATGTTATACACAAACTGCCTATGAATAATTGGTTTCATAACATCACTGTCAATATGCATAACTACTTGGCGTATACCTTTACCTGCAGACCCCATCAACATTGAAAGACCTGACGCTGTGCGTCCAGCTCCTTTAACATTTATGTCGCCTTGTAAATAAGACGGTATGCCTGAGTGGTCATCAGCTAGTTTAGCAAACCTATCGTACACACCCATTAATGTATTAGCATTATCATCGGGCTGTGTAAATCTTACAGCAGGAGAACTAGAACCTAGTGGGTCATTAGTTACTTGCCATATCTTCCATGGGTGCATTTGTGTAATGTCTTCATTAGGTGGAATCCTTTCAAGGTTAACTTCAACCTGTGGTCCACTTGATATGCCCATATTATTAACTAACGCACGGGCTGCGGCATTACACACACCTTGTAAATCTTCTATAATCTCTGGTATTCCTTTACCCCAGAACCCTCCTGGGTGTTTAATAAATGATGTCTTAGCATAAGGCTTTTCACCTAATGGGTCATAGTTAAGCACTGCTTTAATAACATAGTTACCTACAATCCAAACATTAGCATCGTATTCGCGGGCTTCATCTATTTCTTCGTTTTCATCTTCTAAGCCCCATTCTTTTAACATCTTACCACTTACTTTACCCCAGAACTCTAGAGCATCAAATATTTCAGTAGGTCTGTCAAACGCATGAAACTTTCTTTCCTCTTCATCTTTAGCTAACTCTACATCCTCGTTAATCCAAGATTGTCCATTACCTATATCTAATACTTTTCTAACTGCTTCTTCATCATATCCAGGGACACCAATTAAATCGGATAAGTCCATACGACTTAGTGGATGATGCTCGAATAAATACCCATCATTAATATTTGAAATCCCAGGTTCTGGATACATTCTAAATGGGTCAACACGTTCAAACTCTGGAGCTATAACTTCATCTGCTTCAACAACAGTTTTGCCTTCCTCATTTTGAGTGTAAGCTAATCTTCTTTGTCTACGAACTACAGGTCCTTTTATAAAAGCACATGGGTACGTAACTAAATCTGTAATAAAATCATTAAACGATTCCGCCCAACCACCTTGTGCAAACTGGTCTGATATCTTTAACTTCATTCTTTTAGCTCTATCGTCAGCAGCTTGTAGTAATTTAAATCTATAATTTTGAGACACCATTTCTTTTAACTCAGCCATTTTATTAGCCGTTGGTGCTTGACCTTCTTCTTCAACAAGTTTAACTACTTCTGCGGCAAAAGCATTTTGCACTGCTTCTAAATGTTCGGGTGATAATTCTGGTATGGGTGTGGGTTGTATATCCCATGGAGGTGTGCCTGTGTCTAATAAAATATCTCTAAGCCAGCTTTCAGCGGCTCGGCACTTAACTTCTGTTATCATCATGTAGATATCAGAACCACCTTGTGCTTGTATTTGTGCAAGCTTATCAGCTTCATACTCGCCGTTCCTTTGTCTAAGACCTTTGAGCATTATATTTTCTATAGGTTTTTTAGCTTGTCTAGCAGCATCCCAACATTCACGCATATACGAAGCAAGCCCTAAAATGACTGCTTCATTCTGCCGTTCTTCCATGGCTTTATTAGCTTCTTCCTTTTCTTTCTTAACGAGCTCGTCGTTACCTATTACTTGTAATACCATAATTTATTTAGACTCTGGTTTTTTAATCGGTACGCCCATCATGTCTGTATATTTATTCGGATTCTTTTTAGAATCTTTTATTATTACAGTTACCTCTTCTTTAGAAGTATCTTCGTTTAAAAAATTTTGCATAGCTTTCATTGAAAGATTAGCTCTTTCTTCTGGTGTTATTACCAGTTTACCGTCTTCATATTTTTTAGTTTCGACAAGCCCACCATCTTTATAGCTTTTAACCATATAGTTCTTTGAGCCGTTCTTCATTTTATATCCAGGCATAATTTACCTCCCTAAATAATTTTAACGATACTATAAAAAGGTTCCCCTGTCTAATCATGAATAACAGAGGAACCAGAAAGGCAGTAACTATACATATGAGGGAAAATAGTTACCAAGTCGCACAAATGAGTAAAGCAACTTTATTTGAACGTATCATGTCCAACCACCTGACGCAACCGATTTAACGTCACGTTTCTGTATCATAAATCCTTCTGCTGTTGTATTGATGTGTAACATTAAGTATTGTAAAGCTTCCGCTACGTGTGAGTGTTTGTTCTTATCTATGCTTCCGTTCTTCTTATGGAACCTATATCCACACATCATTGCAGCTTTAAGCCTAGAACATCTGGGGTCTACTAAGAACGCAGAGTCTCCATCTACTTGACGCATAAGAAAATCATCTACCGCCGAAAGTCTAGCTGAGACATTATTAGTCTTAGCTGACATAACCTTTAAGCCTTCGGCTTTTATTATATCTACCGCTGACCTCTCATCAGTCTGAGCCCTTTGTATTCCTGCAGGGTCTGTAATAATTATCACAGGACTGCCTGCGTATTTTTCTATAATCAAAGGTTTTAAAACTGTACGTATAAATCTTTGTATGCCCATGTCAAAGCTTACAGCTTCGTCTAGTATAAGCACTCTGCCCCGTGGGTCTTGTTGTCCTATAACCGCTGCAGGTGTTAACCCTAAGTCCATACCAATAACAATCGGTCTAACTCCATTAACTATGGGCTGTAAAGTTTGGTCTGCCATATGGTAGTCAGGTCTGAAGTACTTGTACACTGGCTGCCCAGCAGTACTTAGTCCATACTCTCCGTCAATGTACACACGGATATATTCATCTGACCTACCTTGCGTATCGTAATATCCTTCAGGCAAGTTCTCTATGTTTTCTGCATACGGACTCCTACCTGACGGTTGTTTGAATACATCCCACCCATTATCATTAAGGGAAACTCCATCTACGGGGTCGAGTTTTTCCATTTGATAATACCACCATGTATCCATTGTAGGAGGGTTGGTGTCCCCCCACATCCCGAACCAAGAAGGTCCTCCATCTTTAGCTGATGGAAAACGACCAATACGTTTTGACATGGCATCTACAATGTCTGGGTTAATATCCCGACACTCATTGAACCATGCGAATGTTAACTCAAGTGAGTTTAAGTTAGCCACATCATCTGAATCATCCAATGCCCTGAACATAATCTCACACTCAACATCGCCTACTTTAAAGAAGTAAGTCTTTGTTGTTCTCATGTACGTACCACATACTCCTGGCGGAAACCAGTCGTGGAATGTTTTAATTGTTGTATCTTGTAGTTGTCTAGCTGTCTCACGAACAATAGCAGCTCTTGATTTTCGTATGCCTTGCTTGTTAGGTTTTTGCATAGTGGCTCTTCTTATAACCTCAAAGGTAGAAGCTACCGACTTACCTGACCCTACAGGTCCCATTAATGTCCGCATTCTTGCATCAGACATCATAAATTCTTTACATATCTTGGATGGTGTATAGTCTATATCCATTACGTTTTTGCGTACCCAGGCTTACCTTTAGATGAATTGTCCTTAGACTGCTTGCGTTTAACCGCCGCACGTCTTTTACCTGATGACATACTTCTTGCTTTAGCAGACGGTACACACTTAGGATACTTACTTCTTTTCTCTCCTTTGCTCCTACCGCATGGAGGAAACGAGCCGTCAGACCTTGGGTTAGCTATATCAACCCACTTCTCACCTACCCACTTTTTTAGCCCTTTTTGTGCCACTTTTCTTACCTCCAGGTTTTATTCTGCCCGAGCATACGCCTGATGCGTACATGTTTGCATAGGCTGACGGGTACTTTTTAAACTTACGTTTAGCTGCCGCTTTGCCTTTTGCACATAGTTTAGCCATTATAGTTCCTCCAATAGAATTACATAATACTGCGTAGGCCCTTTCTTGTGCCTAACTATTCTTGTTTTAAATGATAACCCGCTTTCTCGTAAAACATAAGCTATATCTTCGTACTCAACTAGCGTGTCAACTTTTGCTTCGTTAGTTTCATCAAACTTACTTAGCGTTTTCAATAGCGACAGGTCTGTCCTCGGTATAGTCGTCTGCGTCGATGACGGTTGTTGGGTGCTCTTGCCCCCCGAGATTAATCGTAATTTTAACTCCTCCACTAGCATCCTCCGTGTTTGTATTGTTGGTTTCCAGTCCACCCCATTTGACAGTAGACTTTATTAAATCGGCTTTGACCGCTGATGATGTTTCAGGGCTGTGTATCATAGTCCAGCTTGTAGTCAGAAGTTCTTCTGCTTGTGCACGAGCTTTTAGTTTGAACGTCATACCTTTCTCTACAATCTCAGCTCTATAAGACTCTACTTTCTTTAAGTAGACTTTATCTTTATTAAATAATACTAAGTCATCAACTGTAATACTGTGACGAGCTCTAAGCTCATCTAGAGATTCTCCTGAGCCTTCTAGTAACAATGCCATGTCAAAAGCTAATCGGTCAGACCACTTAGTATGTTTTAAGGGTAATGTGTCCATGAATTAAAAATAGTGTATCTAAAGGGGGATGTCAAGGTGGGTGCCCAAACTTTACATCTTTGTTTTTTGGCTCTTGTTACGAGAGGTTTACTTATATAGGGGCGGGGTGTTAGTACGCAGTCCGACTACCCCCCTTGCCTGTATATGATTATTTTGGTCATTATTATTTATATTTACCTATTTATTAGGTTATATGATGTTCGGGTTTGTATATATGTAAAGTTTGCTAAACTTAACTCAAGCGAAATATCTCACGCGTAATCTTTGAGATTCTTTACTTTAGGAGTTGTCCAATGGCAATTTATAAAGGTAATGTTTCTGTGGTATTGAATACTTCAAATCAGATTACATTACAGAAAGATGCAGATGGTGCATTTAATTCTGATAATGCTTCTGAGTTGAATGATGAAATGCTGAATCAATGTAAGTTGATGAAAGCAGAATTTCTTTCAGGCGATGGTACTAACGTTGACTTGAAAGGCGATGAACCAACTATTGACAAATGGGCTAGGTACATCGTAGAAGGCGGAATTGAGTGGCGTTTAAACGTTGCTAAGTTCGGTAAACCAAAACTATGTTTTGTTAAACCTTCTAATTCTACCAAGAAACGTGTTATTAAATTAGCGTAACACAAAACACCTGAGCAAGTGTATAAACTGCTCAAAGGAGTAAACTAAATAATAACATACGAGGTAATACAATGAGTATATTTAAAAAAGAATGTTCTATAGAATACCTATACAAACGTAGATTCTGTAAGAAAACATTTGATAACCATTTAGATAGAAAGCAATGGATATTTAAAGCTAACTTAGACAGTAGATATCTAATCCTTAACCAATCTAAATAACATATAACACCTGAGCAAGTGTATAAACTGCTCAATTCTTTTAATTTTTTTATTTATATATAACCCACAGGTCGGGGGGTTTAGGCTCGCGATTAATCTGGGCGATAATACAGCTACTAATTGGGGGGGTTATCGTAAAGTTAACACTATCTAAACTATCTAGCTACAACTTGACATTACTTTACATGTTCTAGATAGGTAAACTTTACGTTTAAAACCTTACAATCCCATAGGTTTAGCCATATGTAAGCCATATAGTTATCCATAACTATCTAAACTATCTAGATTATATAGTTTTTTTTATATAATACCCTTTCACGTGAGGTTATCTTAAGATATCTACGATTTCGGAGCGACTTATAACTTCTAAAAACCTAGATAAACTAGATAGTTAACGCTAACTTATTGATTCTTATAGAGATAAACTATCTAATTGTACCCATATACCTGCTTACTTTACATAGATATTACCTGTTACATTATCTACACTATAGGTTTAGAAAGCTCGGCTCGGTTTTGCGATTCGGCTGAGTCGTGGCAAACTTCACTCAGCGAGAGGGACTAGCCCTTTAGCGAATATTATAACAATCCCTTATGGGGATAGGACGACATTATGAGCGAAGATAAAACATTCTATGTAGAGTTCAAGAACACTACACACAAAGGTACACCTAGCATTAAGGTTAGCATGTGCAGTAAGGATACACCTGATAGTTATATCAACACTGATATCAAAACTATCATGGCACATGGATTAGCTATGGCACAAGTTCTTAAACGAGACTTGATGACATGGACTCCACCCAAAGATACTAACCCTACTGAGTATTCATGTAGGCTAAACCGATGGGGTAGTGCATACATACACTTTGGTAATAAAGGTAATGCCAATGGCAAAGTTGATACTAAGTTATCCTATGCTGACATTATGGCTACTGCTAAGAAACAGTTATAGCATAACCATTACAACCGATATTGGGGACAGCTGATGTCCCCTTTATCACAACACATTGAGGTAAACATTATGAACGACATAGAATACTGTGATAACTACATAGTAAAAGATGACATCTTAGGGCTATGGCATTACCTAAGCTCTAAGAGACAGCGTAGGTTTAAATCAGGGCAGATTAAGTATACTACTTACCCTAGTATCTTGGTATCACACCCTGATATAGACATACCATTTTAACAACACATTGAGGTAAACATTATGAGTAAAGTTAAGTGTGTGCTATGTGGTGAGAGTGATGTACACCCTAAAAGATTAGCATTAGGTTATGATACATGCCTATCATGTGGTGAGGTAGAGGCTCGTAATCGGAAGTTTACAGTAGTGCCTATGCACAAGTCTAACTACATTGTAGTTAGCAATAGAGAAGATTTGAAAGGGATTAATAACAAGGGGGGTAAGCATGGATAAGGATAAAGAATGGGCTAGGATACATGAAGATATCCACAATAAATGGATTAAGATACAGGAACAGAAAGGGGTAGGCATAAGTAACCATACACGAAAGGTTGTAGATAGGCTTACGCTAAGAGATAATAAAACAAAATGAATTAACAAGGTGTATTGTGGTTTTATTCTAGATACAAATACTTAATGAGGACTAAAACAAATGCGTACCAAATCCTCGCCTTAATGAATTAATACTGTTAGGTGGGAACATACCTTAACTAGAAGTGGGATTCCTATTAACAATGACACTAACAGGTATGGGTGGAAGTTGAGTATTAATGGGATAGGTAGTGGCAAAGTAGGGTATAATAAATATACGGATTTAATTCCAAAATCCCACGCCTATCTATCCTTAATGAATTACCTATAGCATTGGATATAGGTAATGGGATAGATTGTAATGACACACCGATAACAGTTAGCAACTGTTCCTGACTAGCAAGGTCGTACATAGCAGGTGAGCTAGTGAATTACAGTCTATCCTTAATGATTTGAACGAGAGGTTAAAGTATGAACAACAGTAAGAAGATAGGGCAACAGCTTAACAGCAGTATGTATGGTAAGTCTAATCGTAAGGTTAACAATGAGAGGTATAAAAGACCTGTAGGTAAAGCTGAAGATATAGCTAAGATACCTGCAGTAAGCAGTTGTCAGGTTGGCATACCACAAGATGTTGATACAAAGGTAGCTTTGCATAGCATAGAGGAGCAAGGTATGAGTGCTATTGGTAGTCTATTAGACCAATCAATACTACCTGAATGCCCTGATATAGACGGAAGTAATTGTCAGGGTGGTAGGAACAGTACTACCTATGATGATATCAAGTGGGAGGACAATGAGACCAAACAAAAGGTAAAGGATTGGAAGTTCTGCCCTGTATGTGGGACTAGGATAACCAAGCCAAGACTTAAGAGGAATTTAAAGACATGCTCTAAAGCATGTACTGATGTACTTATGAACGAGATAACTAACAACACCTAGCAATAGGTTGGGGATAGGTAGTGCTGTATCGTTCCAGCATTTATTCATACTACCTATCTCTTTGTTTAAACTAACATTTTAATATTAAAAGGGGTCTCGGTTTTGCGATTCGGCTGAGTCGTGGCAAACTGTCGAGCCAAGCAAAGAATTTTCCACATGCTGTGGGAATATAACAACACATAGGAGAGTAAACTATGAGAGCGAAACTACTAAAGCAAACCCTAAAGGATTTGTTTAAGATAAAGAGGACAGTAGCTATAGAGGGCAAACCTGGGGGTGGTAAGACTACCATTTGTCGTGAAGTTGCTGATGAAATGGGAGTAGGTTTTATTGAAGTGCATATGCCAACCATGTTGGTAGAGGACTTTGGTATACCTATGCCACAATCTGACGGTACTATCAAACATACACTACCACATTGGTATCCTGCAGTAGGCAGTGACCACCCTGATACAGGTATACTATGCTTTGATGACATGAATCAAGCTAACGCTGACTTACAGAAAGTGGTAGCTAACATGTGCCAAGCAGGGACTTTACATGGTGTGCCAATGAAAGAGGGTTGGCAAGTGGTGTCAACAGGCAACAAGGTATCGGACAGGGCAGGGGCTAATCGCATACTGTCACATCTAAGAAACAGACATACTGTGTATGACTTAGAGACACATGTTGATGATTGGTTAGCATGGGCTATTGACCATGATGTTAAGCCTGAAGTCATATCATTCATTAAGTTTAGAACAGACTTACTGCATGACTTTGACCCACAGAGAGAGTCTAACCCTACACCAAGAAGTTGGATAGAGGGTGTGTCTAACACCATAGGTCTTGTATCACCTGAGGCAGAGTATGAGACATTCAAAGGGGCAGTAGGCGAGGGAGCTAGTGCTGAGTTCGTTGGGTTTATTAAGATATTTCGTAATCTACCTGACATTGAACAGCTCATTAAGAAACCATTAGAGGCTATTGTGCCTAGTGACCCTGCTACATTGTATGCAATGGCAGGTAGCCTAGCTACATACTCAACAGTAGATAACTTCAAGAATGTATTGACATACCTAGATAGAATACCACCTGAGTTTTCAGTGCTATCGGTATCGTATGCAGTCAAGAAGAACACAGACTTGATGAACACACCTGAGTTCACTAAGTGGGCAGTAGACAAACAAAATGTAATCATATAACAATGAGGTAAACACAATGAGTAAACTAAACAATGAGGCATTGTTGGTACAGCTTACTGTAAGACAAGCTACCATGCGTAAGAGAGATAAGAAAGCTACTCAAGACATAGCTATATCTAACAACGCAGAAGTATCTAGTGGTAATTACAACAAAGCATTACTACCAATGGCTGAGTCATTAAGTAATATACACAAGATGACAACGCAGATAAGACAGATGTACTATGACAACACATTGCCATGGGGCATTGAGGGTACAATGATACTACCCTCTAAGAACTACCTATCGTTTATGGAAATGTATAGGAAAGCTAAATCACAATGGCTAGTGCTAGTGGATAAGTTTATAAATGACTATCCAAGATTGATACGAAATGCAGAGATATCTCTAGGTAGTTTGTACAATGCTAGTGACTACCCTGATATAGATGACTTGCAATCTAGGTTTGACATGAACATTACAGTCATGCCTGTACCTGCTGATGACTTCAGAGTATCAATACCTGACAACGAGTTGGCACAAGTACGAGCTGATGTAACTACACAAGTTGAGAGTGCAACAACCAAAGCTATGCATGAGGCATGGCAAAGACTATACGATAGAGTGAAACACATATCGGATAAGTTGCATGACCCTAAGTCAATCTTTAGAGATACATTGATAGACAATACAAGAGACATATGTGATGTACTTAAACGATTGAACATCAATGATGATGATAACCTTGAACAGCTTAGAGCTGAGGTCGAGCAATCATTTACTAAACTACACCCTGAGTCATTACGAAATGACCCACACCTTAGAACAAGAAAAAGTAATGAGGCTAGTGACATTATGAAAAGAATGGGTGCCTACATGGGAGCAATGTAATGGATATAAACACACGCATAAGTAAAGCTAAGACACGATTGATACTCGAACACCCATTCATTGGCACAGTAGCTATGAACATGGTGTTCAGAGTTAGTGATGAGTGCCCAACAGCTATGACTAATGGCAAGGAAGTTGTACTAAACCCTGACTTCTGTGCCACATTGAGTGATGATGAGCTGTTATTTCTAGTAGCTCATGAATGCTTTCACCCTATGCTTGAACACTGTGTTCGTAGAGGGGACAAAGACCCAATGAAATGGAATGTGGCTACTGACTATGTAATCAATCAGCTACTTGCTGATGAGCAGATAGGTAAGATGCCTGACCAAGGACTGTTGGATAAAGATATCTATGATAAGGGCGAGGGTGTATCCGATAAGATATATCATATACTACCTGAAATGGATAAGGACACACCCAATGGTGGCAATGAGGGTGGTCAAGCATTGGACTCATGTGAGGACGGTGGTCAATCCCCTGCTGAGATAGAACAACAGAAAGCAGAATGGAAAGTTAAAGTAGCACAAGCAAGTCAATCAGCTAAGATGATGGGCAAACTTAGTGCCAACATGGAGAGACTCGTTGGTGGGTTGTTGAAACCCATAGTAGATTGGCGTGATGTACTTCAACGATTCGTAGTTAAGCAAAGGAATGATGATAGGTCTTTCGCAAGACTGAACAGGAGGTTTATATCACAAGGACTAATCATGCCTAGTGTCACAGGCGAGGGACTAGGCGAAATAGCATTTGCAATAGATACATCAGGCTCTATTGGTGAGCAAGAGTTGAATCAATTTGCAAGTGAGGTAAGAGAAGTATGGGAGAGTCATAAGCCTGAGAAGATACATGTTATCTACTTTGACCATGATGTCTGCCATGTTGATGAGTTTGATAGGGACACTGAGCCTACCTTTAAACCACATGGTGGTGGAGGTACAGCCTTTAGCCCTGTCTTCAAGTACATGCAAGAGAAACATATAAACCCTGTTGCATGTATATTTTTAACAGACTTATGTTGCAGTGACTATGGAGATATGCCTGACTATCCTGTCTTATGGATATCAACATACGAGAAAGCTAACACACCACCCTTTGGTGAGGTGACTTTAATGCAAGATAATAAATAACATATGAGGTAAATAAAATGGCAACAGTAAGAATAAGTCAAAGACTATATGAAGATATAGTAGAAAATGCTAAGAGTCTTTTTAGTGGTAGATATGAACAAGCTAAAGGAGACTACAACAAAGATTGGGGCAAGATGATTCGCAGTAATCTATATCCTAGTGATGTAATTACTAAGATAGATTCTCTAGATAGCGAATGGTTTTCTCATGCAAGTAAAATAATATTTGAGGGATTTATAAATACACCTGATGAAATTGTTACTAGTAGGTCTAGTGGATTAACTTTTGAAGTAGAAAAGTTTCCTATACCACAAAAACCTTTAAATAATTTTGGGTGGAAAGGTAGTGGTGGCTATCGTGATGAATCTAATATTGAACTAGACGCTACTAACCCCAAGTGGGCAACGATACTTAGTGAATACAAAGTGTATAGGCAAAAACTGTATGACATAAAGCAAGAGCAGAAAGCATTGGTAGATACAATCGAGAAAGTATTAGACAATTACACTACTCTAGCCCCATGCATAAAGGCAATGCCTAAACTGTATGACTTGCTACCTAGTCACACAAAAGAAAGACACAATGAAATTATTGAGAGAGCAGAAAAGATTAAGCCTGAAGAATTAGACATAGATTCATCAGTGCTAGATGTAGCTATGGTTAAAAATAAAATAACTAAAGGAGGAAATAACTAATGACAGCATGGTACACAAACTATAACAGTAACAGTGATAGTACTTCTATGAACACAAATGATTGGGGTAGTGCTGAGTCAGGGTATAAAATCCCTGACCATGAGCTAGGTAAGTTTGAATATGCAGACTTGTGTAAACTCGCTCACAGGTCACGAGATGTTTATGGCAAAGGCAAGTATATAAACCAATGGCTTAGACTAAAACTTAGTAGTAATGAAGAGCCTGAACTATGGATAAATGGGGACAGGTTTATGACTGTTAATAAAGATAACTTTGCTACTGTGCATATGGATACAAAACAAATATGGAATAACTCAGGGTCTTATGTAATAGCATTGAATAGGTGGGTACCTTTTACAATAGAAAGACATAGGGCAGGTATCTATAGAATTGTACACCACCTTGATATATATAAACACCTTGAAAAAACATTGGATAAAGATAGATATTATTGGCGTGAAATATCTGCATTCGTAAGGCAAAGTCAAATAGTTTGTAACGGATTAAAGTACAACCTGTTGACAGGAGAGTTGCTAAACCCTAACAAAGACCACGAGCCTCAAAAATGTGTAGAGAACACAGATAAAAGAAAACTATGGAGAAGAAAGATAATTGCTTTCAAGAAACAATTACGAACAAGAGCAAGGTTAGGTCTTGTTGATTCCACCCTAGATAAACTAAAGAATATAGATAAAGATAAGTTCCTTAATATGGTAGAGACACACGCCAAGTTGTTGGGGAAATATGACAGTCAGATTAGTGATTCTATTTATGGTATACGAATGGATAAAAACAATAACGATAACATAATAGATTTAATTGATACTGATTGGAACACCCCTGAAAGCATAGAGTTTTTAGCAAAACACATAGATGAAAATGCCATGCCCTTTGAAATATTTATACCTATATGTTTAGCACTAAAAAGTATTCATTGGCACAGACATTGGCGTGGTGAAGAATACAACGATATAGATAAAGATATTGATTATTTCTTTAACAAATTGAGTATACATTTACGCAGACACTATGGAGTCATTGAAAAAGAGGCTACTGTAGAAACTGAACATAGTTTGTATAACTTTAATAGAAGTCGAGGACATTACAGGTCGTTGCCAATAGATATAAAACAAGTATATAACACATTCAAAGGAGTATTAGATGACAGCAAAAATATTAAATAAAGTAATAGGAGTACTTGAAAAAGATACAGAATCACATGACAACGAGTATGCACTAAAGCTACTCAACAAAATTAAAGTCTGGAACAACATAGAGAATCAAAGGGTGATTGATGTAAACAAAGGCAAACTAAGACCAACGAGTGAGGACATAATAAGACTCATGATTAAACAAGGTAATATAGTAATAAGAAACGAGGATAACAATGAGTAGAGATGTAACAGATGTAATAGATGATTATTGTAGAAGTAAGTATGGTCATACTAATTGGGCATGGACAGACACATTGGTAGATGATGACCAACAAAGAGCAGTCACAGAAAATGAAAAGGGAGAAACAATAGGAGAGATAGAGGGCAATATTATAT